>Ga0206127_1004020_pt1 | contig 13175 bp, 10 predicted proteins | sample Helgoland_Spring_6_FD_148646 | JGI IMG/M metagenome (GOLD analysis project Ga0206127, IMG submission 148646) | Pelagic subsurface seawater microbial communities from Kabeltonne, Helgoland, North Sea - Helgoland_Spring_Bloom_20160419_1 | ecosystem: Environmental > Aquatic > Marine > Epipelagic ...
TTGCGACCGTGTTTCAGTCCGCGCCGCGACGATAGCAATCGGCAGCCCCAAGAGCATGGCGATCGAGACCGCAGAGATCACGGAATAGAGCGTAATGACCGAGCGATCCCACCAGCCAGAAAGTGCAACTAAGGAGAAGAAGATCAGGGCTGTGACCGCTTGGCGACGGCCACCAAGCCAAAGCGCGAAGGCAGTGATCAGCAAGATGAACGCGGGCGTCGGGATCGATAGCAGGAAATTGCGGAAAGGGATCAGAATTTGCACGTTCACAAAGGCGCGCAAGAAATAGGTGATTGCTTTGACCCACTCAATGTTGAGGAACCATTTGATGCCCACGTCCAGCTCTTTACCGACGGACAGGCTTTGCTTGCGACCAATTTCAGACGCGACATCGACGAACTGCGCAACAATGCAAAAGAACACGAAGGCGCCCAATGCGAGCAGAAACATAATATGGCGTTTCCACCACGGAGTGCCACGTTCGAAATGCTCAGGTTGCTTGACGACCCAGGCTTTGGACATGCGATCCAATGTGACGGCGAGCAGAACAATCGTGACGCCGATTTCAAAGGAGCGGCCCAGCTTGAAACTGCCCATCATAGCAAGCAGCTTTGCGCCTAAACCAGGCATGCCGATGAAAGCGGTTAGAACCACCATCGCAAGGCAGAGCATGATGACTTGGTTCACACCCACGAGGATTTCTGTACGTGCAGAGGGCAGGTAGACATGGCGCAAAAGCTGGAACTTGGTGCAGCCACTCATGTGACCGGCTTCGACAACTTCTGGGCTGACTTTTTGCAAGCCAAGCGTTGTCATCAAGATCATCGGTGGGATCGCGTAGATCGTTGTAGCGACGGCACCCGCGGTTGGCCCGACCTTGAAGAAGATCACAGCAGGCAGAAGGTATGTGAAGAAGGGTAGCGTTTGGAGCACTGACAAGATCGGTTTCAAAGTGCGATCAAACGCAGGGGATTTCCACGCAGCAATACCAAGGGACAGACCGATGATGAAGGCTGTTGGCGCGGCGACCACAAGTACCGACATCGTTTCCATTGCGATTTTCCATTGGCCGACAAGCGCGGTCCAACAGAAGGTAACAGCGACCAGCGCAGCCATTTTCCAGCCACCTAAATAGTAGCCAAGCACGGCCATAGATGCGGCAATCGCAGTCCAAGGGATCGGGCCAAGGTTGGGCCAGCGACGTTTGCCGAATAGAAGGTTGGCAGTGGTATCAAGGACGGTTTGCAACAATCCAGTGAGCCAACGGGTCAGGGTAAATAGGCCCAGATCGTCCTTCACAAAGTTGAAGAACGCATCAAGATATCGCGCGAAGTCGGGCACGAACGCTTCGGGTAATCGGTGCAGCGCGGCGGGCAGAAACCCGAGGTATTGCAAAGCCGTTAGAACAATCGCAACGCCCACGAGGAGGCTTGCAAGCTTTGAGCGGCTCATTGGGGCTGTGGCGGAAATGGCTGTTGTGTCAGCCATCAATCCGTTCCCACCAATATGCCGAGCGCTGTCTCACGGCTTATCGCGCCAATCACAGTACCGTCTTTTGCCACTGGAATAGCGACACGCGTGTCTTGGATCAGCAGTTTCGCCAAGCTCTGCACAGAGGCTGCGGCGTCCACCGGATCACCCTCACCGCTGAGGCCGGGCTCAAGCAAAGTGCTCGCATGGACAACGCGCGCTTTGTCGATTTCTTCGGTAAACTTGCGTACATATTCTGTCGCTGGATGCAGCACGATTTGATCGGGTGTGTCGCATTGCTCTACCGCACCGTCCTTCATAATTGCGATGCGATCTGCGAGGCGCAGGGCTTCGTCGAAGTCGTGTGTAATAAAGACAATCGTTTTGTTCAAAAGCTGTTGCAGGCGCAAGAATTCATCCTGCATTTCACGGCGAATGAGCGGATCGAGTGCGGAGAAGGGCTCATCGAGGAACCAGATATCAGGCTCAATCGCGAGGCTGCGCGCGATGCCGACGCGCTGCTGCTGACCGCCCGATAACTCGCGCGGGAAATAGTCTTCGCGTCCCTCAAGGCCTACGAGTTTGATCACCTCAAGCGCACGTTCGCGGCGCGCATGTTTGTCCTGACCGCGCATCTCTAATGGGAAGGCGACATTGTCGAGGACTGTTCGGTGGGGCAGCAAGCCAAAGCTTTGGAACACCATGCCCATCTTATTGCGACGCAGCTCGATCAGCTCTTTCTCGGACAAGGACATGATGTCCTGACCTTCGACTTCAATCGTGCCGCCGGTAATTTCATGTAGACGCGAGAAACAGCGCACCAAAGTGGATTTGCCAGAGCCTGACAGCCCCATGATGACCAGCATTTCGCCGCGTGACACCTCGATCGAGACATCCTTAACGCCAGCAATATAGCCATCCGCGCGGATCTCATCAAAACTCATCTCTGGTTTCATTCCTTTGAGATAAGCTTCTGGCGCGCTTCCAAAAAGCTTCCAGACGTTCTTTGCGGAGATAACGGGGGCATCAGTGGTCATGGGGAATCCTGTTTAAAAAGCCCCACCTGAAATATTCAGGCGGGGCCTATATCAACTATTGGTTAAGAGGACTTACTGAGTCCAACCCATCCAAACGTCTTTGTTTGCTGCAAGCCACTCTTCGGCCGCTTCTTCTGGCTCCATCTCGTCGATGTCTACCATTTTGGCCATTTCAGCGATCTGTGGGTTGGTGAAGGAAATTTGCTCCAGAACAGCGTAGGCTGCTGGCCATTTTTCTTCCATGCCTTCCCAAGCGGCTTTCTTCATGTAGCCTTTGGCTGGGTTGCCGCAGTCATAAAGCGCGTCTGGGTTTGGACCAACACTTGGGTCTTTGTCACAGCCATCTACCCACTCTGGGAATTCGACAAATTCACCAGGCCAAACCGCTTCCGCGAAGTTTGGTGTCCAGTTAAAGACAACCACTGGTTTCTTGTCTGCTTCAGCTGCACCGATTTCAGCCCAAAGTGCCGCCGCAGAACCCGCATTGATAACAACGAAATCCATGCCAAGCGCGTCTACACGCTCTTTACCGTGCTTGAGCCAGTCAACTGGACCATCCAAGTAGCGGCCTTTGTCGCCTGTTTCCGCTGTTGCGAAAACCGCAGCACAGTCGTTCAAAGCTTCCCAAGATGGCAGGCCGGGGCATGCATCTTTGGTCCACATTGGATACCACCAGTCTTCGCGCGTTACAGCGTTGTGGTCACCCACATCCACGATACCGCCTTTTTCCATTGCTGCGCGGAAAGATGCGCCAAAAGCGCCTTCCCAAACTTCCATCTCAAGCGTGACATCGCCAAGGCGAACTGATTCATAAACCGCTTGGCTGTCAGTTGTGACATACTCAACGTTGTTGCCCATGCCTTCAAGAATCTGGCCAACAACGTTGGACATTACGATTTGGCTGGACCAGTTGTGGATTGGAATGACGATAGGATCGCTGCTGTCTGCCGCAAAACCTGCCATTGGCAGAGCTGCGAGGATACCCGCCGCGAGTGCCGTTGTTGATCTTTTCATTATCTTCTCCCTGTTCTTCGCGATCTCTATGTGTCGCGACATATCTTTTGCCGGTGGCTGTTCACCGCCTGTGCATCCTCATTCTTGCGAATCTGCATGCGACGGTATGGCAATGCCTACACTCTGCCATTTTTTTCCTCTCAATCAAGTTTTTTTCTTGTGTGTAGTTGTTGGGGGTGGTCTTTCTTTTCTCAGAAAGCGCAGAGTCGGTCTGTTTTTGATCGATCTTGTCGCGTTTCAGCACTTTTTTGTGCAACATTGAAAGAGATTGGGCGGTGGAGGTCCAAGACATGCGATATTCTGGATTTAAGGTCATCAAAGAGGCGCTGAGCGGTCATAAAGGCTGGAAACCTGCGTGGCGTGAGCCTGATCCCAAACCGCACTATGACATCGTGATCATCGGTGGCGGTGGTCATGGTTTGGCGACGGCGCATTACTTGGCGAAGGTCTATAAGCAGAAGAACATCGCCGTGATCGAGAAGGGCTGGATTGGCGGCGGTAACGTTGGCCGCAACACAACGATCATCCGCTCAAACTACCTGCTAGATGGGAATGAACCGTTTTATGAGTTTTCTTTGAAACTCTGGGAAGGTTTGGAGCAAGACCTGAACTACAATGCGATGGTATCGCAGCGTGGTATTATGAACCTCATTCACTCTGACGCACAGCGCGATGCGTTCGTACGCCGTGGCAATGCGATGATTTTGAACGGGGCTGACGCGGAGTATCTGAATGAAGCACAAATTCGCAAAGAGTACCCTTTCCTGAAATTTGACGATCAACGCTTTCCAATCAAAGGCGGGCTGGCTCAGCGGCGTGGCGGAACTGTGCGCCACGACGCCGTTGCATGGGGCTATGCGCGCTCTGCTGATAGTCACGGTGTCGATATTATCCAAAATTGCGAAGTCACGGGTTTCAAAATCGAAAACGGCGTTTGCAAAGGGATTGAGACTTCGCGTGGTTTCATTGGTGCGGACAAGGTGGGTTGCGCCGTTGCGGGTAACTCGGGCCGCTTGATGGGCATGGCGGGAATGCGTTTGCCGATTGAGAGCCACGTCTTGCAAGCGTTTGTGTCTGAGGGCCTGAAACCTGTGCTGCCGGGTGTGATCACCTTTGGCGCAGGGCACTTCTATGTGAGCCAATCCGACAAGGGGGGGCTGGTCTTTGGCGGTGATCTTGACGGGTACAATTCCTATGCACAGCGAGGCAATCTTCCTGTGGTCGAAGACGTCTGCGAAGGCGGTATGGCGATCATGCCGATGATCGGCCGCGCGCGACTTTTACGTATGTGGGGCGGGATCATGGATATGTCGATGGACGGATCACCCTATATCGACAAAACCCATATCGAGGGGCTCTATTTCAATGGTGGCTGGTGCTACGGCGGTTTCAAGGCGACACCTGCCTCTGGCTACACGTTCGCGCATTTGCTTGCGAATGATACGCCGCATGAAACGGCGACAGCCTATCGTTTGGATCGCTACAAAACAGGTCACATGATTGACGAAAAAGGGCAGGGCAACCAGCCCAACCTGCACTGATGACGGGAGAAAAAGCATGATTATCAACCACCCGCTTCTTGGCCCACGCGACAGTGCCGAGTTCGTTTATATGGGCGACGCGCGCCTGATCGAGCGTCCCGATCCTGAGAGCGACACCGTGGCGGAGCAGTTCCACGACTACGCGTATTTGCGCGACAATCCCGCTGGAACGCTTCGCGAGTTGTGGTTTCATGAGGGGGGCGATCGCTCTTGGCTCGTGGTCACGCGCGACACCCGCACGCACGAAATTTCAAAGGTTGAGCTGGCCCGCGATGTGGCGCGCAGCAAGGGACGTTCCAAATGAGTGGCCAAATGACACAAGTGAACCGATTGGATGGCGGTCAAATTGATCGTGGATCAAGCCTGAAGTTCAAATTCGATGGCAAAAGCTTCACAGGTCACGCAGGTGACACGCTCGCCTCTGCCTTGCTTGCCAACGGCGTTCGCCTGATGGGACGTTCGTTCAAATACCACCGTCCGCGTGGTCCTCTAAGCGCAGGTAGTGAAGAGCCGAACGCGATTGTCACGCTGCGCGACGGCGCGCGCGCGGAACCCAACACACGTGCGACCACGGCAGAGCTATTTGAGGGCCTAACTGCGCGCTCGCAAAACTGCTGGCCGTCAGTGAAGTTTGACGTGATGGCTGTGAACGATGCTGCCTCTGATTTTCTTGCCGCAGGTTTTTATTACAAGACTTTCATGTGGCCTGCGTCTTTTTGGGAGAAAGTGTACGAGCCGATTATTCGGCGTGCCGCAGGTCTTGGTGCGTTGTCGATGCAAGAAGACCCGGATCAGTATGACAAGGGCTTTCGTCATTGCGATCTGTTGATTATTGGCGCTGGACCCTCGGGTCTCATGGCTGCCCTGACTGCTGGTCGCGCCGGCAAAGACGTGATCCTCGCAGATGAAGATTTTGCCTTGGGCGGGCGATTGCTGAGCGAAAATATGGCTGTTGGCGGCAAAGCCGCGCTCGATTGGACGACGCAAACGGTTGCTGAACTTTCCTCGATGCCCAACGTGCGCCTGATGACGCGCACTACTGTCATGGGTGCGTTCGATCATGGCATTTACGGCGCGGTTGAGCGTGTCTCGGATCACCTCTTTGAACCTGCCGCTGGCAAACCACGTCAAATCCTCTGGCGCATTTATGCTGGCAAAACGATGCTGTGTGCCGGCGCGATTGAGCGGCCAATAGCGTTTGAGAATAACGACCGTCCGGGCATTATGCTTGCCTCTGCGATGCGCTCTTATGTGAACCGTTGGGCGGTAACGCCTGCGCAGCGGGTCGCGATCTTTACGTCGTGCGATGATGGGCATCGCACTGCCGCTGACCTGCATGCGAAGGGCGTCAAGATTGCCGCGGTGATCGACACACGTTCAGAGACACCGATGTCGATGGATTACGAAGTGCTTGCGGGCGCGCAAGTGATCAATACCAAAGGCCGTCTTGGCCTGGCGTTCGTTGAAGTACAGCAAGCCGATGGCTCTATGCGAACGCTAGAATGTGGCGCGCTAGGTGTGTCGGGGGGGTGGAACCCGAATGTGCATCTGACATGCCATCAACGGGGTCGCCCAGCTTGGAATGCTGAACTTTCAGCCTTTGTTCCGGGGGGCACGCTGCCGCCGGGCATGTCTGTTGCGGGTGCTGCGAGCGGGGATCTCTCCACATATGGCGCTTTGCACAGCGGTGCAAAAGGCGCGGCTGACGCGTTTGGCATCAAAGCGGCGGATGTACCAACAGCCGCTGACACCCCCGCCAAGCAATCCGCTTTTTGGTATGTCGAGGGCTGCAAACGCGCGTGGCTGGATCAGCAAAACGATGTGACGGTCAAGGACGTGAAGCTTGCGCATCAAGAAGGGTTCAAATCCGTTGAGCACCTCAAGCGCTATACGACGCTGGGCATGGCGACGGATCAAGGCAAGACATCCAACATGGGCGGTCTTGCGATTATGGCGGAAATTGCAGGAAAAGGTATTCCCGATGTCGGAACAACGATCTTCCGCCCGCCTTACACGCCTGTGTCCATTGGCGCGCTCGCCGGTCGTATGCGCGGGATGGAGTTCCACCCGACACGTCTGACCCCCTCGCATTTCTGGGCGAAAGAGCGCGGCGCGGTTTTTGTTGAAGTGGGCAATTGGCTGCGCGCGCAGTGGTTCCCGATCGAGGGCGAAACCCATTGGCGTCAATCGGTAGACCGCGAAGTCAAAGCAACCCGTGCCTCTGTCGGTGTGTGCGATTGTACAACGCTTGGAAAAATCGATGTGCAAGGCGCGGATGCGGCGACGTTCCTCAACAAACTCTACTGCAATCCGTTTGCGAAACTGGCTGTTGGCAAGGTGCGCTATGGTCTGATGCTGCGCGAAGATGGTATCGCAATGGATGATGGCACGGCTGGCCGTTTGGCGGAAGATCATTTCGTTGTGACAACGACCACAGCCAAAGCTGGCCCTGTCTATCAACACATGGAATTTGTGCGTCAGTGCTTGATGCCGGACGCGGATGTGCAGCTGATTTCCACCACGGAAGCTTGGGCGCAATATGCGGTTGCTGGGCCGAATTCGCGCAAGCTTTTGCAAAAGATTGTCGACCCCGAGTTTGACATCTCGAATGAGGCGTTTGAGTTCATGGCCTGCGCCAATATTACCGTCTGTGGTGGTTTGCGCGCGCGTTTGTTCCGTATTTCTTTTTCTGGCGAAATGGCCTTTGAGATCGCTGTACCGTCGCGTTATGGCGACGCTTTGATGCGCAAACTGATGGAAGAGGGCGAAGAGTTCGACGTTGTTCCTTACGGCACAGAAGCGCTCGGCGTGATGCGTATCGAAAAGGGGCATGCGGCGGGCAATGAGCTGAACGGCACAACCACTGCGAACAATCTTGGCATGGGTCGAATGGTGTCCAAGAAAAAGGACAGCATCGGCACGGTTCTGTCTGAACGCGCAGGTTTGAATGAAGAAGATGCGTTGAAGCTGGTCGGCGTGAAGCCGCTCGCGCGCGAAGACAAGATCACCGCTGGTGGGCATTTGATGGCGGCCGATGGCCCTGTCGATGCCGCGCATGATCAGGGCTATGTAACTTCCGCCGCCTATTCGCCAGAAGTCGGGTCAATGATCGGTCTCGCGTTCATCAAATCGGGGGATGCGCGTATGGGCGAAAAGATGCGCCTTGTTTCGCCGGTGACCGATAGCGAAGTCGAGGTCGAAGTGACTTCTGCCCATTTTGTTGACCCAGAAGGGGGACGCCAACGTGCATAGCCTTACTCCTATTACTGCCCTTGGCGGGCAAACCGTGCGCGTTGACACGATTGGCAATGCTGAATTGCGCGAGAGCGATGGTCTCGCGCTCGCCTCTGTTCATGGGCGTCTAGGGCACGAAGCTGCGTGCCGCGCGCATCTGTCTGATCTGCTCGATGGTCGTTTGCCTGCGGTCGGCAAAGCGGTTCTGCGTGATCCCGAAGCCGCGTTCTGGACGGGGCCGGATCAATGGATGGTCGGCGCGCCTTTTGCGAGCCACGAAGACCTTGCGAGCCAGTTGAAGTCCCGTTTTGGCGATACTGCGTCGATCACTGAACAAACCGATGCTTGGGCGTGCTTTGATCTGCAAGGCAGCGCGATGGAGCAGGTTGTCGAGTTGTTATGTCCGATCAACGTCCGCCAGATGACAACGGGCGATGCACAACGTACGTCTATTCATCACTTGGGATGTTTCGTTCTGCGCCGCGATCCGAGTGATTGGGTGCGCATTCTTGGACCTCGCGCGTCTGCGGGGTCTTTGCATCATGCGATTGTGACGGCGATGCGCTCGGTCGCCTGAGCGTTCTTAAAACAGCCAAGAACACCTCAAAAAGCGTCAAGCGGGGGGATTTTATTTACCCGTATGAAATTTTTTATCCTATAATGAAGGGAATGGACCGAATTTCGGGTGAACTCTCGTGAATTGTTGTGTTTGCAGTTGGGCCACTCTAGGAGGCTAAGAGGATGAACATAGAAGCGATATCGCCCGAGATGGTTGTTAAACTTAGTCAAGATCCGCATGTCACATCTGCGGGAGAGCGCGAGAAGGTTCTCGAAGTTGCGATTGGCCGCGAAGTTCGCGCGTTTCGTAAACAAAAAGAGATCACCGTGGCAGAACTAGCGTCTATGACGGGCTTGTCGATTGGCATGCTCTCCAAGATCGAGAACGGTAACACCTCACCATCCTTGAGTACGCTGCAAACGTTGGCGAATGCGCTGTCGGTACCACTCACGAGCTTTTTCCGTCGCTTTGAGGAGCAACGCTCAGCGGTTCATACGAAAGCGGGCGAGGGTGTTGAGTTGGAGCGCGAAGGCACGCGCGCAGGCCATCAGTATAACCTGCTGGGCCACATTGGTGCGAATTCGAGCGGTGTGATTGTGGAGCCTTATTTGATCACTTTGTCAGAACAATCTGATGTGTTTCCGATGTTCCAACACGGCGGGATCGAGACAATTTATATGCTTGAGGGTAAAGTCGATTATCGCCACGGCGATGATGTGCATTCCTTGCTGCCGGGGGACACTCTGTTTTTTGATGCGGATGCGCCGCATGGTCCTGAAAAGCTTGTGGAATTGCCTGCACGCTATCTTTCGATTATCAGCTATCCGCAATCAACAGGCTGAGTGAGGGTAGGGTGCGTGAAACCACGCACCTTACGTTGGTGTCACGCCTGAAGCGGCGGTTCTGAGTCTTTGTCAGGCCAAATCCCTGGACTTGTGGGCAAGCCATCATCAAACTTTGCCAAGTAGTCCAGCATCATCGGACGGTTGTCGATGAAGCCTTTGTAGGTCGCCAGCTCTTCTGGCAAATCACGGATCACACGGTGCAAACGACGACCCCATTTGGGCATCGTCATCATGTCATCGAAATTGCACAGATAACAGCGGATCGGAAAGACCAGTGCGTTCGAGCGCGGCAGGCGGAAGAACGTCTGTAGCTCCACGCGTAAGTGCTGTTTCTGGCCGATGTTATCCGGTGTGATCGTCGTTTTTTGAATGCCCCATTTGTGATAGTTTTCAGGGGATGTATCTAGAAGCGGATTCACCGTCATCGTCCAGTTCAAGCGACGTGCAGGTGACCCTTGCTGGATATTCAAAAGGAACTTCAACGCTCGAACAAAGATGCCCTTTTCATGGGCCAGCGGCACAGGGGCGTGCCACTCAAAGAAGTTCATCCCGATATCGAAATCGAGTGACCAATCGGCTTGCGTCGTCACAGTGCCTGCGTCCATCCACAGATTGTCATCGCGTTGATCCAGTACACAAAAATCACCCTGCGCTTGGCGCGTGATATACTCCATCGGGCCGTAAGGTAGCGTGGTTTCATCAAGGAACGTGAACGTGTCATCAATACCAAGTGGTTTGTTCACCCAGCGCCATTGATCGCCGTCGCGGTGCAGCTCGAACAGGTCGGGATAATCCTCTGATTTGGAGACCATGATCAGCTCAAGCAAATCCCAGCCCGCAAGCGTCATATGCGGCAAAGACTGGCAGCGCAGCGGATCATCCGCGAGCACCATCGCGCGGTCGCGCATCTCAGCGACGTAATGCTCGTCTACATCAAATCGCTTTTCGTAGATCGAGCCTTCGGGACCACCGCGATGCTGCTCCATATTTACCGAATACATGTAGCTGTCTTCGTGGAACGGGAATGGGAACCGCTGGATCGCCCAATCAGAGTTTTTGAACGTGTAATCGTCGCGGAATGTTTCTTCGTTGAACTGAATGGTCATTGTTGGCTCCTATCGGTCCAGCACGAGGGTCTTGCCCTCAAATCTACTCACACACGGCATGATCTTTTCGCCTGACGCATGTTCATCATCTTCCAACCAGTGATCGCGGTGAATGAAGTTACCGGAATAATCAATCACGCGCGTTTCGCATTGCCCACAGGCTCCGCCACGGCACAGATAGGGTGCATCCACGCCTGAACGCTCCATCGCTTCCAGCAGGCTTTCATCTTCGCCGACTTGAATGACTTTGTTGGACACGGCGAGTTTCACTTCAAACGGTTTGCCCGGTTGTGGCGCGAGGAATTCCTCGTAATGCACGGCTTCGCGCGGCCAGCCGAGTTTTTCCGTCGTTGCGCGCACCCAGTTGATCATACCTTTGGGGCCACACACGTAAACATGCGTGCCAACAGGTTGACCGTTGAGCAATTCTTCCAGCGCGATCGCTTGCTTTTCATCGTCGTAGTAAACATGGGCCTCGTAAGGATGTGCTGACAACAGCTCATCCACATAGGATCCAAGCGCCGCGTTACGACACGCATAATGCAATTCCCAAGCACCACCCAAGCGTTCCATCTGCTTGATCTGGCTCAAGAACGGCGTGATTCCGATGCCGCCTGCAATGAACAGTTGTTTCTTGGCGCGCAGGTCCAGCGAGAAAAGGTTCACAGGATAGCTGATCACCATTTTGTCCCCAACAGAGACATTGTTATGCATGAACAGGGATCCACCACGCCCCTCATCATCGCGGCGCACAGATATTGTGTAGGCGCTTTGATCCATAGGATCGGACATTAGCGAGTAGGGGTTCATACGCGTGATTGCGCCGTCTTTCATTTCAACAACCGTATGCGCGCCACCGGAGAAGGTGGGCAGCAAGCCACCATCCGTGCGCTCAAACTTGAAGCGTGTGACGAGTTCATTCACAGCAACGATTTCGGTGACAGTGACGTCAATTTTCTCTGCACCACTCATTCGTAAATCCCCTTTGATGGAGGAACATTTCCGGGGTCTTCCGCGTCAATGCACACGCCTTGATAGGCGGCAAGACGACGGGAGTAATGATCGCGCACGAACAGGTTCAAACCGCAGTGAGAGCAAACGAATGGATCAATCGCGACGTCCTCTGTGATGCCCTTGCAGTGAACGCATTGCATACGGCGCGCGGTGCTGCCGCGATGTTCGGTCTGGACGGCTGTATATGGAATGCCTGCGTTCGTGCATTCGCGCATAGCTTGACCCATCAGGCTTTCGGTGCCCGACAGATAGACCTGCGTGCTCATCTTGGCGTCCTGCAACACACGCTGAATGCGGGAAGCGGCGGCCTCGTAAGACGGGCCTTCGTAGTATTGCGCAGGGTTCAACGCGCGCAGCTTGTCGCCATAATCGGTGCCTTTGGCGATGAAAATGATATGCGCGCCTGTCATCAATTCTGGCGTTGCGACGTCCAAAATAGCCTCTGCGCCTTGTGCGTCAGCGATCATCAAGTGATGCTTGCCTGCGCGTGGCTCAAGCGTGCCCCAAACAGGGCGGCTTCGGATCGATTGTGGGAATTCGAATTTCGACATGAGTTACCCTGTGAGCGATGGAAAGAGGGCGCGAAGAATATCTCGCGCCCTGAAGTCATAACAAATCAGCCTTTGGCTGTGCGGATTGATTTGTCTACATCGTAGAACGGCATCTCTTCTGCAGTTGCTGCCCGCTCTGTTCCGTCCGGCTGCACAACTGTCAGCTTCGTGCCTGCTTTTGCCACCTCTGGTGACAGACGCGCGATGGCGACAGAGTAGTTGTTCAGATCGGAAGACAGACCGTAAGTTATCACGCCAACGTCTTTTCCGTCGTGCATGACGCGGGCGAACATTTCCATCTGGTCCATGCTGTCGGATAGCTGAACGCCGAAGATCTTGAAGCGCTCTTTGCCTTTGGCGGCATAATGGTTCTCTGCACCGATAAAGCCGATCTTGTCGGGTGAGACCGTAAAGTCGAGGCCCAGTTCCCAAAGCGTGTCGCCGCAGGGCTCATCGTCGAACGGGAAGGTCTCAGAGTTATCGCCGGGATAGAACAGCAGATAGCTTTCAATTCGCAGCATATCGAGTGTGGAGAACTGCGTCGGACGCACGCCCATGTCCTTGCCGGATGCGAGAATGTTGTCCCACAGATGCACCGCATCCTTGCCACGGCAGAAAATCTCATAGCCACGCTCGCCAGTATAACCTGTGCGCGAGATCATGACGTCTTTGCCAAAGAGGCGGGTTTGCATGATGCCAAAATAGGCCAAATCGCGGATTGCTGGGATTTCTTTGGCCAGCAGATCAACCGAAAGCGGACCTTGCAGCGACATGTCGTGCAGATCGTCGTCCATCAAAACGGTG
>Ga0206127_1004021_pt1 | contig 13172 bp, 4 predicted proteins | sample Helgoland_Spring_6_FD_148646 | JGI IMG/M metagenome (GOLD analysis project Ga0206127, IMG submission 148646) | Pelagic subsurface seawater microbial communities from Kabeltonne, Helgoland, North Sea - Helgoland_Spring_Bloom_20160419_1 | ecosystem: Environmental > Aquatic > Marine > Epipelagic ...
GGGTTGCTAATACAGAACTTAACAACAATTCTCAACGTATTAACGGAGGCCAATACTAATGGCAGCAATATTAATTAAACGTTCCACGGGTGTTGCGGCGCCATCTAGTTTGAAAACTGGTGAACTCGCATACTCATACGGGACAGGAACCCAGGCCAATCTGGGTGATAGACTATTCTTTGGCAAGGGCGACGATGGGGCTGGCAATGCTACCTCCGTTGTAGTTATTGGCGGTGAATATTTTGCATCGATGCTCGACCATGTTCCCGGAACATTAACAGCATCCTCAGCTATTCTTGTCGATGCTAATTCTAAAATCGATAAATTACTTGTTGACAATATCACTATCGGTGATACTGATGCGCAAACAATTAGCACATCTTCCGGAGATTTGGTATTATCCGCTACCGGTAATGTACAACTTGGCTCTACTTTAGATGCTAATAATAATGCAATTACTAATGTACCAACACCATCAGCGGCTTCGCATGCTGCAAACAAGCAGTATGTTGATGACCAAATTGGTGGGGCTGTTGGCCTTACTATTAATGGTGATACTGGTACCGATACCATTAACCTTGCAGATTCGGATTTCACCGTTACTGGTGGAACTGGTCTTACAACTGTAGCATCAAATAATCAAGTAACTATTAGTCTTGATAATACTGCAGTTACTCCTGGTAGTTATGGTAGTGCAACAGATATTCCAACATTTACTGTTGATGCACAAGGCCGGATCACTGCAGCAGGTACTGTAGATTTAGCTAGTATTACTGTTGATTCAGCAGAAGTTCAAGCGATTGTGGATGCAACCTTTACTGCAAACTCAAGCGATGATCTTTCTGAAGGTACAACAAATCTTTATTATACCTCTGCTCGTGCAGATTCTGATGCAAAAAATGCTCTTGTTGGTGGTACTGGTATTACATACAACTCCAATACCGGAGCGATCTCTGCAGACCTTAATGCAATTGACCATGATTCACTACTAAATTTTGTAGCCAATGAACACATTGATCACTCTTCAGTTTCAATTACTGGCGGCAATGGTTTAACTGGTGGCGGCGATATTACCACCTCTAGAACACTTAATGTTGGGGCTGGTACTGGTATTACAGTAAATGCGGATAACGTTGCTGTTGATATGAGTGCATTTACTACAACCAATCTTGCTGAAGGTAATAATCTTTATTATACCCCAGCTCGTGCGGATTCCGATGCAAGAAATGCAATAACTGTAACTGATAACGCCGACTTTGGCGGATTAACTTATAATCCTGCTGATGGTACGTTTACATACACCAGTATTACTCCAGCAGAGCTTGCGGCAAGTGCTGTTTCAGCTGGTACAGGTGTTACCGTTGTCGCTGGTGAAGTAAGCATTGGTCAAGCAGTTGAAACAACTTCTAATGTAACTTTTGCTGACATTACTGCTACTGGTGATCTTGTTGTAGGTGGAAGCCTTCAAGTTGATGGTACATTAACATATATTGATACACAGACACTTTCTGTTTCTGACAACATGATCTATCTCAATGGTGGAGAATCTGACGGTTCACCAACAGCATCTATTGATTTAGGTTGGGCTGGCAACTATAATGAGGGTGGTTCATACGCCCACACTGGTTTCTTCCGTGACGCAACAGACCAAACGTTCAAAATTTATCAAGGTTATACCCCAGAACCAGATGCTGCAACTCAAATTGATACATCACACGCATCATTTGCACTTGCTGATTTCCAAGCAGCAACAATTACTGCAGAATCTTTTGTCGGTAATTATGCTGGCTTTGATTCCGACTTTAATGGCAAATCTACAAGTGATTTAAGCGAAGGTTCTAACCTTTACTATACAGATACTCGTGTAGATGACTTGCTCCAAACTATGTTGGTTGCCGGTGAAGGTGTTACAATCACTAATGGCGTTGGCACTTATACAATTGCTGGTGAAGATGCATCTGATACAAATAAAGGTATTGCAAGCTTTGATGCTACACACTTTACTGTAACTTCTGGTGCGGTAGCATTAAATGACATTACACTTACTGCTGGAGATGCCTCCACACTCGGCGTTGCGGCTGGTGAAGGTTTAACCATTAATGGTGACGGAATTATCACTACGGCAATTTCCGGAAGTGTAATGACGGTATCTGTTCAAGATGCAACAACTACTGCAAAAGGTGTTGCAAGCTTTGATTCTACTCAGTTTACTGTAACTTCTGGTGCGGTAGCATTAAATACTGTTGATGGTGGAACATATTAAGTTTTAACTTGTATAAATAAATTTAAGGTCAGGGGATAAAATATTCCCTGACCTCAGCTAATAAATTTTTATTTTTAGCTATATTAAAAATTAAATAATAAACCTTTTTTAAGGAATTGAAATAGATGTCTACTAAAGTTAAGCTGAAAAAATCCAGCATAGTTGGTCGTGTTCCAAGTGTAAATGATCTTGATTATGGTGAAATTGCCATTAACTATGCTGATGGTAGAATTTACTATAAAAGTAGTTCAAACAGCATTAACTATTTCCAAGATTTTAATAATGCATTAGCCGGATTTGATTCGGCAGATGTTTTTGGCATCATTGATTCCGCATATATTCAAAATCGTCAAAATCTTGAATATTCTAGCCTAATAGGCATTCCTACCTCTTTTACACCAAATGGTGTAGATTCTAGCGCCACTTTTGCGCTCATTGATAGCGATTATATTGCAACGCGGGCTAACCTAGCCTTTGCTGGTACTGCTGATATAACAAACTACCAATTTGTAGCCGATTCTGGTGATATTACCTTTACTGGTACAGATGTTAATGGTTTAACATTATCATTTAATAATCAATTAGTTCAAGTTTACTTGAACGGTATATTGCTTCTTGAAAATGATGATTATACAAAATCCAATAATAATACTATTATTTTATCAAGGCCTGTTGATTCCGGTGATCAATTAATTGTCTCGGATTTTAATGCGTTCTTTACAAATCAAACTGTTACCGCTAATACTATACACGGCTTTATTGACTCGGCTTTAGCTTCTGTTGGAGAAGCTGATATTACCGCATTCGAATTTACAGCAGATTCCGGCCAAACTGCCTTTAGTGGTATTGATAATAATGGCGCAACTCTTAGTTTAGATCCAACTGGTGTTCAAGTATATCTTAATGGTATTTTACTTTCTGGGGCCTCTGACTATACAGTTTCTGCAAATACATTAACGCTAACCGATGGGGCAAGCCTCAATTCACATTTAAGCGTACAGTCTTTTAAAAGATATTTTAATTTTGTTGGACTTGACTCCGCAGATATAACTGGCATTGTTGATGCTACGTATATCCAAGCCAATCAAACCGCACAAGACTTTGCTTATGCATCGTTAACCGGCGTGCCAACAACATTTGCTCCTATTGGTGTCGATTCCGCTTCTACTATAGCGTTGATTGATTCTGCATATATTGCAGCTCGTACACCGGAAGTTGTAGCAACTGATTTATCTGACTATAGAACAGAAACTCAAATCAAAACCTTAATTGATTCTGGTGTTAATGCGGTAATTGATGCTGCACCTGGTGCATTAGATACACTTAATGAATTAGCAGCAGCCCTTGGGGATGATGCCAATTTTAGCACAACAATTACTAATCAAATAGCTACAAAAATTGATTCGGCTGGAGTGGTCGGTATTGTTGATGCGGCATATGTTCAAAGTAGACAAACTCCACAAGATTTTGCTTACTCTAGCTTAACCGGCACACCAAATGTTCTTGATTCCGCCGATATTACTAATGTAGTTGACGCTACATATATTCAAGCAAATCAAACAGCACAAGACTTTGCTTATGCATCATTAACTGGGACACCAAATGTTCTTGATTCCGCCGATATTACTAATGTAATCGATGTTGCATATATTCAGGCCAATCAAACACCACAAGATTTTGCATATAGTTCCTTAAGTGGTGCCCCAAATGTACTTGACTCTGCCGATATAGCCGCAATTGCTACTGCAGCTGGTGGGGTTGATTCTGCTGCAATTGAAGCAATGATCGACAGCAACTATGTTGCTAGTAGAGTTTCATTAGCGTATGCTGGTAATGCTGAAGTAAAAAATTATAAGTTTGTTGCGGATTCAGCACAAACAGTATTTACTGGTGTTGATGAAAATGCTGTTACATTAGGATTTACAAATCAATTAGTACAAGTTTATTTAAACGGCGTTCTTTTACTTGATTCTGATGATTATACAAAGTCTAATAACAATACAATTACATTAGTTACTCCGGCAAATTTGGGTGATCAACTAATAGTTTCTGATTTTAAATCATTTTTTGCTAGCGCTGGTCTTGATTCCGCTGATATTACCAATGTAATTGATGCCACATATATTCAGGCCAATCAAACACCACAAGACTTTGCTTATTCTAGTTTAACAGGTGCCCCTAATGTACTTGATTCCGCTAATGTATCAACTCTTATTACTACTGCGGTAGATGCTCTTGTAGACGGCGCGCCAGGAGCATTGGATACTCTTAATGAATTAGCTACCGCCTTAAATGATGATTCAAATGCAATTGCAGCAATTAATAATACCCTTGCTCTTAAATTAAATATTGCGGATGTAGTTCCTCAAGATTTTGCTTATTCTAGCTTAACCGGTGTACCAACAACATTTGCGCCAACTGGGGTAGATTCTGGTTCAACATTATCATTAATTAATGCTGCTTATATTCAAGCCAATCAAACACCACAAGACTTTACATATAGTTCTTTAACCGGAGCTCCAAATGTTCTCGACTCTGCCGATGTAACCGCAATTGCTACTGCAGCAGGAGGAGTTGATTCGGCCGCAATTGAAGCAATGATTGATAGCAATTATGTTGCTTCAAGGGTTACATTAGCCTATGCCGGTAATGCTGAAGTAAAAAATTATAAGTTTGTTGCAGACTCTGCCCAAACAATATTTACTGGCGCCGATGAAAATGCTGTTACATTAGGATTTACAAATCAGCTAGTACAAGTGTATTTAAATGGTGTTTTACTTTTAGATAGCGACGATTATGCAAAATCTAATAATGATACTATAACATTAGTTACTCCGGCAAATTTGGGTGATCAATTAATTATCTCAGATTTTAAATCATTTTTTGCTAGCGCTGGTCTTGATTCAGCAGATATTACCAATGTAATTGATGCCACATATATTCAAGCAAATCAGACAGCACAAGACTTTGCTTACTCCAGTTTAACTGGTGCACCAAATATTTTGGACTCTGCCGATGTACTAGCTATAGCTCCAGCACAAGACTTTGCTTATTCTAGCTTGACTGGTACGCCTAATGTACTTGATTCGGCTGATGTACTAGCATTAGCTCCAGCGCAAGACTTTGCTTACTCCAGCCTAACTGGTACGCCAACCACTATTGCTGGTTATGGCATAACAGATGCTTTTGATGGTGCATATAGCTCATTAACAGGAACGCCAAATGTTCTTGACTCTTCCGATGTAACCGCAATTGCTACTGCGGCAGGTGGGGTTGATTCCGCTGCAATCGAAGCAATGATTGACAGCAACTATGTTGCTAGCAGAGTTACATTGGCCTATGCCGGTAATGCTGAAGTAAAAAATTATAAGTTTATAGCAGATTCCAATCAAACCATATTTACTGGTGCTGATGAAAATGCGGTTACATTAGGATTTACAAATCAATTAGTACAAGTATATCTTAATGGTGTTTTACTTTTAGATGGCGACGATTATACAAAGTCTAATAACAATACAATTACATTAACGCAGGGTGCTAGCGTTGGCGATCAACTAATAGTTTCTGATTTTAAATCATTTTTTGCTAGCGCTGGTCTTGATTCCGCCGATATTACTAATGTAATTGATGCTACATATATTCAAGCAAATCAGACAGCGCAAGACTTTGCATATAGTTCCTTAACCGGTGCACCTAATGTACTTGACTCTAATAATGTTTCAGCACTTATCACAACTTCAATTGATAATCTTATTGACGGTGCACCCGGGGCATTAGATACTCTTAATGAATTAGCGACTGCTTTAAATGATGATTCAAATGCAATTGCAGCAATTAATAATACATTAGCTCTTAAGTTAAATATTGCTGATGTAACACCTCAAGATTTCTCATATGCTAGCTTAACCGGAGTTCCAACAACATTTGCTCCCACTGGTGTAGATTCTGGTTCAACATTATCATTAATTAATGCGGCGTATATACAGGCAAATCAAACACCACAAGACTTTGCCTATTCTAGCTTAACCGGAGTTCCAACAACATTTGCTCCCACTGGTGTAGATTCTGGTTCAACATTATCATTAATTAATGCGGCGTATATACAAGCTAACCAAACACCACAAGACTTTGCATATGTATCCTTAACGGGTGCTCCAAATGTTCTTGATTCTGCTGACGTATTAACTATTGCTAATGCGGCCGGAGGAGTTGATTCCGCCGCAATCGAAGCAATGATCGATAGCAATTATGTTGCAAGTAGAGTTACATTGGCCTATGCTGGTAATGCGCAGGTTCAAAATACTAAATTTATAGCAGATTCCAATCAAACCATATTTACTGGATTATCATATGCCGATCAATTAGTACAAGTTTATTTAAACGGCGTTCTTTTACTTGATTCTGATGATTATACAAAGTCTGGCAATGATACGATTACATTGACACAGCCAGCTGATTTGGATGATCAATTAATTGTCTCGGATTTTAATGCGTTCTTTACAAATCAAACTGTTGACTCTGCGCAAATTAACTCACTAATTGATTCGGCTTTAGGCACCGTTGGGCGCGCCACCGTAAAAAATTATAAGTTTATAGCTGACTCCGGTGATATAACATTTACTGGCACAGATGCTAATGGCTTATCATTATCATATAATAGCCAACTTGTTCAAGTATATTTAAATGGCTTATTGCTTACCGAATCCACTGATTATACAAAGTCTGGCAATGATACGATTACATTAATTAGCGCCGCTGATTCTGGTGATGAATTATCAATTGTAGACTTTAATTCATTTTTTACATATTCCGGCTTTGATTCCGCCGATGTATTGGCTTTACAAACACCACAAGACTTTGCTTACTCTAGCTTAACAGGCACGCCAAATATTCTCGACTCCGCTGATGTACTTGCACTAGCTCCGGCACAAGACTTTGCTTACTCTAGCTTGACCGGTGCCCCTAATGTGCTCGATTCTGCAGATGTATTGGCTTTACAAACACCACAAGACTTTGCTTACGCATCATTAACTGGTACCCCTAATATACTTGATTCTGCAAATGTATTGGCAATTGTTCCGGCTCAAGACTTTGCGTACGCTAGCTTGACTGGTGCACCTAATGTACTTGATTCCGCAAATGTATCAACTTTAATTACTACTGCAGTAGACGCTCTTGTAGATGGTGCACCTGGAGCACTCAATACGCTCAACGAATTAGCAATTGCTTTAAATGATGATTCAAATGCAATTGCAGCAATTAATAATACGTTAGCTCTTAAGTTAAATATTGCAGATGTCACTCCTCAAGATTTCGCTTATTCTAGCTTGACTGGTGCACCTAATGTACTTGATTCCGGGGATGTACTAGCATTAGCTCCAGCACAAGATTTCGCTTATTCTAGCTTGACTGGTGCACCTAATGTACTTGATTCCGGGGATGTATTGGCCATTGCTACGGCAATTGGAGGAGTAGATTCTGCTGCAATTGAAGCAATGATCGACAGCAACTATGTTGCTAGTAGAGTTTCATTAGCGTATGCTGGCAATGCACAGGTTCAAAATACTAAATTTATAGCAGACTCCGCTCAAACAGTATTTACTGGTTTGTCATATGCTGACCAATTCGTGCAAGTATATTTAAATGGTGTTTTACTTTTAGATAGCGACGATTATACAAAGTCTGGTAATGATACAATCACTTTAATAACCGGAGCAGCCTCTGGCGATCAATTGATTGTATCGGATTTTAAAGCATTCTTTACAAACCAAACCGTTGACTCGGCACAAATTAATTCGCTGATTGATTCTGCTTTGGGAAGTGTTGGTAGAGCAACTGTAACAAATTATAAGTTTGTAGCCGACTCTGGCGATACAATATTTACTGGCACAGATATTAATGGTTTGTCATTATCATACAATAACCAGTTAGTACAAGTTTATTTGAATGGTTTATTGCTTACTGAATCTACTGATTATACAAAAACTGGTAGTGATACAATTACGTTAGTTGGTGGTGCCGATTCTGGCGATGAATTATCAATTGTAGACTTCAATTCATTCTTCACTTATAACGGCTTTGATTCTGCTGGTATTACTTCTATCATTAATGCGTCATACATTCAAGCTAATCAGACAGCACAAGACTTTGCTTATTCTAGCCTAACCGGCACACCAAATATTTTGGACTCTGCTGATGTTCTTTCACTCTCCCTAGATGCATCTGAAGTCACATCATTGGTTGATAGTGCATATGTTCAAGCTAGACAAACACCGCAGGACTTTGCTTACTCTAGCTTAACTGGTACGCCTAATGTACTTGATTCGGCTGATGTACTAGCATTAGCTCCAGCGCAAGACTTTGCTTACTCCAGCCTAACTGGTACGCCAACCACTATTGCTGGTTATGGCATAACAGATGCTTTTGATGGTGCATATAGCTCATTAACAGGAACGCCAAATGTTCTTGACTCTGCTGATATTATTAATGTAATTGATGCAACGTACATTCAAGCTAATCAAACACCTCAAGACTTTGCTTACTCTAGCTTGACTGGTACGCCTAATGTACTTGATTCGGCTGATGTACTAGCATTAGCTCCAGCGCAAGACTTTGCATACTCTAGCTTGACCGGTGCACCCAACGTGCTCGATTCTGCAGACGTACTTGCACTAGCTCCAGCGCAAGACTTTGCATACTCTAGCTTGACCGGTACGCCCAATGTACTTGATTCGGCTGATGTACTAGCTATAGCTAATGCGGCCGGTGGAGTTGATTCTGCTGCAATTGAAGCAATGATTGACAGTAATTATGTTGCAAGTAGAGTTTCATTAGCGTATGCTGGTAATGCTTCAGTACAGAATTATAAGTTTATTGCAGACTCTGGTCAAACCGCTTTCACTGGTCTATCATATTCAGATCAATTTGTTCAAGTATATCTAAACGGCGTTTTGCTACTTGATAGTGATGATTATACAAAGTCGGGTAATGATACAATCACTTTAATAACCGGAGCAGCCTCTGGCGATCAATTGATTGTATCGGATTTCACCTCCTTCTTTACAAACCAAACCGTTGACTCTGCGCAAATTAACTCACTAATTGATTCAGCTTTGGACAATGTGGGGCGCGCTACAGTAACAAATTATAAGTTTATTGCGGACTCAGCCCAAACTACCTTTACTGGCATAGATGCTAATGGTTTATCATTATCATACAGCAATCAACTTGTTCAAGTATATTTGAATGGTATCTTGCTACTTGATAACGATGATTATACAAAGTCGGGTAATAACACTATTACTTTGACAGATACAGCCGACTCGGGCGACCAGTTAATAATTGCTGATTATAAATCATTCTTTACCAGCTCTGGGTTTGATTCCGCTGGTATTCTTAGCTTTATTGATCAAGATTATATCAGAAACAATCAGACAACATATGCTAGCTTGTCCGAGTTTAACAATGATACAAAGTTCTTAGATTCCAATACTGTCACTAATGTAATCGATGCTGCATACATTCAAGCAAATCAGACAGCACAAGACTTTGCATACTCCAGCTTGACTGGCGCGCCTAGTATCCCATCCGTGTTGACTGATCTTAATATCACAGATGGCAACGCCAATTCAATTCTTACCACTGATGGTGCGGGTAACTTCTCATTCAAAGACAGTGCCACTCTCGACACATTAGTAGTTAATAATTTGACAGTGACGGGTACTCAAACAACTGTTGATGCCACAACACTTACAGTTGAAGATCCTATAATTCATCTAGCAACGTCAAATGAAAATACCGATGCAATCGATATTGGTTTTGTGGGCCACTACTCTGACGATGGAGGTTCGACAAAGAATCACACTGGCTTGATTAGGGATGCGAGCAATCAAGAATACTACTTGTTCGAAAGTTTAGTTCAAGCTAGTTTAGACTCTGCAGATCCTTCACTCACCGTTAACGTAGGTGGTACAAATTGGTCATTAGCCACATTCAACACCGGATCGATTAAAGCCAACAGCATTTCTATCAACGGCGAAGCAATTGATTCAGCATATGTTCAAGCACGTCAAACAGCACAAGACTTTGCTTATTCTAGCCTAACCGGTGCACCCAATGTGCTCGATTCTGCAGATGTACTTGCACTAGCTCCAGCACAAGACTTTGCTTACTCCAGCCTAACTGGTACGCCAACTACTATTGCTGGTTATGGCATAACAGATGCTTTTGATGGCGCATATAGCTCACTGACCGGAGCACCAAATGTTCTTGACTCTGCAGATATATTAGCAATTACTTTTGATGGTGCATATAGCTCATTAACAGGAACACCAAATGTTCTCGACTCTGCCGATGTATTAGCAATTGCAGGTGGGAGTGGTTTAGGCGATGGACTTGACTCTGCAGCTGCTATAAATATAATTGATAGCAAGATATTGCAATTAGACATTGGCGATATTGTTGGAACAGATGGTAACCCAGGTGAAGTTCTACAGAGTAATGGAAATGGAAATTCATCTTGGACAGACATAAAACTAATAGCAAAGCAGAAGGCATTTGCAATGTCTCTGATTTTTGGTTAAGGAGAAATAAATAATGACAGCCCCTAATTTAGCTGGTGTAACAAGTATAATTGGCAAAACAGCTGGTTCTGGTAGTTTGACAACTGACGCCACTACTACTATTGTTACATGTCCTGTTGATAAAGTTTTAAAGATTAATAGTATTGTTGCTGCCAATTACGGTGGTTCTGACTCCGCATCTATCACATTGGGTCTTTATGATAGCCCGAGCACATACTATCTTTCATATGGCATTACTGTCCCTAACAACTCTTCGTTAATTGTGTCGTCAAAAGAAAATTCATTATATTTACAAGAAGGTACTGTTATCAGAGCTGGCGCGTCGGAAGGATCAGCTCTTTCACTGTTGATTTCGTATGATGAAATCGGGGATGATTAATCATGTCGTATAAACATTATAATAATGGCCCGGGCATTTTTAGTATGAATGATGTGTATTTTTCTCATCTTATAGACTCTGCTGGACCAGACGCTGGTGGCGGTGGCTGGGTGTTTCAAGGTTCGATAAGCGGTTATACAGCAGGTGGAGGTTGGCCGGTTCAAAACAACATAGATAAGTTTTCATTTACGTCTGATGGTAATGCTACAGACGTTGGTGATTTGATATCTGTAAAATTTGGTGGTGCTGGACAATCAAGTGATGTATCTGGATATTCTGCATCTGGGTATACGGGTAGCGTAAATACTAATGTAATTGAAAAATTCCCCTTTGCTACTGATGGAAACTCTACCGATGTGGGTGATATAACAGTAGATAGAAGACATGGTGCTGGACAATCGAGTGATGTATCTGGATATTCTACAGGTGGGTTAGCCCCCCCGGCTACAGGCAATAGCAATACAATTGACAAGTTTCCTTTTGCCACTGACGGCAATGCGACTGATGTTGGGGATTTGACTAGCATTGCCGCCGCTCCGGCTGGACAATCAAGTGATGTATCTGGATATACGTCGGGTGGATATACTCCAACTGTGATTAATATAATTTCAAAGTTTCCTTTTGCCACTGACGCAAATGCAACTGATGTGGGTGATTTGACACAAGCGAGGAGGGGTGTAGCAGGACAATCAAGTGATGTATCTGGATATTCTGCAGGGGGGGTTCCGGTGGTAAATACAATAGATAAATTTTCCTTTGCCACTGATGGTAATGCTTCTGATGTTGGTGATCTAATTAATACTTTCTATAGCGCGACTGGAACATCAAGCACTGTATCTGGTTATACGGCTGGCGGATATACCCCATCGACGTACGATGTAATTCAAAAGTTTCCTTTTACCACTGACGCAAATGCAACTGATGTTGGTAATTTGACGTTAGCGCGCGCCACGGCCGGCCAAGTTGGCCAACAAGTTTAAATAGGATTATAATAAATGGCAATTAACACTCAAAGTATATTATCAACATTAGAAACAAAAATTGCTTCTATGGATTCTAATACTCCACTCGATGATATGATTGTTAATATCAAATCTTATCAAGAGGTAGGGGGCGTAGTATCAATTCAATACGATAGCTCCGGAGCAATGCCAATTTTAGATAGTGCACAGGCAGGGCTAGTTCTTTATTCTGCAAGCGATACTGCATTATATGGATTCAATGGAAATACTTGGGCAGCTGTGGGTAATGCCGCTGCTGGTGATGCTGGTGGTGGCGGTGGCTGGGTGTTCCAAGGCTCTGTGAGTGGTTATAGCTCCGGGGGTAATCCATTTCCACTTGCTACTACAGTAGATAAGTTCCCCTTTGCGTCTGACGGCAATGCAACAGATGTGGGAGACTTATTACAATTGACAAGACAGGGCGCAGGACAATCTAGTACTACTAGCGGTTATACATCCGGCGGTGATGGGGGCTCAAATCCCGAAAATGTAATTCAGAAATTTTCCTTTTCTGTAGATGGTAATGCAACTGACGTTGGTGATCTAACTCTAGCAAGAAGCAGAGTTGCAGGCCAATCGAGTAGCTCATCTGGATATACTTCTGGCGGTTATAATACTTCGTTCACCCATGTTAATAATATTGACAAGTTTTCTTTTGCGGCGGATGGCAACGCAACTGATGTTGGCGATTTAACTCAAGCAAGAGGTTACATTGCAGGACAATCTAGCGATATTTCGGGGTACAATTCTGGCGGTTTTACTCCCTCGCTAGTCAATACAATAGATAAGTTTTCTTTTGCGGCTGATGGAAACGCAACTGACGTAGGAGATATAACACTGGCTCGTGCTGCTGCTGCTGGTCAATCAAGTACAAGCTCTGGTTACACTTCAGGTGGGTCTAACTACAACAATATAATAGATAAATTTCCTTTTGCTGCTGATGCAAA
>Ga0206127_1004022_pt1 | contig 13171 bp, 9 predicted proteins | sample Helgoland_Spring_6_FD_148646 | JGI IMG/M metagenome (GOLD analysis project Ga0206127, IMG submission 148646) | Pelagic subsurface seawater microbial communities from Kabeltonne, Helgoland, North Sea - Helgoland_Spring_Bloom_20160419_1 | ecosystem: Environmental > Aquatic > Marine > Epipelagic ...
AATGGAAAGTGTCGCCTTGCAAGCGCTGGTGTCAGAACCGATCAAACCCGCGATGGACATCGTGGTCATGGCCAACACCGTGCACGGCTACCTGAGCCAGTCAGACAAGGGCGAAATGGTCATCGGTGGCGGCACGGACGGCTATAACAATTATACACAGCGCGGATCATTCCATCACGTGGAAGAAACCGTGCGCGCGCTTATTGAGACGTTCCCGATGCTATCCCGCCTGAAAATGCTGCGCCAATGGGGCGGGATTGTCGATGTGACGGGGGATCGCTCGCCTATGCTCACGAAGACGCCAGTTGAGGGCATGTTCATGAACTGCGGTTGGGGCACGGGAGGTTTCAAAGCCATTCCGGGGTCTGGCTGGGCCATGGCGGAATTGATGGCGAAGGGGGAGTCTCCTTTGACGGAAGAGTTTTCCATGTGGCGGTTCAAAGAGGGCAAGTTCATTGATGAGAGCGTTGCTGCGGGGGTGGCTCACTAATGTTTGAGATGCGTAAACGCAGTTCTCGCGGCCATTTCGTCCTGCACACGGGTCGCCGCGCGATCAGTCTCGGTTTCAGTACCAAGCTGGTTAAAGTCATGCTTCAAAAGAACCTTGCCCTTGCGGCGTTCATAAAGGGCAATGCTAATGCCCAAAACGAACACACCACCAATGACCCAATACAATATATTCATGCCACCATCTTGCGCGTGAACCCGAAGAAAATCAAGCTGGAGGCCTGCCCATGCTGATCCTAGAATGTCCATGCTGCGGCGTTACAGGCGAAGAAACGGAATTCCATGCGGGAGGCGAGGCGCATCTCAAGCGGCACTCGGTTGGCTCTACGGATGATCAATTCGAAGAGTATCTGTTCATGCGGGAAAACCCGCGTGGCGTTCATCTGGAACGCTGGCGTCATAACAATGGTTGCGGCAAGTGGTTTCACGCGGCGCGCTGCACGATGACCCTCGAGGTGTTTGGCACATATCCCGCGCAGACCTATGAGCCACCCCAAGAGATCAAGGATGCGATCAGCGCCAAACGGCCCGGCTGGTCTTGGAGGAACTTCTCATGAGCACACGTTTAAAGACTGGCGGTCGTTTCACGGACGGCGGCGCGCAGCTCTCGTTTGATTTCAATGGAAAAAAACTGAAGGGTGTCGAGGGAGACACGCTTGCCTCTGCCTTGCTCGCCAATGATCAGATGATGGTGGGGCGGTCGTTTAAATACCACCGTCCGCGTGGGATTGTGGCCTCAGGTGGTGAAGAGCCGAACGCGCTGTTCAACATGGGCGGCACGGATGATTTCGAGCCGAACCAACGCGCGACGGTGACAGAGCTGTTTGACGGTCTGAAGATCACGTCGCAGAACCATTGGCCCAGCCTTGAGTTCGATATCGGCGCGATTAACAAGCATCTGAGCCGCTTTTTGCCTGCTGGCTTTTATTACAAAATGTTCATCCATCCGCGTCCTTTGTGGAAGCATGTCTATGAGCCGTTTATTCGCCAATCCGCAGGTCTCGGCAAAGCGCCGCGCGCGCAGGATCGTGATCCCGACACCTACGAGCATTTCTATCATTTCACCGATGTGATGGTGGTTGGCGGCGGTGTCGCGGGCTTGCAAGCGGCCTATGCGGCGGCGCTCACGGGTGTGAAGGTTTTGCTGGTTGAGCAGACTGCCCATTGGGGCGGACGCGCGCCTGTGGATGGCGGTGAGGTCGATGGCCTGCCTGTGGGTAACTATGTGGATAACCTTGTCGCTGAGCTGAGCGCGATGGACAATGTCACAATGCGCACACGGATGATGGGCGCGGGCGTTTATGATCATGGCTATGTGCTCGGATACGAGCGTTTGCGCGATCATCAGCCTGCCGAGATTGGCCCACGTCATCGCCTTTGGCGCATTCGCGCGGCTCAGATCGTCACGGCGACAGGCGCAATTGAGCGGCCTTTGAGTTTTGCAGGAAATGATGTGCCTGGCGTGATGCTCGCAGGGGCTGTGCGTGATTATGCGGTGAACTTCGGTGTCTCCATCGGGGATCGCACGGTTGTTGTGACCAACAATGATGATGCTTATCGTACTGCGATCACGCTCAAAGGGCTCGGCCTTGACGTCCCATGCATCATTGATGCGCGCGCAGGCGGCGGTGGTGCTTTGGCCGAAGACGCGAAAGCGCTTGGGATACGTGTCGAAAACGGCAAGGCCATCGCAAAGGTCAAAGGCACCAAGCGCGTCACAGGCGTGTCGCTTTGCGTACAAGCTGGTGAAGGCGCTGAACTGGAAGAAATCGCATGTGATGCGGTTGCAATGTCGGGCGGTTGGTCGCCTGTTGTGCACCTGTGGTCCCATTGCGGTGGCAAGCTGATTTGGGACGAACAGCAAAGCCATTTCCGCCCTGATGCAGAGCGTCCGCCAATGGGTGCCACTGGCGAGGGTTTCGTTTCTGTCGCGGGGTCTGCGAACGGTCATTTGCAGCTTGCTGAGTTGATTGGTGACGCGCACGGCGCAGGTCTTGCAGCTGGTCGTGCGGCTGGCGGGAATGCTGCAAAAGCAACTATTCCAGAGGGCGCGCCAACGTCTGAAAACCCAGTCGAGCCGGTCTGGTTAATGCCGCAAGGTGCCGGAATAAAGTTGCGTTCTAAGACATGGCTTGATTATCAGAACGACGTAAAGGTCTCGGATGTGCAACTGGCTGCGCAAGAAGGTTTCGAGAGCGTCGAGCATGCCAAGCGCTACACGACTTTGGGAATGGCAACGGATCAAGGTAAATTGAGTAACATCAATGGTCTGGCGGTCCTTTCTGATGCATTGGGTCAACCTATTCCGCAGACTGGAACAACCACTTTCCGCCCCCCATATACACCAATTTCTATGGGTGCGATTGGCGGCGAAGCACGTGGAAAGGTGTTCCAGCCTTTGCGCAAAACACCGCTCTATGAGTGGAGCGATACACATGGGTCCGACTGGGAGCCCGTTGGTGCATGGCGTCGACCGTTCGCTTATTTGCAGCCTGGTGAAAGTGTCCATGATGCAGTGAACCGCGAAGTGAAGAACACGCGCGAGAACTTGGGTCTGCTGGATGCATCAACGCTGGGTAAGCTGATTGTCAAAGGACCGGACGCGGGTAAGTTTCTCGACATGCTCTACACCAATATGATGAGCACGTTGAAGGTGGGCAAATGCCGCTATGGGTTGATGTGTTCAGAGAACGGTTTCTTGATTGATGACGGCGTTGTTGCGCGGCTCGATGAGGAAACATTCCTGTGCCACACGACGACCGGTGGGGCCGACACGATCCATGGTCACATGGAGGAGTGGTTGCAAACAGAATGGTGGGATTGGAACGTTTACGTTGCCAATGTTACAGAGCAGTTTGCGCAGATCGCGGTCGTTGGTCCAAACGCGCGCAAGGTCTTGGAAAAGCTTGGTGGCATGGATGTCTCGAAAGAGGCATTGGCATTCATGGAATGGGCTGACGGCACGATTGGCGGCTTTGATGCGCGTGTCTTCCGTATCTCTTTCTCGGGTGAGTTGAGCTATGAGATTGCGGTCCCCGCGAGCCAAGGATTGGCGTTCTGGGAAGCGTTGATTGAAGCAGGGGAAGAGTTCGGCGCGATGCCTTATGGCACGGAAACGCTGCATATTCTGCGCGCTGAAAAAGGCTTCATCATGATCGGGGACGAGACTGACGGGACGGTTATCCCGCAGGACCTGAACTTGCACTGGGCTTTGTCCAAGAAGAAAGAAGACTACCTTGGCAAACGCGCGCATCAGCGTAGCCATATGGCGGACACGGATCGTTGGAAGCTGGTCGGGCTGGAGACTGTGGATAAGTCGGTGTTGCCTGATGGCGCTTATGCGGTGGAAGAGGGCGTGAACGCCAACGGTCAACGCAACATGTTTGGGCGCGTGACCTCGACCTACTATTCTGCGAACCTAGAGCGCGGGATTGCGATGGGTTTGGTGAAGAATGGACCTGACCGCATGGGTGAGGTGATTGAGTTTCCAAAAACTGATGGCACAATCATCAAGGCAAAGATTGTCGATCCTGTGATATATGACCCAGAGGGGGCGAAGCAAAATGTCTAATGCTGTGAGCGCGTTGCAGGGTGCTGCCTTTAGCGATGGGATCGCTGAGGTTCGTGAGTTGGGCCTGCGTGGAATGATCACGTTGCGCGGTGATCTGAGTGATAAAAAGCTGATCAAAGCAGTGAAAGCGGTTGCCGGCGCGATGCCAGAGCAGCGCAAGATTGCATTAAAAGGTGACGCTGGCGCGGCTTGGATGAGCCTTGATGAGCTGTTGCTGATGGTGCCGCACAGCGACGCACTTGGCACAGTTGAGACGTTGAATTCGGCGTTGAACGGCACGCATTTCTTGGCGGCGAATGTGTCTGATGCGCGTGCTGTGTTTGAAGTGTCTGGGCCATACGCACGTGACGTGATGGCGAAACTTGCACCTGTCGATTTCGCGCCGGATGCGTTCGAGATGGGGATGTTTCGGCGCTCGCGCATGGCTCAGGTGCCCGCGGCCTTCTGGATGAGCGACGAGGACGCGTTCCGCGTCGTGTGTTTCCGCTCTGTTGGCGAATACATGTTCGATTTGCTCAGCGTGGCGGCGCAGACAGGGTCCGAGGTGGACGTCTTCTAATCAGTACTGCTTTGCTGTATATCGACGAAACACGCGAACCAGCCCTTGACCTTACGGGCTGCGCGCTCTCTATCTGATCCCAGAGACATTCAAATTGAAAGGCCCCTTAAAATGGCATTCGAACTTCCAAAACTCCCATACGCACATGACGCTTTGACGGATCTTGGCATGTCCAAAGAGACGCTGGAGTATCACCATGATCTGCACCACAAAGCCTATGTCGACAACGGCAACAAGCTGATTGCGGGCACGGAATGGGAGGGTAAATCCCTCGAAGAGATCATCACTGGCACGTATGATGCGTCCTCAGTTGCGCAGAATGGCATCTTCAACAACATCAGCCAGCTTTGGAACCACAACCAGTTCTGGGAGATGATGGGGCCTGGACAATCCTCGATGCCATCCGAGTTGGAAGCAGCGATCAAGGAGAGCTTTGGCTCTGTTGACGCGTTCAAAGAGCAGTTTGCTGCGGCTGGCGCGGGTCAGTTCGGTTCTGGCTGGGCATGGTTGGTGAAGAACGCTGACGGTGGTTTGGCTGTGACAAAAACAGAAAACGGCGTTAACCCGCTTTGCTTTGGCCAGACAGCGTTGCTTGGGTGTGATGTTTGGGAGCATTCCTACTACATCGATTTCCGCAACAAGCGTCCTGCGTATCTGTCCAACTTTATGGACAACCTGGTCAACTGGGAGAACGTTGCCTCACGTATGTGAGACCGGTATTCTTTTGTGAACTGAAAAACGCCGCTCGAAACATTCGGGCGGCGTTTTTTGTGCGCATGGGACGCTCCGCGGGAAGTTTATTTGGAAAGATGAAGGCGGCAAATCAGAGCAACAGTTTGATTGCCTCCTCGGGCATTGCAGCGATTTTGAAGAAGTCTTTGACGGAGTTTTTGGCAAAGCCTTGTGCGATTACATGATCGAGAAGGGCAAGGAGCGGATCCCAGTAATCGTTGGTATTGATCAGCACGATTGGCTTGCTGTGCAGCCCGAGTTGCGCCCATGTGAGCACTTCAAAGAATTCATCGAGCGAGCCTGCACCACCGGGAAGCAAAGCGATGGCGTCTGAATTCATGAACATGACTTTCTTACGCTCATGCATGTTTTCGGTGACGATATATGAGGTAAGATCGGTTTTACCGACTTCCCAATTCACCAGATGTTGTGGGATTACGCCAAAGGTATTGGCGTCGTTTGCTTGTGCCGCGCGGGCAACGCGACCCATAAGCCCCACATCACCAGCACCATAAACAAGGCGCATTTTGTGTTCCGCAATCAGTGTGCCAAGTCGCTCAGCCGCCGCGCCATAGGCAGGGCTATTTCCATCGGATGCGCCACAAAAGACACAAATTGAACGTTGATGCATCACGTGATCCTTATTTTCAGTGTTTTGACCGCTCATGTCATGTTTGCTATACACGCGCAAATCCTGCTGCAAAAGCGGGCATATCGGAGATGGGTTACAATGAGTAAGCTTGCTTTCCTGACATCGGGAACGGGTATCACTGTCGGGGCGGGGACTGTTTTGGTCGGCGCGTTTGCTGTCGCTGGATATGTGAGTGGGGCGTTTACGCCCGAGCCGATTGCTAGCGAAGATCAGGTTGAAGTTGCAGTGGTTGCGCCTGAACCGGAATTGGTTGCACCGAAGGTGGCCAACGTCGCTGCGGTTCCCAAGACGCCAAAGTTTGATGTTGTGCGGGTCGAAACCGACGGTGCGGCGATGATTGCGGGCAGTGCCGAGGCGGGCAGCACAGTTTCCATTCGTTTGAACGAAGATGTCGTCGCTCAAGTTAAAGCGGACGGATCTGGTAAATTTGCGAGTTTCGTGTCGTTGCCCGGAAGTGAAGACGCGCAGGTTTTGACGTTGGATGATGGCTCTGACGAGGCACCGCGCGAGCAAGTGATAATCGCGCCAATTGTAGTGGAGCAAGTGCCGCAGGTGGTTGCTGACGTTGTTGCTAAAGTTGAGGACGTTGAAGCGGTTGAGGTCGAGGCCGTTGAAGTGAAGACCGTTGAAACTGTTGAGGTTACGAGTGTGCCAAAGGTCGAGGTTGAAGCGGAGCCTATGGAGGAAGTGATTGCTAAGGTTGAAAGCAATGATGTTCCCAAAGCCGTGCTTGCGCCCATCGTTATCACCGAAGTTCCCGAAAAGATTGACGCGATTGAGCAGCCCGCACAGGCGGAACCTGTTCAGGAGCAGGAAGCGAAGCCAGAACCTGTGATCGTTGCGCAAACTAATCTTGGATCAAAACCTGAACCAAAGCGACCCGTCGTGCTTTTGGCAACGGATGAGGGCGTGCGCGTGTTGCAGGCTCCTAACGCGCCAAAGCCCGATGCGATGACAGCTTTGCTCGGGTCAATCTCATATGATGATGCTGGTGATGTTGCTTTGACAGGAACTGGCGGCGGTGAGTTCGTGCGGGTCTATTTGGACAACCGTCCTGTTGCGACGTCACAAATCGAGGCAAGTGGCGATTGGCAAGCGGGTTTGCCTGCTGTCGACACAGGTATTTATACGCTGCGAGTGGATGAGTTGAACAAAGCGGGCGACGTGGTCGCGCGCGTCGAGACGCCGTTTAAACGCGAAGAGCCCGAGGTTTTGGCCGCTGCAACGGCCCCCGAAAAGCTGATCCAAGCGGTGACCGTGCAGCCCGGAGCCACGCTTTGGGCTATCGCACAAGAGCGTTATGGCAGCGGAACGCTTTATGCGCGGGTTGTCGAGGCGAATTCGGACACGATTAAGGACCCTGATCTGATTTACCCAGGACAAGTTTTCACAGTTCCGGACTGACCTTCACTGGTCATTCCGCGTCAGCGCGCTTATTTGTAAGGTCCATACTTGAGGACGCCGCGATATGAGACGATTGACCCCCACAGATGCCGCTCTTTCTAAAGAGCAACGGGTTTCAGGCTGGCGGGTTATTCGCCGAGTTGCGCCCTATCTTTGGCCCGATGACAAACTCTGGGTTAAACAACGCGTTGTGATCGCTTTGGCGATGCTTTTGATTGCCAAGATTGTCGCGGTTGGAACGCCTCTAATATACGCGCGTGCGGTCGATGCTTTGTCAGATGCCGGTGCGCCTGATCTGGCAGTGGGCGCTGTTGGATTGACAGTCGCTTACGGCGTCGCGCGCCTTATGTCGAACGGGTTCCAGCAATTGCGTGATGCGGTTTTTGCGAAGGTCGGACAGGGCGCGTTGCGCGCACTTGCGTTGCAAACCTTTGAACACATTCACAGATTGTCGATGCGGTATCACATTGGTCGCAAGACCGGTGGTCTGAGCCGTATCATCGAGCGCGGTGTCAAAGGCGTCGACTTTTTGCTGCGCTTTTTGCTGTTCTCGATCGGACCATTGGTGCTTGAGCTGCTGATGATCGCGGGTATTTTGTTCTACTTGTTTGATGTTTGGTATCTTGCTGCGGTTTTTGTCACGATTGCCTTTTATGTCTGGTTCACATTTGCTGTGACCGAGTGGCGTGTGAAGCTGCGCAAGCAGATGAACGACCAAGACACTGACGCCAATCAAAAGGCGATCGACAGCCTTTTGAATTTTGAGACGGTGAAATATTTCGGCGCTGAGGCTCGAGAAGCGCGGCGCTATGACAGCGCAATGGCGCTTTATCAAGAAGCGGCATTGAAGACGTCGTACTCTTTGGCGTTTTTGAACTTTGGTCAGTCATTCTTGATTACAACGGGCTTGGTTGTCGTCATGGTTTTGGCGGCGATGGGGGTTCAGAACGGCTCCATGAGTGTCGGTGATTTCGTGATGGTCAACGCGTACATGATACAGATCACCATGCCGTTGAACTTCCTTGGGACGGTTTATCGCGAAATCCGTCAGGCTTTGGTGGATATGGGCGAGATGTTTGATCTGCTTGAGCAACCGCCAGAAGTATCGAACAAAGACGGCGCAAAGGATCTGAACATTACTGGTGGACATGTGTCGCTGAAAGACGTGCATTTTGGCTACGATACCACGCGCCCGATTTTGAAGGGTGTCGATCTGGATGTGCCGGCGGGTCAGAATATCGCGATTGTCGGGCCATCGGGGTCTGGTAAATCCACGATTGGCCGCTTGTTGTTCCGCTTTTACGATGTCACAGGCGGGAGCCTGCAGATCGACGGCCAAGATGTGCGCGATATCACGCAGACCAGCTTGCATGATGCTATTGGCGTGGTGCCCCAAGACACAGTGCTGTTCAACGACACGATCCGCTACAATATTGCGTATGGCAAAGATGGCGCGAGCCATAGCGAGATTGAAGATGCCGCGCGTGCCGCGCAGATCCATGATTTTATCATGGCGCTGCCCGATGGCTATGAGACGACTGTGGGCGAACGTGGCTTGAAGCTTTCTGGTGGTGAAAAGCAGCGTGTGGGCATTGCGCGCACGCTCTTGAAGAACCCGCCGATCTTGTTGCTGGACGAAGCGACATCAGCGCTTGATAGCGGGACAGAGCATGAAATACAGGATGCTTTGGCCAAAGCTGCTGAAGGGCGCACAGTGATCACGATTGCGCACCGTCTCTCTACGATTGCGGATGCGGACCGCATTGTTGTGCTTGCAGATGGGCAGATTGCAGAGCAGGGAAGCCATGCGGAACTGTTGGAAATGTCAGGGCGCTATGCAGGCCTGTGGCATCGTCAGCAATCCGAAGAGGCGGCATGATTTGGGGCCTGAGCGCGCTTTCGTCGCTTGGGTTCCTAACTATTTTAGGGCTTTCGCTGATTGGTCCACGTTTGGGTCTTGGCTCGTATTGGCCACCTGAAGAAACAGCGAGTTGGCAACACCAAAGCTTTCGCGCGCTGTTCCGCGTGGGTGTATATCCCTTAGTCGCCGCAAGCGCGATCTTGGGGCGGGAAATTGGGTTTGCACTGCCATTTGTAGGATGTGGTTTACTCATCCTCGGCTTTGGCTGCGCTTTGCTTTTCACTGGTAAATTGGGTTGGAAACAGGCGTTTGGCTCTGCTGAAGGACTGGTGACCACGTCCGTTTACGCGTATTCGCGCAACCCTGTTTATGTCGCGACAATGTTTGGAATGCTCGGTTGGGCAGTTTTGTTGCCCTATGCCGCGATCGTTTTGCCACTGTTGCTATGGGCTGTGCTCTATATCCTTGCGCCCTTTCTCGAAGAGCCGTGGCTAGAGGCGCGGTTTGGCGATGAGTATCTTGCTTACAAAGAAAAGACGCCGCGTTTTCTTTGGATTTAGAGTAGGGCGCACAAAGCCACGCGCCCTACAATTTTGTCTTACTCCGCAGCCTTGAGCGGCGAGACCATAATCATGCTTGGTGCCGCTTCTGGCGCATAGTCGTCCTCTGGGTCCTCATCTTCATCCCACAGGATCATAGGCGACTTCACGCGGCGTGCTTCGCGTTGAAGTGCCCAATCACGTGCCGCAGCACTGGAGCGACCCATAGAGAGCTTTGCAAGCAAGCGAGCGATCCACTGTATGTATGTTGTCGCCCATACGCGCAGTGCGAGCATCGAAGGCGTGAACACCAGTGTGAGAACCGTCGCGATACCAAGGCCAAAGACCACAGCAGTTGCAAGTTGCTTCCACCACAGCGCCGTCGGGCTATCCACTGAAAAACCACCGCCAATAAAGTCGAGGCTAAGGCCGAACATCATTGGCGCCAGACCTGCCATTGTCGTGATGGTTGTCAACAGAACCGGGCGGATACGTGCTTCTGCAGTGCGCACAATCGCTTCAAGACGCGGCATGTAGCGCGAGTATTCTTGATAGGTGTCGATCAGAACAATGTTGTTGTTCACCACGATCCCTGCAAGCGCGACGATGCCCGTACCCGTCATAATGACAGAGAAGGCTTGATCCATAACCAGCATACCAATCAGAACACCCGTCGTAGACAGGATCACAGCAAGCAGAACGAGAACGGAGTTATAAAAGCTGTTGAACTGAGCCAGCAAGATAATGAACATTAGACCCAACGCACCTGCAAAAGCGGTTGAGAGGAACTGCTGGCTCTCTGCCTCATCCTCTTGATCGCCTGTCCATTCCCAATCCACACCTGCGGGGAACGGGTTGGTTTCAAGCCATTCTGTCAGGATGCCAATACGCTCGTTCGCGTTGATTGGAACTTCAGATGTTTCACCATCTTCGCCGATGACTTCTTTCGTGAGGTCACTTTCCACAGCTGCTTTCACGTCGAAGTACCGCTTTTGATCAATGCGGTTGATCTCTGCCAGTTTCTGAACGGGCTTGCGTGTTGTAAAGTTGCTGAGTGGGATAAGACCATCACGCGTGCGCACTTTGAGCGTATCAAGGGTGCTAAGAACGCGATCTTTTTCGGGCAGGCGTACACGGATCTCGATCTCTTCATCCGAGCTGTCCACACGCATGGTATCAAGCAGCAAACCACGCGTCACAAGTTGAACCATGCCGCCAACAGTGGCCACATCCGCGCCGTAGCGACCAGCCTTTTGCACATCCACGTCGATCTGCCAGTCGATGCCGGGTAGGGGACGCGTGTCTTCGATCAGCTTGAGACCTTCGGTCTGATTGAACTGCGCACGTGCGAGCGCCGTCGCGTTCAAAAGGTCATCCCAATTGTCAGCTTTCAGGCGCAAATGCACAGGCTTGCCAGAGGCAGGACCACGCGCTTGCGCAAGAATCTCAATCTCGATCCCCGGAATTTTCTGCAATTCCTCGGTAAGCTCTGCAATCACCAAGTCACCATCAAGTTCCGGGCGATCACGGCGATCTTCCCAAGGGATAGTTTCAAGCTGAATTTGTCCGATGGTTTCTTTAGGCGTCGCAGCACCTGAGGCATCAGTATTCAGACCGCCTTCACCCGCGAAAGCGAATGCGCTTTGAACACCGGGATGCTGCAAAACAACTTTTTCCGCTCTTGCGACAAGAGCATCTTTTTCAGAAAGCGAAAGGTTACCGCGTGCGAGAACGTAAACGATCGCTTGCTCAGGCTCGCTTTCCACAAAGAATTCAACGCCATTGTTGTTCTCACCAAAGTAGCTGAATGTGCTCATCACGAAGAAGCCGACAGCAGCAATGCTCACAAGAGGCATAATCGGATTACCGGTGATGCCTTTGATCAGCAGACCAAAGAGCGTGCGGCGATGACCTGCTCTGATCTTGGTGCGCTGACGTTCGATCTTGGCAGCACCCAGAGTAACGGAGGCGGCGAAGGCACCAAAGAGGAAAAGCGCAACGCCCGGAAGCGCGCCAACGAAACCTTCGGCAATGGGCGTGCCACCGAACAGATAACCAGGGTTCAAGACCTGCATCGCGCCAAGGAACACCGTGTAGAGCGCAGGCGGAACCAAAAGCGCGCGCACGATCCAAGGTGTGTTTGCACGCAGCGCGTCAGAGGTTTTTCCGAACACGCGGCTGAGGCGACCAGTGACACCGCCCATGACGGGAAGGTAAACGAGCGCAACAACAAGCGATGCGGAAAGAACGAAGATTAACGTCACAGGCAACATGCCCATGAATTGACCGGGAACACCGGGCCAGAACAGCATCGGCAAGAACGCACAAAGCGTCGTCGCAGTGGATGACACGATAGGCCAGAACATGCGCTTGGCTGCTTCCACGTAGGCATCCATTGGGCCAGTCCCGTCGGCGATACGTTTATCGGCGTATTCGACCACGACGATTGCACCATCAACGAGCATGCCAACTGCGAGGATCAGGCCAAACATCACGATGTTGGAAATGGTGACCTCCATGATCGCGAGGAATACGAAACACAAAAGGAAAGACGTTGGAATCGCGAAGCCAACAAGCAAAGCAGGGCGCGTGCCAAGAGCTGCTAGAACAACGATCATAACAAGTGCGATAGCGGTCAGAACAGACCCTTCGAGCTGACTAACCATCGAGCCAACGGTGCGCGATTGGTCATTAGATGTACCGACATCGATAGAGGCTTGCAGCGCTTCGGGCCACTCTGCGCGCGCTTCTTCGACAGTGGTTTTTACCAGCTCAGCCGTATCAATCAGGTTGAAACCCTTACGCTTCACAACTTGCAAAGCCACGGATGTTTGACCGTTGAAACGAGCTGTTCCAACACGGTCCTCAAAGGTCAGAGAAATGTCTGCAAGATCGCCCAGCGTCACAACGCGGTCGCCGTTGACCTTCACAGGTAGGCCGTAAACATCGCGTTGATCATTGAAAGAGGAGGGGATCTTGACGGCGAAAGAACCTTGCTCTGATTCAATCTCGCCCGCTGCGATCAGTTGGTTGTTATTTTGAACAACGCTGATCAACTCGCCTGCGGTGACGTTATAGGCCTCAAGGCGAAGCGGATCGATGATCACTTCTAGCATTTCATCGCGATTGCCTGCAATCCCTGCTTCTAGCACAGCATCAAGTGCTTCGATGCGTTCTTGCAAGTCTTTGGCGGTCTTCGCCATAGTGCGTTCAGGGACGTTTCCTGTGAGGTTCACAATGATGATTGGGAACTCGGAAAAGTTGATCTCGTTGATAGAATAGGTCTCGGCTCCCTGCGGGAATTTACCTTGCGCGGCATTCATTGCGTCGCGCACGTCCGCCATGA
>Ga0206127_1004024_pt1 | contig 13168 bp, 10 predicted proteins | sample Helgoland_Spring_6_FD_148646 | JGI IMG/M metagenome (GOLD analysis project Ga0206127, IMG submission 148646) | Pelagic subsurface seawater microbial communities from Kabeltonne, Helgoland, North Sea - Helgoland_Spring_Bloom_20160419_1 | ecosystem: Environmental > Aquatic > Marine > Epipelagic ...
TTTTTTTTGAGTAGTTTGTTTTTTTTCTGCTGACGCTTTTACCTCAGAGGTATCTTCAATTTCTGAATCAATAGACAGAATCAATGAACCTTCTTTGACTTCATCACCCACCTTAATATCTAAGGATTTGATTAACCCAGATGCGGGTGAAGGAATATCCATTGAAGCCTTGTCAGACTCTACGGTAATTAATGAATCCTCGATATTAATTTTATCACCCACTTTAACCATAATCTCAATCACTTCAACGCTGTCAAAGTCACCAATATTTGGGATGTATATTTTTTTTAATTCTGCCATATGATCTAGAGTAAGAGCCGCCTTACATCAGATAGCATCATACAAAGATGACTCGTAAACCGGGCACCATCTGCACCATCTACCACTCTATGGTCATACGAAAGTGATAACGGCAACATGAGTCTAGCCTCAAAATCTTCACTACTCTTGTTATAGACAGGTTGCATAGAAGCTCGTGATACACCAAGTATTGCAACCTCAGGACAATTAATGATGGGTGTAAATTTTGTACCACCAATACCACCAAGGCTTGAAATCGTAAAGCAACCACCCTGCATTTCATCCATTTTTAATTTTCTTGCTCTTGCTTTCTCTGAAAGGTTACCAAGGTCTTCAGCAATATCGATTACATCCTTTTTTTGAACATCCTTAACTACCGGGACTACAAGCCCATCAGGCGTGTCGCAAGCAAAGCCAACATTGTAATAACTTTTCATGATTAAGTTATCTCCATCCGGTGATAATGAGCTATTAAACATTGGATAAGCCTTTAATGCATTCACACTCGCTTTTATTAAAAAGGCGAGTAGAGTTAATTTTGCTCCACGTTTCTCAGCTTCTTTTTGCATGGATTTTCTAAAAATTTCTAAATCGGTAATATCGGCATTATCAAATTGCGTAACATGTGGCGCTGTCACCCAATTTCTATGAAGATTTGCACCTGATAATTTTTTAATTTTGGATAGTGATTTTGTTTCAACCTTACCAAACTCAGAAAAATCAATATTTGGCATAGGAATCGGGGCAAAGCTTGCACCCATATTTTCACTTCTCGGTTTTGTTAATTCTCCTTTAACAAATCTTTCAATATCCTCGATGAGTATTCTATTTTTATTACCACTTCCATTTACAAAGGATAGATTTACACCTAAATTACGCGCGAATTTTCTAATCGATGGGCTTGCATGTGCTTTTTTATTTTCATCATTAAGTACACTTTCACCTATAGGAATCGGGTTTTCTTTAGCTACTTTTTTCTGTGGTGGCTCCGGAGCAGGGCGTGATGGAGTATTTGTAACTTTTTCTATATCTTCTTTTTTATCATCTTTTGCAGAGGATTTTATTTCAGATTTAATATCGGATTTAGTCTCTATAACCTCAATCATACCAATCAGACTACCTTCTTTGACTTTATCACCTACCTTAATTTTAATATCTTTGATAACACCATCTTTAGGCGCTGGGATGTCCATGGAGGCTTTGTCAGATTCTACGGTGATCAGCGGCATATCATACTCAATACTATCGCCGATATTTACCAATACCTCGATCACATCGACACTATCGAAATCACCTATATCTGGAATAAGAATTTGTTCTGAACTCATACTTATAAAGATACCGGATTAGGTTTGTCGTTCATTATTTTATATTTTTTGATCGCACTTAATAAAACTGATTTTTCTATTTCTTGTTTTTCAGTTAACGCTTTTAAAGCTGCAATTACAATATGATTGCGGTCAACCTCGAAAAAGTCTCTAAGCGCTTCACGACTGTCAGATCGTCCAAATCCATCGGTACCTAAAGAGATAAATTTATTAGGTAAAAATGTAGCAATTTGTTCAGCAAATGATTTCATATAATCCGTAGCAGTAATAATGGGAGATTCTAAATCTATAATTATTTTATCTAAGGTAGATTTTTTTTCAGTTTTGTCAGGGTTTAGCATATTCCATCTTTGGATATCAAGTGCATTTCTTCTTACCTCTGTAAAGCTTGTGACACTAAAGATAGTTGAGCTGATATTAAAGTCTTTTTCTAAAATGTTTGCGGCTTCAATAACTTCTCTTAATATTACGCCACTTCCCATTAGTTGAACTTTTGGCCCCTTAGCTTTATTTTCTGAATATTTATAAATTCCCTTAATTATGTCTTCATTAATATTTTTTGGCATTTCTGGATGAGTGTAATTTTCATTCATTATGGTGATGTAATAAAATACATCTTCCTGATTTTTGATCATTCGTTCTAAACCATTCTGAATAATTACGGCTAATTCATAAGAAAAGCATGGGTCGTAAGATATACAATTTGGGATAGTTGCAGAAAGTAAATGGCTATGACCATCTTCATGTTGAAGACCTTCTCCATTCAGAGTGGTTCTGCCGGCTGTCGCACCCAATAAAAATCCTCTAGATCGAGAGTCACCCGCTGCCCAAGCTAGATCGCCTATTCTTTGAAAGCCAAACATAGAATAGAAAATATAAAACGGAATGGTTTGAATTCCTGAATTACTATAGGAGGTTGCGGCGGCAATCCACGATGAGAAAGAACCCGCTTCGTTAATACCTTCCTCTAAAATTTGACCATCCTTTTTTTCTTTATAAAACATCACTTGATCGGAATCTTGGGGCTCATAAAGCTGACCAACAGATGAGTAAATACCTAACTGTCTAAACATTCCCTCCATTCCAAAAGTTCTTGCTTCATCAGGAACAATCGGTACGATAAATTTCCCAATATCTTTATCTTTGACCAGGGTTGTTAAGATTCGGACAAAAGCCATTGTGGTAGAAATTTCTCTATCACCCGAGCTCTCTAATTGTTTTGAAAAAGCATCAATAGATGGAACATTTAGTTTATTCCCTTGTTTTTTTCTAATCGGTAAAAAACCTCCCAAAGCATTTCTTCTCTCCATCATATATTTCAATTCAGGTGAATCTTTACCTGGTTTATAGTAAGCAAGATTTTCAACTTCCTCATCACTTATAGGTAAATCGAATCTTGTTCTAAATGTTTTAAGTGACTCTATATCCATACTCTTTTGTTGATGGGTTATATTTTGCCCTTCACCAGCATCACCCATACCATAACCTTTGACTGTTTTAGCAAGGACGATAGAAGGTTGACCTTTATGAGCAACGGCAGCTGCATAAGCAGCGTAAACTTTGTGAGGATCATGACCCCCTCTATTTAACCTCCATATATCCTGATCGGACATTGCGGCAACTCTTTCTTTTAATTCTGGATACTTGCCGAAGAATTCTTCACGAGTAAAGGCTCCACCTTTGGCTTTGAAGTTTTGAAATTCACCGTCAACACACTCTTCCATTCTTTTTTTCATTAGGCCATCTTTGTCCATGGCAAATAGTGGATCCCAATAAGAACCCCAAATAACTTTAAGGACATTCCATCCAGAGCCTCTAAAGTTTGATTCTAACTCCTGAATAATTTTGCCATTACCTCTAACGGGACCATCCAATCGCTGCAAATTACAGTTCACTACAAAGACTAAATTATCTAATTTTTCTCTAGCTGCAAGAGAAATGGCACCTTGTGATTCAGGCTCATCCATTTCTCCATCACCACAAAATACCCAAACCTTTCTATCTGAAGTATCAGCAATACCTCTATCATGTAAGTATTTTAAATAACGCGCTTGATAAATTCCCATTAATGGACCTAAGCCCATAGATACTGTTGGGAATTGCCAAAATTCTGGCATTAACCATGGGTGAGGATAGCTGGATAAGCCATTACCCTTGGTTTCCATCCTGAAATTATCTAATTGTTCCTCAGTCATCCTTCCTTCAAGGAAGGCGCGTGCATAAATACCAGGCGAGGAGTGACCTTGGAAATAAACTAAGTCTCCACCAAATGATTCATTTTCAGCTCTAAAGAAGTGATTAAATCCAACGTCATAAAGCGTGGCTGCGGATTGAAAGCTTGCAATATGTCCACCAATACCTGGCGATTTAGTATTCGCTCTCAATACGGCCATGATCGCATTCCATCGGATCAATGCACGAATTCTTCTCTCCATACCAGGATCACCTGGGTGCCTCTGTTGAAGATGTGTGGGAATTGTATTTACATAGGCTGTTGTCGCGTTATAGGGAAGGTTCGAGCCTGAGCGACGCGCTTGATCAATCATCATTTCAATTAAAAAATGGGCACGTTCAGAACCTTCTGCATCAATTACAGAGTTGAGCGCTTGTCTCCATTCTTGCGTTTCTAATTCATCGTTATCAAGACTCAGATCCATATACTTAACTTATCCTATGAAATTTGTTCAATTTTAATATTTTGACCGTAATAAATTATTTAATAAGATAGAATTAAATAAAATTATAAGTGTCTAGTGGCATGTTGTTAATGTGATTTTCAAGGTTTTGGGTTAAATGGTCAAGCTTTTTTTGACCTCACTAAGATAGTAATTTTTTTCTAAGTGATTGATTTTTAATTATTTTAAGGATTTTTGAATGAATATTAAAGTTACAAATAATAATAAGTTACCTACTGAATCAAATTTAAAGAAAAATTTGCATACGTTTATTTTATTCGATGAAAAACATTCTAATCCTTTGTTTGCCGGTGCTCTTAATGCAAATATTAAAAGACAAGGCATTAAAATTACGGACTTAAAAAAAACAGCTTTATCAGCTGAATTAGATAATGGGAGTTTAGTGACCTGGTTAATGGTTTCCGAGAAAAAAAATACATTCCAAATACAAACATTATTGAGAAAAGCCCTTGATAAAATACTCTCGGAAAATCCAAAAATTTTGGCAATTGTCAATGAATCAAAAAATAATGACAAGTGGCTAAATCAAGCAGTCTATGTTGCTTCAGTAAATTCTCAAGACCTTCCAAATTTAAAATCAGGTGCAAAGAAAAAAAATCTTAAATCAATTAATACTTTTGGAGGTTCGGTAAAAACTAACTTTAAAGATATTGAGGCTTTAGTTGCTGGAAACACCCTTACAAGAGAGTTGACAATCACACCACCCAACCAATTAACACCAACAATTTATCGTCAAAAAATTAAGAAGTTGTCAAAAGAAAATGGTTGGAAGTTAGAAGAATTTGCTATGCCAAAATTAAAAAAATTAGGTGCAGGCGCTTTTTATGCAGTGGCACAAGGTTCTGAGCCACAAGATGCGGCGATTGTTCATCTTACTTACTCACCAAAGGGTGCAAAAGAGACTATTAGTTTGGTTGGAAAAGGTATTTGTTTTGATACAGGTGGACACAATCTAAAGCCAGCAAAATTTATGAGTGGTATGCACGAGGATATGAATGGCTCGGCAGTTGTTTTAGGTATATTAAAAGCTATAAGTGATGCGAAAACTAAGGTTAAATTAGATTGTTGGTTAGCAATCGCACAAAATCATATTGGACCAAAAGCTTATAAACAAAATGATGTAGTTAAAGCGCTTAATGGAATGACAATTGAAATTGTTCACACTGACGCAGAAGGAAGAATGGTATTAGCTGACACGCTAACTATGGCTTCTAGAAAGAAACCAAAAGCAATTATAGATTTTGCCACACTAACAGGTTGTATGCATGTTGCTATGGGAGATCGATATAGTGGTGTGTTAAGTAATCATTCAGCTCTAGGCTGCATGGCGGTGGGCGTAGGCTCTGATGTAGGGGAGAGAGTTACGGCTTTTCCATCTGATGAAGATTATGAAGAAGATTTAAAGAGCCAAATTGCAGATATTAAGCAGTGCACTCTTGAGGGTGGGCCAGACCATATCCATGCGACTCGCTTCTTGGGTAGATTTGTTGAAAATAAAGTTCCATGGCTTCATGTAGACTTATCATCAAGCAATCGCAAAGGGGGTTTAGGTGCAGTGGCAAGTGAAGTTAACGGTTTTGGCGTGAGTTTTGGTATTAACATGATTGAGAAGTTGATGAAAAAAAATACCCTTTAATTTTTTATTGTATTGAATTGTGTTTACGTATTTGCCAAACAAGTCTTTCAAACAATCTAGTTAATAAGAATAAAGCCTTTTGTTCATGACCTGATGTGCCATTTGATTTTGAAACTTTGGTGCGTATTTCATCCATGAGGCTACCTTGTTCAGCAGTTAAATTAATTAATATTCCAATGTCCTCTTGTGATTTTTCACATTCGCTTAATAATGTCAAAAGCATGTGAAGACTTTCAGCCATTGAAATGCTTAAGTCTGATTTTTTTAAATTATTTTCTTTTGCTATCGAAGCAAAACTTTTGAGTGAGTTCATAAGTGACTTGATCGATTCATTTTTACTTTGCAAAATTAACAATTCGGATATACCTTTTTGGGGGTTATTAGAAATTACCTGATCAGTAAAATCCTTAATTGCTAAATAAAGTAACGAATAGCCTTTATGCCTTTCCTGAAGCAATAAATCACTTTTATTATCATGTCGAACATAATCCATATATTGTGGTAGAAAACTAAGCAAACGTTGTTGTTCTTGATTTATTAAATTAATTGCAATTCCTTCATCATTAAGTATTTCCTGATAGATAAATTTAGGTTTAGAAATCAAATCTATCTCTTGATCTGGGATGCGATAATTTAATAAAGCATTAATTTTGCCATTTAAAATAGTTGCTATCAGCGCACCTGATAATTGAAGATATAAATATAAAAGTGACAACTGGATGGTTAAAAAATTTATATTCTTATATAGTGTGAAATCAAAGAAAATATGAGGCGTAATTAATATAATTACTAATATAAAAAAAGAGCCTAATATTTTTGTACTCAATTGGAACAAAATTATTTTTTTTTGCTGACCTTCAAGGTGAGGGTGAAAAAGTAAAAGGCTTAAACCTGAGCCAATGTTGCTACCAATTATCATAAAAATTGCTGAATCCATTGGAATTACTTGACTGGAAACAAGTGTGATTACTAAAATTGTAATGACAGAGGCAGATTGAGAAATTAGTGTAAAAAACAATCCTAATATTATGGAGATTACTATAGTTTCTGAAGCAAAAACAAAAAATTCATTTATCCAAAAAAAGCTTTGCATATTATTAGTGCCTAATTTAATGATACCTAACCCTAAAAAAATTAGTCCGATTGCAAAAATTAATGGAGATACATTAAATAAATTTTCATTATTTTTTAAATTAAAAAGATAAAAAATACTAACGATACTAAGTAAAATGTAGCCCAAAAATTGAATATCAATCGATGCTACAAAAACTAAAAAGGAAGTACCTACTCCAGTCCAAGCAATTAAAATTAAGGCAGTCTTTAAAGGAATTAAATTTGCTTGAACAAGACCTATTATAAGAAAAGTCCCTGCATTGGTGCTTTGTGTAATCAAGCCAATTAATGACCCAACAGCACCCTTCATAACAGTAGAATTGGTAATCGATGTTATAAGCTTATGAAATCTTTTCCCAGTAAAAATCTTAATTGAACTAGAAAGAAGATTAAGGCCAGACAAAAATAAACCAAGCCCAGCTAATGAAAAAATAATTTCTTTCATTTATTTTTGAGGGTTTAAATCTATTTTTAAAATTTTATATAAACTAATTAAAATATAAGATAAAGCTATAAGTAATAAAGTTAGTAAAAAAAATTTTATATTTGAATATCTTTCAGACACTGAAAGATTGAAGACACTTTGTTGACTTTGGAAAATAGTTCTTAATTCTGTAGCCGTATTTAAAAAATTTTCTTGCAGCACTCGGTCAATACCACGAACTTTCCTATCTAACTCAATGAAATTATTTATTTTATAATTTTTGACAGTCGCTAAAGCATTTAAATACTTATCCTTTAGTTTAAAGTGCTCATCTTTTAAGTTAACTAAAGTGGAGCAATCAAATAAATCTTTCTCATAGTTACAATTTGTAATTGCAGTTTGTAATATAGATTGCACATCTTTGTAGTTTTTATTGAAAGCTAAATTATATTTTTTAAAATCATCTTTATTTTTTCCTCGAATTAAAATATTTTTCCATGACTGAATTTGAGACTTAAAGGAAGAGTTTGCATTCCATATTGATTCAGATAGATAGGATAGTTGTTGTGTTTTTTGATTCTCTATAGTTACAATTTTGTTTATTGACCATAGGGAGAACAATGAAAAAATTTCAATAAATATTAATAAGAATATCCATCTTAGAGCAAAGGTAGTAATTGCTTTTTTTGCAGTTTGATTTTTTGGAACGGTCATATTTAATTTTCTTTATCTAATTTTCAGCTTCATTGAGATCTTTTGTTATATCTCTACTCAAGTCAGTTGTCATAAAATCAAGTGTAATTGGGAGCGAAAGTTCAACTCTTGCAACATGCTGGATACTAATTTTTATTTTTTTAGTTTGACAATCTAGCAGATGCCCACCAAGTTCTAAATTTTTTGATAAAAAATGTAGGTGATAGCCGGGCACTGTTATTTTATCCATAAAATCGGGCGTCCAAAAACCCACCATAGAGCCAGATATATTTTTATATGAAAATTCTGGTTGATTCCGGGCAACTTCAACTAAGGGTTTGTAGGATTCTTGTTTGGGTACTGATCGAGTTTTAATGTAACTAAATTCGCCTTCAATTTTTATTGCATAAATCATATTTTTTGATGGTAAAGTTTTATCCAAAAATCCATATAATTCTTTTAAATTTATTGATGTATCTACTTCTTCAAAACTGTAGGGCTCAAACTGTGTTATGCAAGCGAAAGGAGTCATTTGAGATGGACTAACCTTATATGCTTGCCCATCAGATTTTAATTGATATGCCTTCCCTTCCAAAATTACCATTTCGCCATCTAGATCATCAAAGGTGCCTAAACCAAAATTTCCTTTTTTAATGATTTCTGAAATAGAGGTATTTTCTCTATAAAGCCCCTCAACTAATGCATTAACAGGAGCTGTAATATATAAAACTTTTTCTGTTGACTTATTTTTCATATCCTAATCTTTCATTTTTTTATTTGATCATGCCTACTTTTAAATATAGATAATCAATGCCTTGGTATTGCAAATGTTTTAATTCTTGCGTTAATCCATATAATAATTTTAGAGAAAGCTTCTTTTCAAAATCAACTTCACCTATGCCCTTGAGTGCTATCGCTGCCGACTCTGCATTTACATCAATAGGCTTAGAAATAAATTCTAACTCAGTAATATCTGCTTGATGATAAAGTTTAAAAACAATATTTTTTTTACTTTTTTTATTACTTTTACTTTGATGTTCAATTAGAAAGGTCAAAGCCTCCTCTGCTACCAATACAACTCGATTTTGAGTCGAAACATTTAGCTTATTTTTCTTTGAAAAATTTTCAATAGACTGATTAATTTTTTTTAAGCTTTCAATGCTCAATGGAATTGATAAATTAAATTTAGATCGTTTTTTTATCATTAACAATAGCATAACTAGTACTGCTGTCAGCCCCCCAGAAGTTGTTCCATTCGATAAGAAAACCTGAACACTTTCAGGAAATAAATCATTAAATAAAAAACCTCCCTGAAACCCAACCCCAGCAAAAAAACCAAGACAAACAGCCAGCATTGCTTCCGATGCTAGCTTTGTTTCATTAACCATTTCAAGTCCATGACCAAAAAGCATTACAATAATGACTAATATATATGCAGCTGCAACTGGATTAGGAATACTCGAAACCAAGGCAATTAATTTGGGAGATAAACCAAAAAGAATTATAAATAGACCTCCCCAAATACCTACCCTTAGTGCAGCAACTCGAGTAATCTCCATTACGCCAATACTCATTGAATAAACTGTGTTGGGGACAGATCCCAAAATTCCCGCCACGAAGCTACCAACTCCATCTGCATTTATGGCTCCTTGTATAGATTTAAAATTGATGGAACGTGATTTTTTATATGATTTTTTTTGCACAGCAATACCATCTGCATATGTTTCAATACAACCGACAAAGGTGATTAAAATAAATGCTGGTAGTAAAGCCCAAAAATCCGCATTTATTGTGAAGTTTAATCCAGGCCAATATATTTCTGGAAATCCAAGTAAAGGGCTATTTTGAAATTGGGAAGTATCGACTAGACCAATATAATAGGCGTAAGAATATCCACAAAAAATTCCTATTAATGGTGCCCAAAGTCGATGAACTTTTTTCCCATAAATCGTAGTTAAAATAATTGGTAAGAGGGTAGATAAAAAAACAAAGGCTATGCTGGGTTGGTTTTTAAAGTTCTCAGGCACATCCTTTAGCATTGACCATATTACCGGGGCAACATTAAGTGCCATTAGCATTAACACAACTCCACCGATTGCGGGAGTGAGAATTTTACGTAAGGCACCCATTCTTGAGGTAAATATAAATGTTGCTAGCGAACCTGCACACACCAAGGTAAGCAATAAAGAAGGCCCACCTTTGTCAAGGGCAGCAATAGCAACTGTTATAAAGGCAACATTAGAGCCAACAAATAATAAATACCGACCCCCAATAATTCCAATGCGATTAATTTGTAACCAAGTAGAAATACCACACGCCAATAATGCTGCAAATACTAGCCAATTAATCTGACCTAAAGGAAGACCTGCCTCCCGGCCAACAATCAGAGGAGTAAGCATAATACCGGTAATAATCATTACAGTAACTTGCAAACCAAGACCCGCAGATAAAATATGGGATGGTTTGTCGTCAGGTTCGAATCGAACAATTTCTTCATTACTCATAACAATGTAATCCTAAAAAAATTTAATATATAAAGGTATTTATTGAATTAAACCTTTAGTTTAGACTAAACGGTAATAATAAAGATATTACTTAAATTTTAATTGAATAAAAGAGAGACGATTATATGCTTGAAGTAAAAATTGAAAATAAATCTGGAATTTTAGTCATTGAACCCATAGGTCGCCTTGATGGTTTGTCATCAAAACAGTTTCTAGAGGATATCGATAAGCAAATTTTAAAGGATAGCAATCAAGCTATACTTAATCTTGAAAAACTTGATTATATAAGCTCAGAAGGACTTAGATCTATATTAACTACCGCTAAAAAAACTAAATCACTTGGAGGTAAGTTAGTTTTATGTGCTCCAAGAGATGGTGTGAAGGAGGTTTTAGATATTAGTGGGTTCGGCCAGATGCTAGGAGTTTACGAAACCGAAGCTCAGGCCATAGAAAGTATGTGATTTTAGTTATGGATAATGAAAATCAAGTAAGTGTTATTTTACTTTCCAAAAAAATTGAAGATTTAACTTATCTCACTGAACAATTAAATGATTTCTTTAAAGGCCATATGGCTTTGGTTAATCCGATCAATTTAATAATTGAAGAGCTTTATTCTAATTCTATTAACTATGGTAAGGCTAAAAATTTAGAGGTTAAAGTAACTTTAGAAATGAAAGAGCACACACTTAAGATAAAGTATGAAGATAATGGTATTGCCTTTAATCCTCTTACCGAAGCAAAGCAACCTGATCTTGAAAGTGATTTAGAGGTTCATGCTATTGGCGGTCTGGGTGTTCATTTTATAAAAAATATGACTGACAACCAGAGCTATCAACGTATTAATGAAATCAATCAACTAATCTTAGAAAAAGAAATTAACTAACTTATATGCCTAGTATCGAACAAGCACAAAAAATAATTTTTGAAATCCTTAAAGATTTTGAGGATGACACTTTAAATATTCTTAAAAATAGTCCGGTAGCTTTGAGGATAATGAGGACAACGGATAAACATATTATATTTGCTAATCCACGCTACATGGATATGTTTGAAGTTAAAGATAAAGATCTTCAAACCCTGACTCCGATGAGGGTTTATCGACATACAAAAGACTTTGAAGTATTAAGTAAAAGATTAGAAAAACAAGAAAATATTATTGATGAAGTTCTAGCTATGAAAACACTCTCAGACATACCATTGCAAGTGATGGGTTCATTTCATCACCTTCGTTATCTAGATCAAGATGTTGTATTAGCATGGTTTTATGATATTACTGCAGCTCATCGAGCTAAAGAAATTGCAGAGGAAGCTGCCCAAAGTGTGATTAAAAGTCAAAAAGCTTTATCCGATGAAATTAACGAGGCGGCAAATTATATTCATAGCCTTTTACCAAAACCGTTAGATGATAATTTAGTTAAATCCTCATGGAAACATATTCCTTCATCGGCTCTTGGGGGAGATGCATTTGGTTATCATTGGATTGACGATGATCACTTGGCAATTTTTTTGATTGATGTTTGTGGTCATGGTGTGGGATCGGCAATGCTCTGTATTTCTGCAATTAATTCTATTCGCTCTCAATCTCTTGTTGATACTGATTTTCGTAGTCCTGCCTCAGTTCTAAATGGGCTTAATGCAGCCTTCCCAATGGAGCAACAAAATTTAAAATTTTTTACAGTATGGTATGGAGTGTATTCCCCATCAACACAGACATTAAAGTATGCATCAGCCGGCCATCCTCATGCTATTTTGATTCATAATGAAAGCTCAAAAAACCAAACAAATATTAAAAAACTGGCAACTAAAGGTGTTGCAGTTGGATGTTTTGAAGATATAGATTATGAGGAGAGCAAAGTTATATTAACTAAAGAAAATAAACTATATGTATTTAGTGATGGAGTTTACGAAATAACTGATAAAAATAATAATGAAATGACGTTGGAAGACTTCACGAATCTTGTTAAAAAACAATTTAACAACACTGATGAACTTCAATCAGATTTAATTTATGAGGAAATAAAAAATTTAAAGAAAGATGATGGACCTCTTGATGATGACTTTTCAATTGTTGAACTTATAATTAATCATAGCTAACATCGAAAATTTCCTATTAGAGCGTTCAATTCTATGAATTTCTCTCAAAAGCCTCTAAGTCATTTTTAATTTCTTGTGCATGATTCGATGGAGATACATCCCTATAAACTCTTCTTACAACCCCATCAGGATCAATTATAAAGCTTTGTCTTTTTGCTAACTTAAATATAAAGAAATTATTTAAAGCACCATATTTTTTTGCAGTTTCGCCATCAGGGTCTGAAAGCAACATAAAAGGGAGGTTATACTTTTCCTTAAATTCTTTATGTGAGTCACTTGAGTCAATACTTATTCCTACAACATTGGCATTTAATTTCTTAATTTCAGTAAAGTTATCCCTCAGTGAGCATGCTTCTTTCGTGCATCCAGGTGTGTCATCT
>Ga0206127_1004027_pt1 | contig 13163 bp, 11 predicted proteins | sample Helgoland_Spring_6_FD_148646 | JGI IMG/M metagenome (GOLD analysis project Ga0206127, IMG submission 148646) | Pelagic subsurface seawater microbial communities from Kabeltonne, Helgoland, North Sea - Helgoland_Spring_Bloom_20160419_1 | ecosystem: Environmental > Aquatic > Marine > Epipelagic ...
GAAGCTGCATAGCTGAATCGGTTTGTAGTTAAGAGGCGGGCGGGTGGTGACTTGCCCATGTTGCTTGGCTGACCGCGTGGATTCACGATATTAGTCGTCTACGGCTAGATTTCAGCACCCACGCGGGTTGAACAGGTAATAAAATATTCACATTAGTTTATAGTCTCTTAGTGAATTTATCTAGAATAACCTGAAGCGCTTCATTAACACTCTTCTCGGCAGGCCGGTTCGCATCCAAAGAAAAAAATCGATCGTGAGTCTCCGCCAGCGCTCTGTATACTATTTGCTGACGAGCAATTTCATCCAGTTGAAGTTCTTGCTTTCTGCCAAAGACAACAGCTGGATCTGCGTCCAAATAAAATACAACCTTGGGGTGGGGCGTGAGCTTTACGAACAATTTTCGTACCCACAATGGCAGATCAAGTCTCGTTCGTGCAGGATCTGCGATTAAATCATAACTATAACGATCAAAGACGCTAAATCTGTCAAACTGAACATCTTGTCGGACGTACAAATTGTAGCCTAGTACATAATCTAGCCAGTAGTAGGAAATACGGACAAAAGAACTGAGCCCTCCAGCAGGCTTTGAACGATGTGGATTTGTAAAATTCTTATCCTGCTCTTTAATGCCCACGTTTTCTCCAATAGCACCTAAATTGGGGAGCAAGTTGGGCCGAAAGTGATAGACATGACAGCGATTGTCACTTTTGTCGTTAACAAAGAAAAAATCGATTTCTTCAAGTAATTTTTCCAGAAAAGTTGTTTTTCCACTGCCATCTGGCGCGATAACGGAAAATGATTTAGAGTATTTTTTGTATCTAAAAATAACTTTACTTCCCTTTGTGATATAAAATGCAGCAACCAAAGATATTGTTTTCAAGGGGCGTTTTGCAAATGCAAATTTTCTTAATGCTTTGGTCAACTTATTAGAAAGCAGCAACATATCATCGAATCTTCTGCTCTCGATGGAGGCAAGAATGTCTTCCGCCAAATAATCGCCAACCAAATCACATAGCAGATTGCTGAATTCTGGGTAAGACTTATGGGTGTTGTAAATAATTTCTTTGTACTCATCCTTAAGTCGAGGGGAGTAGTTAAACTGCTTGTAAATGAAAACCATCACCCCCTCGAAATAGTTATTTAAAACACGAAATTCATTATAATTCTCTGAGTGCTCGTAGAGCTCGTCGAACGTAAATATCTCAAAGCCTTTAGAGATATAGGAAAAAATAAGATCGATTTTTATTGCAAAATTATTGTCGACATCCACACCATGACAGCAATGCACAAAACCATGACGCGCCTCATAGTAATTTGAAATTCCATGTGCGCGATATATGCTGAGTAATATCGCTTTGGCTTCTTTGGTATGCTTGGTGTCCACCATGATATCAACATCCTTTGAGGGGTTATTATTGGGGAGCCCTTCAAAGTTTCTAATGATGAAATAACGTATTCCGATCTCGTTGAACCGTGAGCAGATATCACCTAGAATACGCCCATGTGGTTCACCCCAACGCGTAGACATCATTTCAGTTTGTTCCTGACTTGAACTTCGATTTCTTGTATGAGGTCTTCTCCAAGAAATCGCTTTCCCGTATTCTTCAATCCGCGCAGCAAGGGGCGCATTATGTTGATCCATAACGGGTTCTTTCCACGAACTCTCTCCCTCTCGGTCATCCAGCTGTTCGAGCATTTATGGACGGCTGCGGTGTCCTCGGTAATTCGGAATTGTTGATCTGATATCTTTTTGGGATAGAAAAATTCTCTCGGAAAGATTTCTATACCATCAATTTTCTGGCGAGTTCCGTCAGCCTTCAATCCCCTCGTGGTGAGTATGTCGGTCAAGATGCTCACATTTGCAATTGTATTAAAGTTTCCCCGCTCATCAACAAAGTCGTTTCTTTCGTAGAAATCCAGAAATTCCTTTATCACTGGATGTTGTGGTGTGAAGCACATTACCGCTGTTCCAATTTTGGAGCGCGTTTCAAACCCGAGAAAACACTTATTTATGTTCGCTATCTCGCGAAATCCCTCAAGAATCTCTACATCAGTGTCAAGATAAAGGCCGCCATGGTCATACAATGCCCTTGTTCTGGCGTAATCGCTTGCAAACGCGTAGGCACTATTTTTGTATGCTTGAGCCGCAAAACTGTTGGATACTAGGTCAAAAGACTGTTCATTCCATAACTTTAGCTGGTAGTCGGGAAGTACTTCTTTCCACGTTTCAATACATGTTGCCTCTTTATTTGGAAGATCACGTGGTCCAAGCCAACAATAGTGGAGTAGTTTTTTCATTTTTTCACCATGCGTCATTTTATGGGATCGAGAGAGTCGTGCCGAGGATTGGTTTGCCTGGTATTTTGTGATGAGTGTACAGGTCTTAATGGTCCATCCAGAAAGCATCGTGGACGGGGCATTGCCGGGCTGAGAGTTGTTTGGTCGGGCGGAGCTTTTTTTGTGTCGGATGCTCGAACAGCTTGTAAAAAATGACTCCCACAACAGCGGAGGCCACCATGAGAACAACAATATTGAGAAGAAAATAGAGCTCTATTCCAAGCACTGGCAGTATCTTTAGCGTCGCTGGGAGAGTGAACAAGTGGGTCAAATAGATGGAGTAAGAGGCGTCTCCTAAGAGTATTATGAAAGCAGGCACTCTGAGGTTTCGCATCCCCTCGCTGAGTGTAGCCGCCAGCACGATGGCTAATGCCGGAGTTCCATAGAACACTAGTCTCAGATAATGGGGAAAGGCACCGTTGTCCCGCCAAAGCAGAGCCATTGCAAGCAGGGGAAACGTAATAGCAACCAGCAAGACTGCGGTGGATGTTTGAACTGATCGCCCTTTCTTAAACGCTATGGCTAGTGCAACGCCGCACAAGAATTCGATCAGAAGCCAGCTTGTAACTTGTTTGAAAAGTGGGGCATCAGAGCTGATGAATGTGCCAGCAGCAATTGAGGTCAAAAAAACTAATACGAGCAAAGGGATTGCTAGATTTCTTGGAAACAACAGGGCAAATGAGAAAACCACGTAAAAATACATCTCATAGTTAAGTGTCCAGCCTAGACCGAGAACGGGCATTGTGATTCCGGCATCCGACGTCCAGGGGGTGAAGGCATAGGATGCAATGATCCAATAGGGATCAAAGGTTCGCCCATGTTGCGAAAGAGATGGCATCAACAGTATGATGAGTACGCCTACCGTGGTCAAAAGCCAGTAGTTTGGCACAATCCGCCGCAATCTGTTGGACCGGAAACGCCTCTGTGAACCCGGCAATTGGAAGTCGCCCCAGTGCGCATACACCATTATGAAACCGCTGATTACGAAGAATACATCGACCCCAAAGCCGCCAAGCCATCCGATATTCATCAGGGAATCTGGTATGGTCCCATCAGGGTAAGCGTGATCGGTCGCAGCGATCGTGTGGTAGAAAACTACAGCCATCGCGGCGAAGGCTCGCAAAGCCTGGAGTGTTTTTAGGCGATTACGCATCGTAGAACACTTCCGTTGGTCTAGGTCCTGCGAGAAACTTCGGCATAGATAGCTTCGAGACGGCTGGCGTGTGTTTCATATGAAAATCGCTCTAGAGCAATTTGTCTTGCCGCTCGGGCAAGCGATTGACGTCGTTCGTCACACTGTGCCAGTTCCCCGATCGCACGGGCCAGGCCGACAGCTGGCGCCTCGTGCTTGGAGAGTTTTACTGTTATCCCGGCCTCTTGTTCGACAACGCGACCAGTGGCATCACCTTCTATGCAGACGATCGGCAAGCCCGTGAGCATTGCCTGTAAGACAACAGTCGCCAAACCGTGATGGAAGCTGGGGTAGAGAAACAGGTCTGCCGAATGAAGTTCATCGATTAGCTGTAGCATGGGTACTTTACCGAGAAATCGGACTTGGTCGCCTTTTGGATGGGTTGTGGTAATGGCTTCCATTTCATTTTTGAGAGGGCCGTCGCCGAGCACGACTAACTCGGCTGAAGCACCAGTATCGAAATACGCTAGACTGGCGTCAAGCGCCATCCTGGCGCCCTTCCAGTCTTTTAGCTCACCGGCAAAAACAATCTTGAGAACTGGCCTGCGGTTAAAATCTTTTTTCGGCCGAGCGAGGGTTGGAAGATTAACTATACCTGTCTGCGTGAAGGGTTTGATTCGCTTCGCATACCGTTGTGGCATGGTTTCAGGGGTGTGACTGAGTACAACGGTTGCCCGTGCGCCTGTTAACCGAGTGAATGGCTCTAGGGTCCGCAGGGCCCATCGTATGGCAATCCTTATTCGTGATTTCAGGCGCGATTGCACCGGCAGATGGCGCAGAATTATCGGGTGGGTGTTTTCACTGCCCACCGGACCCCACACAAAAGGTCCAGGGCAGAGAGCCAACCCCGCCGGCATCCAGTCCATGCCGCCGATCAGGTGGTGAAGCACATCTGCTGGTTCCTCGTTCAAAATGGCACGCGCCCGCAGGCCAACACCAATCTGCCAGAGATAATAATATAAAAGGAAGCCGCGGTTTCCCCTTTTGTAGAACCGCAAAATCCACGGGAGATCGAAATATTCGAAGTGCAGGTTCGGTGGTTTTGGACTGTCGGAAAAGCTTTCAGAGTGCACATCACGCAGGTTCGCCCGGGTGATCACCCGCACATCATGTTGCGACGCCAAGGCGTGTACCATGCGCCAGCCAATTTCGCCTTCACTGCCACGGCCGGTTTCGCAGCTATAGGCGGATATTAGTATTTTCACGATTCTGCACGCACGGATAATGAACGGAAGTCGCTACGACTGGCTGCCCAAGTGACATAGATAGTTATCAGACCATACCAAAAGACCTGAGTATTCCAGGCTGAGCTGGTCATGAAAATTGCCCAGAAAGCAATCAGCGGCAGCGTGGCCCGATTGGCCTGCCGCAAAGCAAAGATCCAGATGAAGAAAACAAATACCAGGCCTCCATACACGACGGCAAAAGCTGGTAAGAACCCTGCGAAGATGTCATCTTCCCCAATTCCAGAAATATTGCCTTGAAAGAAGTAGATTAAGCCTTCAGTGCCATAGCCCAACCAAAAACCTGCCTCCGCTAGGGTAAAGTCGTTAAAATAGATCAGCAATGGTGCAACGCGGAGGCCGCCGCTGTGATCCGCCACCATAACCTTATCGATATCAAGGGTAGCCATATTGTTCGCTAACAGAATGGCCCTTTGGAGTGGCTCGAAATCGATCAGCGAAAACATAGGCCACATCAAGACAATGATAGTCACTAACAAAACTGACCACAGAGAAAATCTCGAAAGCACGTAAACCATTATGATAGCCACTGCCGCCAGGGAGCTGCCACTCAAGAGCATCGTCAAAACAAAGGCGATCAGGACTTTTAAGCGCAAACGTGACGGCTCTGGTTCCCCTGGCAAACGAGACAAGACCAGGTAGCAAAGCATGCTGATTCCAACGATCCTACCGAGCTGCGAGGGTTCATTGGCCAACGAGTTGTAGCTCCAGATGCCCTTTGAAGCTATCTGATTTGGGATCGGCAGTCCGACCAACGAGGTCAAAAGTTGAACCACGGACAGAATGGCAAATGCAAAAACAACCCCACGCATTACCTTCATCAAAAAGGCTCTCTTATCTTCGATTATATCGAGAAGGCCGGCGATAGCGAAGTAACCCATGGCGTATACAAAGGTCAGCGCGACAGATCCCAATTGTCTTGAGTCGTCCATAAAAAGGCTCTGAATTGTCATGATAAAGAACAGTAAGAATGCCCAGAAGACCTGCCTTTGAAGGTTTAGTCGGAACAGGACGAACAACATTCCGCCAACTACGGCTGCAAACAGCACTAGGTAATTTCGTAGTCCGTCACCTATGAACATTGAAATCACCACCGCGTAAGACACCAGAATGAATGCAAGAAATTGTCGCGAGGTGAGAACAATGCCTTGTGAAGTCATGCGCCCTCACTCATTTGACGCACTCGCTCAAGCATCTGTTTAAAAGTTGTTTTTGCCCAGACCAGCGCCAGCATCAGGCTGCGGGAGCCCGCCAATAGGGCCTGACCCATCGCCCCGTACCCACCGTAGGTCGCGTGGAACCTGCTACGGCTCTCGGCCCAATTCCGGAACCGCGGCAGCGGATCTCCCTTGGCATTGGTGCGATGGGTATGAATTACGTGCCGAAGCGGATCCATAATCATGTGCCATCCCGCTGCTCGCGCCTGGGCACATAGGATCGACTCTTCGCAATAGAGAAATACAGTCTCGTCGAAGAAGCCAATCAGGCGAAGGAAATCCACACGTATCAGGAAACAGGCTCCGGAGACTCTTTCCACTCGGAGCGATGTCGTTGGCAAGGCAGCAAAGGCACCTTTTTTTGGTAGGAAGCGCCCGAAGACCATTTTAACCGGCCAAAGAAGTTCCTCGATGAACCGAGGCTCGGTCATTGGGTTTTCTTGGAGCCCCGAGAGGTTTGTCACAGCTGAACAGGCAGCGGCGGTCTTGTCATTCTTTGTGATGAGATCTAATAGGCTACTAACGTAGTCTTGATCGTCAATCCGCACATCCGGGTTGACAATCAAGACTGCCTCGCAGCCGATTTCGGCAGCAAAACGCGCGCCGATGTTGTTTCCAGCAGAGTAACCGGAGTTGACATCATTGTGTAGGAATACGGCCAATGTGTCGGGGTCGGCAGCTGTGTCTGCCGCCAGAATGTGGCTGGATAAAAGGACTTCGCGAAAGATGGCCTTCATCCGTTCTCGTTCAGCTCTGTTCGAAGCATTATCAACGACGATCACCCGCAGATCTACTCCACGCTGCGCCCGCAATCCAGCAAGACAAAACGGCAAGTCCTGTGAGCTGTTGTAGGTAAGGACTACTGCACCGACGCGTCTTTGCGCTCCAGTCATGCGCCGAGACCCGTCTCGTTCAGCAGACCGTCAATCAACGCGGCTCGCACGGGGCCGTCATCCCAATCGGTCATAGCGCCTTGCACCTCGGCCAAGCGGCCAAGGTAAAACATGGAGTGGCAGACCAAGGAAAGAAGCAAAGCCCGGCGGGCGGCTCCTTGGTTGTGGTCGAAATGAGCACTGGCCAGATTATCAAGTACTCTACGCAACTTTTGCGGCTGCTGTCCGGGCGGTATGGTGGCTAGCATGAAATGCACGAAGTCATAGCCGACCGGCCAGGATGGCTCAGCATATTCCCAGTCAAAGACGTACAGGCGACCATCTTGCAGAAAAGTATTCCAGGGTGTGAAATCCCCATGTGCAAGGTAGACTGGGATTTCGTCCTGAACTGGGCGCAGATGAGCCGTCACGCTGGCAATGCGCTCAGTCCACTCAGTACCACCTACAGATTCCAACTCCACCATGCGCCTTTCAAGGCCATCCAGCACATCACAAGCCCCCAGACGTTCTGTCTTCGCGCGCAGCTCATTGAGAAAAAACAGGTGTTCAATTCCTGGATGTAAGGGCACGCTATGGGATGACGATTTTAGACTGTCGGTGATTAAAAGTGTCATTTCGTCGTCATCGTGGATGACCTGCACCGTGGGAACGTCCACCGAAGTCAAGCCCAGTTCCTTCAAACGGGTCAGCACATTGGCCTCGTTACGTAGGTATGGACGTAGATGTAGTGCACGTGACATTTTAGCATAGCCCAGGATCGCGCCATCAATATCCATAATCTGCATCGAGGTCTTTCTATGTGGTCCGTCAGTCCCGGTGAAAAAAGCCATATGTGTTGCACGCCCGTCAAATTTCTCGTCCAGATCGGGCAGGCGCGACAAGCGCAGGTGTCCGCATCCGAGGAGCGCATGTGGCCCCAAAAGTGCTAACCCGCGTGCGGCCATTTTGGCCAGTTTCGCAGCGCCTGTAACAGGTTGCAGCATGTCAAGACCCGCGGCGGCAGCTGGGCGGCTGTCCAGCGGCAAGAGCCACCACCGGAGGTTCGACCGAGCCGCAATCACGGCATATCGTTGCCCGCCCTGTGCCACAGGCTCTATGCCGAGGCACCCCAAGTCGTTCAAAAAGGCGTCGAAGGGAAGTGCGTATCTGATGTCGTCGGAAAGAGGTTTCATGTATTTTCAAACAAGGAATCTATGTTTTTCTGGATATAAGGTGCGTAGCATAAGTGATCAGTCGATTCTTAACTGCAATCGACTAGAAGGCCCGTGCACGCCGCGCACCACAGTGTTGGGCCCAACAATGGAATTTTCGCCCAAGTTTACGCCATCGACGACGACACCTCCATGGCCGATCCAGCAGTTTTGGCCAATGGAGATCCCAGTGAAGCTGTTACCTTGGGTCCAGATCGGTTGATCCTTCCCAGAGGTCATATGGTTACTGGCATAGAGGCCAGCGTTCGCCTCGATCAAGGTCCAAGCACCAATCCGAAGATCGCCGTTCGATTGAAGAACGACATTGCGTCCAACATAGCTTGACGGGCCAAGAAATAGATCGCCGGAGATGCAATTAAAAAGCGCGCCCTGAGCGATCACGCACGAATCGCCAATCACTACGCGGCCCTGGCCCACCCCTCGCGGCAGGATGAATTCTGCATCGCCCTCGAAGATGACGTTGGCGCCGATCCTGAGGTTGCGGCGGTTGCCTGAGATCTTGAGTCGACCACCCACCTTGCATTGCTGTCCCAGCCTGACCCCGACTAGGCGGTTCAAGGTCGCGCTGACCCGCATCCTGGCCAAGCCCGCCAGCAATGGCAACAGGCTCAGGATTGCTGCCGGTACAGCCTCACCCTGTATGCCGTGGTTAGTGAAAAGCCGTCTGCTAATCACGCGGAGGCCAAGGTCATAGTTGCGCCAGTGACGTAAAAGCGCGCGCAAGGGCTTTTGCCTCAAGTCTGCTTTCAGCGCATTAAAAGCAGCAAGATCAGTGTGCTTTTTCATCATGGACGCCATCGTTTCCTGCATCATGGCGGTATCTTTGGTCATGTTTGTGGCATGTATCCGGTAGAGGAACAACTTGTCCGCCAGACGATTTATTTTTTGCTTCTTGGTCAGCCGCAGCAATAAATCCCAATCCTCAAATTTCAATTCTGGATCAAAGCCGCCAAGAGCCACCAAAACGTCGAACCGATATAAAATGCCCATGGCGGGTAGCCAATTTGCAATTAGAAGTTCACGATGCGTATCGCGCCCAAGTGGGACGCGATACTTGTTGCTGAAAATACCGCGGCGGCACGACCTTTCGTCGATAAGAAATCCATCGCAATAGACTGCCGCCACATCGTGATCGGCACTGCGAAGTGCGGCAACACTGCGTTCTGTCTTCTCTGGCAGGTAAGCGTCATCACTCCCTAGGAATTGTACATACGTTCCTTTGCATAATGCCAAAGCATGGTTGAGCGTGCTGCATATCCCCACATTTTGCTGACATTCAAACACGACGTGCAGATCACGATCGAATGTGGAAAGCGTCTGTTCGATGATCTGGGCCGTCTCGTCAGTGGATCCATCGTCAATGATGATCAGTTCTATGTTTGGATAGGTCTGTGCCTGCACGCTCATCAATGCTTCGCGCACATATTGCGCGTGGTTGTATGATGAGATGATCACGCTCACCAAGGGCGTGTCCACCTGAAGAGACGCGCATTGCCGTTTTTCGTGGTCGGTGTTCAAAAGATTTTCCTTTTGCCAAGAATGCCAGAAATGGTGTGCAAACGCTTCCTAGCCGTGCATCGTCTCAGGTGGGGTCAGTTGGCAGATCTGATCGGCCAACCAAGTCTCGTAAAAATTCCATACAGCCGTATGGGGAGGTGGCCCTGCTTCCCGACTTTGCTCAGGACGACACGAAGACCAAAGAGCCCCGTCGCCGCGGCAAGAAGCGGCGAGGCAATAGCCGCTGCAAGTGGGGCCATCAGCGCCAGCACCAGCAGCGCAACACCAAGGCTCGTATGCAGACCCAGCAGGCCGAGAGAGAGTGCCTGCCAGCGGAAACCGTGAATGTTGCGCGCGAGCACATAGACGATGGTCAGATAGACAAGATAACCCAGCACGAAGGCAAAGGCCGTCACCTCCAAACCGACGTAAGGCAGAAAGATGAAGACTATGCCGAGAAAGACGATGTTAAAGCTCAGCTCCATGAGGAAAAACGTCGTGCCACGTGCCGCGGCGATGATGGAAAATGCCACGGCCCAACTTGTGAGCTTGAAGACATTACCAACCATTTGCCACTGAAGGAGTGTTACAGCTGGTTCAAATGCACTGGAGTAAAGAAGGGTGATCACCCAAGGTGCCAGACCGATAAGTAGCAACAAGACCGGTCCGCCGATGGCGAGGCCCAGCTGTGCCTGGCCATTCATGAGCCGGACCGCAGCAACCTTGTCGTGGATGACCTCGGTCAGGCGGGGGTAGTAGTCCGTCCCCATCGCACCAAGCAGAAAGCCCACATAAGTCATGGTAATGCCCCAGGCTGCTGCGAAATATCCTGCAACGTCGAGCCCTAGTTCCTGTGAAATGTGGCCCCGTACAAGCAATAGCGTCGCTGTCGTTGCCAGCCCGCCCAGCATGAAGGCAGCGCCAAGCTTGGCCATGGGCTTCCAGACTTCCCACGTCTCGACAAGCGACAGGCGTGCAGCGATGGGTTTGGGCAGGCGACGTGTGTAGTGCAGGGCAATCAAAGCTGCTGCCAGTGGCTGCACGAGGATAAGCCAAATGAGGCCGCTTTCACCTTGAAGCCAGACAGCTGCAAGGCCCGCGAAGGTGCTGACAAAGGCGCCTATCACCATCACACGCCCCAGATTACCAATCTTACGCAGTCCCTGTAATAGAGCCGTTTGTGCGGAGGCGAGGAGGCCAATGAGGATAGCAATCCCGATCAATCCGACCTCTGTCGCCCGTAGAACGTCACCAAAAAGCCAGATTGTGATGCGTTCGCGCAGGAGCCAGACGGCGATCATCGCCAATGTCCCCTGTATAAGATGCGCAGCAAAGAGGACGCGGCGTACGCGGCTGAGTGTCGCCTCGTCACCGCGCGAGGACGCGATTTCCCGAACGCCGCTGGACCCCATGCCGAGGCCTGCGGTTTGTTGGACCATATCCAGCAGGCTATTATAGATGCTGAGTAGGCCGACGCCGCCCGGCCCAAGCAAAACAGCAAGTACTTTCATCCTGAAAATCGAAATCAGGATATTGACGACCTGCGCCGATCCGATGACCAACATCGACTTTATCAGGCTGCGGGAGCTAGAGGCTTCAGTCATGCTGATCAAGCATTCTTGAGCGCATTAACAATATCTTGCACTTGATCTAAACCAAGCTGAGGACCCATGGGCAGGCTGATTACTTCGCTGGCCAAATCACGCGTCAGAGGAAATGCGTCTGGCAATATCTCCATGTCAGCATAAGCCTTCTGCATATGCGGTGGAATCGGATAATGAATGAGCGTGCCGATGCCAGCTTCTGACAGACGGCCCTGCAGCCTACTACGATCAGGCGTGCGCACCACGTAGAGGTGCCAAGCCGGCTCTGCCCAATCAGGTACATGGGGCAAAATAAGGCCACTTTCCGCCAGACCCAATGTATAGGCTGAGGCCACAGCACGGCGACGTTCAGTCCACTCATCTAGAACCCCCAACTTAACCCGTAAGACCGCAGCTTGGATGGGATCGAGGCGTGAGTTCACGCCAGGCTCGTCGTTTAAGTACTTCTGACGGGAACCATAATTGCGCAAAAGGGCAACATGCTCTGCCAATGCGGCGTCATTCGTGGTTATGGCACCTGCATCGCCGAGCGCCCCGAGGTTTTTGCCCGGATAGAAGCTCCAGCAAACAATATCGCCATGCGCACCGATGCGCTTGCCCTTGTAGCGTGCACCATGCGCCTGTGCAGCGTCCTCGATCACCCGCAGCCCGTGACGTTGTGCGATGTCGAGGATCGGATCCATGTCGGCGGGTTGGCCATAAAGATGCACTGGCAACAGCACCTTGGTCCGTGGTGTAATCGCTGCGGTGATACGCTTAGTGTCAATGTTGTGGCTCGTTGGATTAGGTTCGATTGGCACTGGCTTAGCGCCAACTGCGGAAACCGCTAGCCAAGTTGCGATATATGTGTTGGCGGGCACTATCACCTCATCGCCTGGCCCTACATTCAGTGCGCGTAAAGCCAAAACTAGAGCATCAAGACCGTTGGCGAGCCCCACCGCATGTTTCGCGTGACAATACGCCGCCCACTCAGTTTCGAACGCTTCAACTTCTGGGCCAAGGATGTACCAGCCACTTTCGAGGACGCGCGAAAGTGCTGTGTCAATTTCTGGCTTGAGTTCACGGTATGCAGCCCCGAGATCAAGAAAGGGAATTTTCATTTCTTGAGCCTTCCCAGTTCGGCAAGGAATTCGTCATAAGTGCGCAAATAATCTTCAGCCTCGTAGGGACGCGAAGCTAAAACAAGCAGCACTGCATCAGGGCTGTAACGATACTGTGTGCCCCAAATCATCGCTGGCATGAATATCCCCATGTCTGGGCGATCCAATATGACCTCACAGCGCTGTTGCCCGTCATCCAGAAGTACTCGACACGAACCATGAAGGCATATCAGAAATTGTTGACATTGTTTATGGGCATGCTCCCCGCGCAGTTCTACTGTAGGCACATCGAACACGACGAAGTAGCGTTCAGGGACGAATGGCACCTCCGTCGGCACTTCGCCCACGGTCAATGCACCGCGAGCGTCGGCGATGCGCCGCATCAGATACAACTCGCAGTAGCTAACATCCAGTGGGACACGCGTCGGTCGGTCCAAGTGCTTGTGGCTGTGAATGTCGATCAGTTTTGGATCAGGTCGCATGTCCGATTTGGCTCCACTACGGTATCCCACAATCTGCGCAGGATTGCCTTCGACAATGGCATTGGCGGGCACGGACCGCAGGACGACGGCACCAGCACGGACCCACGCACCCTGGCCAATTGTCACGCCCTCACCAATGATGCATGCCGCATCTAGTCGTACATGATCGCGCACAAAGATCCCGTCACCGGCCAAAATGACACGTGGATCGATAGTGGCGGTTTTAGCAATGCTAGCACTCACTGGTAGGATGCTTCCCTTAGTTGGATCAGACATCACGGTTCTTACTTTCTAATATAGAAAAGTGAGCCATTTTATCTTTTTCAAATCGAGCGCGTGCGTATTCAAAATAAGTGTTCAATTCGTCATGGCCTGTTTCAAGTGCA
>Ga0206127_1004028_pt1 | contig 13163 bp, 15 predicted proteins | sample Helgoland_Spring_6_FD_148646 | JGI IMG/M metagenome (GOLD analysis project Ga0206127, IMG submission 148646) | Pelagic subsurface seawater microbial communities from Kabeltonne, Helgoland, North Sea - Helgoland_Spring_Bloom_20160419_1 | ecosystem: Environmental > Aquatic > Marine > Epipelagic ...
CAAAAATGAGTCTATATGATTGTCAGCGTATGTATCATCAATATGGTGGTCCAGAACCAAATGAAGAAAATAAACGATATTCATTAAAACCAGATGGTGGTATTTTAATTGCTACCTTTTTAGGTGTAGAATATCCAATTCTTATTATGGAGGATAAACTTCAAGGAACAAACGATCGCCGTCTATACCAAGGTAAAAAAAAACAAGCACTTGGTAATGCAATTGAACGAGCTGGAAAAAATATCAGAGGTGCTGAAATGATTTTTTCAGGACTTTCGGTTTTTCCATATCTACTTTTTACATCCGGTTGTGATTTTCACTCGTGTGAAACAATCTCAAAACGTATTGAAATGATGAATTTTGGTTATCCAAATCATTATATTAATGTTACATCTGAAACAAATGAAGAAGATGTTGATTCTAAAATCAATGAGATTTTAGAAACACTTGACATCTCTAAAAAAAGTGATGGTAAATGTGTTGCACCAGCTTTTATTAAAGCCCATAAATGGGATGAAATGGAGCATGGAGCTTCTATGTGGACTCGTGATGAGTATATTAAAATTGCTTGTCATGTAATTGATATGGTTTTAGATTCAATTAACTAATCAAAAAGGTATTTATATTATAAGTTGTTATGTACATTAACCAAATCCAATTATTCCTTCGCCGAAAACTTAATAATTTGATTTGTTTGTAGCTTTATAGAAATTTCTATTGAAAATTTATTGACGTTAATCATATTTAAAATTTCCTTCAGTGTATAATCTGCTGGTTTTCCTTGTATGGATAAATGTAAATCGGAACACCAGTTATACCCATCTGTACCATTTTCATTTGTAAGTTTCATATTAAATGTGGTTGTTTGTAATATTTTTTGTACAGGCATACAGGACCATAAATCTTTTAAAATAGAAAAATATCTTTTTTTCTCTGAAATAATTGTATCCTTTTTTTTAATAATACAAATTAAAACCTTTGAATATTTTAAATTTACTTCATTTAATTCTTCTAATGTGATATAATGTATTAATGGACTTAGTATTAACACATCATCTTCCACTCGTTGTGTATAATTTGTAATATGTGGGATTCGAATTATTTCAGACATGTTTACTATATTATATACATTATATGCAATCATAACTTGTTTATATTCAATTTTGTTTTTGGCTTGTTATTTATAACTATCATAGCTTTCATGAGTTCTAATATAAATATATTCATTTATATACATTAGATATTTATTATTTTACATAAATTTGATTTACAGATATATGTACAGATATATGTACAGTCGCCAAACTACTGACTAAATACATAATTTCAATCACTTTATTGCTTCTTTGTTTTAGATTCCGACTTCCTTGAATAATTCTTCCCACTCTTTTGGCTTAATAATACCTTCATTGTTATAAGATAGTAGTAAATATTTTGACTTCTCTAATCCATCTGCCATTAAATCTTTCATAGAAATAAGTGCTTCTTTGTGTTTATTGTAATTTGAACGATTCCAATTAACTAATCAAAAAGGTATATATATTATAATTTTGGTATTATTTAACTATTAAAGTGTTAAAATACATATAAAAGTGAATATTATTAATACTTAAACTTAAAGTGTTAATATAATATATAATGAGTATGCAACAAATAACCGATACAACTAATAAGTATTACTGTAAGATTTGTAAGTATGGGTGCTCTCAAAAATCACATTTTGATAAGCATAGTAGTTCTGAAAAACATATTCTTAAAACAGAATTATTTAAATTAGAATTAGAAAAATTATCACCGGATGAATTGAATGAACAATATAAAACTAATACGATCGATGATCTGATTAAATATATGGAAGGAAAGCACCGATCGTATGATATTAATTTAGATTTTGAAGAAATAACCAATACCAATATATTACGTCAAAAAATTCACGAGATCCATAATTATCTTCGCAATCATGGAGCGGGTTATGGTATGAGTGCACTAAAAGTATTTAATGTTTTATATGGATTACATAAAATTGAAGAATCGAATCTAGTGGAAAAAACCGGATTAGATACTCAATATAAATTTAGTGAACTATTTACATTGGTAAATGATGATACCAGGCTAGAAGAAATAAATGATATTATTTTTATGAAAATTATGCCTTCGTTACATAAGAATAAAATACTTAAAAATATTTTATATTATCGAATTCCACCAGAAATTAAAAATGGAACATTTAAATATTTAATTAATCGAATTGATGAAATTAAAAATATTGAAAAATCATGTGGTATTTCTTTAAGCGGAAAAACATATGAATATTTTATTGGAAGAGATGAAACTGCTATTTCTGAATTAGGTGCTTATTTTACCAATCGACATATCGTTAATTACATTTATGATAATCTATTAGAATTAACAGAACTTAATGAGGGAACTGTTCCTACAATGATTGATCCTTTCGGTGGTTCCGGAGGATTTACAACTGGATATATTATGTATTTAAATCGTACATTTAATGAAACAATTGATTGGAAAACTCAATTTAAAAAGATTAATCATTATGATATTAATCAAGATGTGATTAAATCTGCTGCACTTGAGTTTTTATGTTTAACCGGAGAGTTACCTGTACTTGATAATTTTAAATATAAGGATGCTTTCAGAGATACATTTGAACATAAATATAAATATATTATTACTAATCCACCATATGGAGGAGATAAAGTTAAGAAAACAAACTCAACTCTTGAACGAGATAAAATTATTGAGTTTATTAATAGTAAAATAAGTAAAGGTGATGACGTATCTGATATGTTACTCATTCAATTAGCGAATCTGAAAAAACAAAATAAAAAAGAAAAACTTATTTTAGAACAACAGAAAGTTACAGTTGATACTTCTAGTAAGGCAATTCAATTATATGCTAAAAAACATAATTTATCTGGTAAAGATAAAGAATCTGTTTCATTAATTCTTATGATGGATCTTTTAGAAACAGATGGTCGTGCAATTGGTGTATTAAAAGAAGGAGTATTTTTTAATGGCAAATATAAAGCACTACGAAAATGTCTAATTGAAAACTTTAATGTAAGTAAAATTATCAGTGTTTCATCGAATGAGTTTGAAAATACAACTACAAAAACATCAATTATTGTGTTTGATAATACCGAAGAAAAAACATCGGTTATTAAATTTTATGATTTAATTATTGAAAAACACCAAGATGATGTATTTGAAATCATTGATGGATTAGTTAAAATTACTAAACATAAAGATCAAATTATTAGTGTAACTGATACATTAGTATCTACTGCAACTCGTGATGAATTATTAGATAATGATACTTTCTCATTTAATGCAACAGATTATATTAAACAATCAATTATTCCAGGTGATAATTATAAATTAGTTAAACTTGGAAATATTTGTGAGAGTATGAATGGTTACGCATTTAAAACACCACAGATGATAGATATAGGTATTCCTTTAATTAAAATTAAAGATATTTATGATAATAAAATAAATACTACTAACATATTAAGTTATATTAACGGTAATAAAAAATATGAGAAATATGTTATTAATAAAAATGATTTAATAATTACCTTAACTGGAAAAAAACCAAAACTATGTGAAATTGCTTTTAAAAATGATAATGTCAAAATGTATTTAAATCAACGTTTAGGTAAAATGTATAACTTTAAAATAGATAGATATGTGATTTTTGGCTTATTTCATTCATATATTATTCCATATATTAATTTATATTTAGGAAATGGTACAAATCAAGATAATATTTCATTAAAAACAATTACTAATATTGAAATACCAATACCAAAAGATAATAACTTAATGGTCAAATGGTCGAATAAAATATCACAACCATATGATAATAAAATCGATTTAGAACTTAAATTAAAAAACTTAGAACAAGAAGTTAAAGATACTATTAAATCTATTTATGACAATGCGGATTGTGATGAAGTTAAATTGGGGAATGTTTGTGAAATTAAATATGGAACAAGAATTACTAAAAAAAAAGATAAAGTTATAGATGATTACCAAGGTAAAAAATACCCAGTATATGGTGGTGGTGATATTACATTTTATACAAATAAAAAAAATAGAGAGGGTTTTAATATTATTGTATCAAGGTTTGCTTTATCTAACAATTGTGTTAGATTAATTAATAAATCTATTTTTTTAAATGATAGTGGATTAAGTTTAAAAATAGATAATATTATTCTTAAAAAATATATTGGGTATATATTAATTAATAAACAAGATATTATTAAAAAATCTACAAATGGAAGTATTCAAACTAATTTAAATATTAAATTATTTAAAAAAATTAAATTAAAGATACCAAAAGATAAAACTTTAATTAAAAACTTAGAACCCAAGTTTGATTTAATTGAACAGTATCAAACAGATATTAAAAAATCTGAAGTATTGTTTAATCAATATATTGAAGAACTTCGAAATGAAGCAATTAAACAAATGTAATTGTTTAATTTGTATTATAAAATTAATCCTCCTAAAACTCATAAAACTCCTCAGATAAATCTAATTCGCCTCGTATTGATCCAAACCCTGGATAAAATAAATCTGGTCGATCCGGTAATTGATTATCGTGTTCGGCTTTCAAATAATAGTCTTCCTCAGAAGTTAAATTAAATGTATTAGCATATGTTACAAACGCTGATTTTGTTTGTAAATATTCTGTGGTATTAATCCCCAGATAATCATACCATCCTTTCCAAGCAGTTCCAAATTCTTTAAGTGGACTTTCATCATTAGTTGAATCCATCTCAATATAGTATGAGTTTTCGGCCTGTTTTGATTGATAGTCCTTAACTGTTTTAAAATTAAAACGTTTATTAATTTCACACTGTTCATTATACCTTAGAGCATCATCATCAAGATCTGTGTATAATGCTTTACGTTTTTTTAATCTAGTTTTAAGTAATTTTAAACTAGATGGATCCTCAATAAAACTAATTGGTATTAATTGTGGATTCGGTCTTGGAGGAGATGGTCTACTTCCATTATTAAATACTGTTATTCTACTTTCTATATTTTCATCAATATTTCCTATTCTCGAAACTAATACTCTAATTTTTTCAAATGAGTCATCATCTTTTTCAATATACGGTAAAATAATATATGCTTCTTTTGTAGGATTTGTTTTTTCAAGTCTGTGTGGGCGAAGTGCTGATTGAACAATACGAATTTCAGATTCCATATTCGAAGAAAAAATAACTCCATTTAATTTAGGAATATCAATTCCCTCACCTAGAAAATAAACACATGATATAATGCCATATTTAGAGTTGGTAAACTTTTTTAATTCTTCATTAATCGAAACTCCTTGTTTGGAATGCAATGCTTTATTATATAAAATATCTTTGATTTTACTAAACTCCGGTCTTTTAGCGATAAGTTCTGTAATATAACCTTTTATTCGATCTGCATCGGTTGTTTTATTACAAAATATCAGTATATGTGAGATACTGGAATATTGAATAAATGAATGGCATGCCAAATATGCCGATAAAAATAATTCTTTTCTTTCATCTGAAACATTGATATTAATACTTTGAATAATTTGATTAATTTCATCCATTCTATTTTGGAAAACTATTAAAGAATAATCTGTAATTTTTTTATTCTCAATTGCCCAATGAATTGATTTAAAATCAATTACAGTGCCAAATCTTTCACAATTTTCCATTGAATATTCTGGATTATTAGTAATTTGTTTTTCAGTTGCAGTCATAAATAATGACTTTCTTGTATTAATATTATGGAACTCCAAGTACTGTTTATCACTATCTGATGGAAGATTGGCTAAATGATGTGCCTCATCGCCTATTTTAAAATCAAAACCCATCCCATATTCGTCAAAGATATCTTTAATCTTATAGGAGGAAGCATACGTTGTAATAATTACTTTTGATACTCTATCCGATACTATAAAATCTTTTAAACCTTTGGAGGTGGATGCGTTTAAACAGAAAATATGTTCTTTATTAAAAAAATGAATAACATATGTATACCATTGTTTAATTAATGGACAACTTGGAACACCAATAACAATTTTGTTAAAATGTAACTCCTTCAAAATAAATAATGACATTAATGTTTTACCTAGTCCACAGCACCAAATAATTTTTCCGATAGCGTCTGTTTCAAAAAACTTACACGCAGTTTTTAATACTTCTTCTTGTAATTCATTGGGTTTATATTTTGTCACAGAGTTACTTGGTATTTTAATAGCTTTATCTCTTGGAGTTCGAATGAGATCATTAATATCATCTTCTGATAATTTTTCATACTCACATAATTCATTCAAGTGAGTTTCAATTAAATCAATTATCTGTATATCATAATATTCAATACCACCACCACCAAGTCGATGAAACTCTTCAAATCTACGTTGTAATAAAGTCTCAATTTTAGAGGAAGTATTTGTTGTAATTCTATAAACTGCTATAAACTTGCCGGGTATATATTCACTTGTATTATAGTGACTATTTCTATTTGGGATGTTTGTTGTTTGACCTAGTTTACATACATTATATTTGTCATAGTTTTCATGCCTTCTAATATAAATATATTCTTTTATAGTTGGAATCATTGTATTTACTATATAATTACTTAGTCTTACATATAATTATATTTTTCACTTTTTTAAGAGTTGTATAGTTATTTTTAAAGCATAAGTAACTGATATTAAAAAAAGATGCGGAAGGCGACGCATTAAATTAGAATTATTTTATAAACTGACCAAAGGTATTTATATTATAAACTGACCAAAGGTATTTATAAACTGACCAAATACATAATTTCAATTACTTTATTGCTTCTTTGTTTTAGATTTCTACTTCCTTTATAAGTATCATATTTGATTTCATATTTTTTAATATTATAATCCTTGAATAATTCTTCCCATTCTTCTGGTTTAATAATACCTTCATTGTTATATGATAGTAGTAAATATTTTGACTTCTCTAATCCATCTGCCATTAAATCTTTCATAGAAATAAGTGCTTCTTTGTGCTTATTGTAATTTGAACGATTCCAATCAGCTGGAATACCTGAAACTTTTGAGATTGTGGTTGGTTTTTCATTATTTGCAATAAGATTTAACATAAAATAATTACTTCCATATGGATGCTGATTATATGGAGGATCTAAATAAATTAAATCAATATCATTTGGTAAATCTTTAATGAAATCATTAATATCTTTATTATAACAATTAGCATTAAATGAATAATTGCTCCAAATTGGCATTTCTAACTCAATATTTGACATAATTCTAGTTAATGCATTTTTACCAGCTCCACCAAAACATCCAATTTTTCCATCTTTATAAAATCCTTTAAACACACCTGCCGTATTTGTATGAATACTTGCTTTATTTAATAATGGTACCAAACAATACACTGATAATTCATCATCTACATTTTCTTCAATATAATTTCGTAATGTATCAATAATTAATGCATTTTCTCTTGTGTAAAAACATCGTTCGCCTTCTTGAACATCTTCTGTATCTTTTGGAGCATATAATTCAGAAATAAATCCTTCAACATATGGACCATTTTTTGCAATTTCATTCATTGTATTAATATGATGTTTAATTTTAATTTTATTTTCATCAGATGGGGTTTTCATATAACATTTTGCCATTAAGTAAGAATATAATTCTAAATCATTAATATAAATATTATCTGAAATACAAGATAATTTTCGAGACACAACAGATGATCCAGCAAATCCATCTACAATATTTAATTTATCTTTTGATACAAGAGTAGAAACCTCTTTAACAATATCTAAAATATTATTTACTAATTTTCTTTTATTACCAATACATGTCAACATTGTCTGTAATACAAAAGATTCATCATTATAAGACATAATAATATTAATTATATTATATATTTTAAACATTATCATTTTTAAACTTATTTTTAGTATTAGGATATTTATAATTATTTATTAATATAAATAAATGCTCAAGGTAGATCTATAATTAATCCCAAAAAGCTGGTAAACCACTCTCAATTTTTTTATCTTTACTTGTTTTTAAAAAAAAATTGTAATTTTTTATTTATTTTGGCCATGTTCTTTGCAATTCTTAATTTTTCATCTACATCTCCATGACATTTAAGCTCCCCCTTACGAGGACCATTCCTAGTTATCGAACGGTGTACTTTTCCAATAATTGAATCAAACTCACCTTCGTATAATTCTTTATTTCGAATCTCTTGAACCCATATAGACCAATCAGTAATATTTGATATAGATCTGTTAATATCTAATAGTACAAGTTCTTTATCTTTTTGTGATCGAATAGACTCATCTTTTTCAAAAGAGTATTCAATAATCGGTCCAAATCTGACTGACATATTTTAATTATGTTATTCATATTTATATTATAATATTTCAATTTTAACTGGATGGATAATATTTCTTCAACTTCTGAATTGCATCAACAATAGTTGGATTATCAGCATTTAATTCAAGAATTTTGTCAATTAAAACATCCTTTCCTACTAACTCATTCTTCTTATCTATCCAACTTACATATAATACATATCCATTAAAGTGTTTACTTAATTTAATACGATTTTTAAGTGTTATAGTAGAAACAGTTGCAATAGAAGTACTGCCATCCGTACGTGGAATTGTGAATTCATTATTACCAAATATATGGGTAATTGGTGCAGGAATATAATTATATGCTTTGCCTGTCTTGTAAATAGCAAGTGCTATATTTTTATTTAGTTCTTCTTCTGTCATCTTGTTTTTACACTCATCACACATAGCATAACAAGCAGTTCGATTTCCTACAAATTGAATTCCAGTACTTTTTGCATATGTTACCTCGGTTCCACAGGAACAGGATAGATAAGCCCATCCCAATTGAAGATCAACTTTACAATATTGTTCAAAGTCTATCTCTGCATAATAAGAATAGTCCTCAATTCTTTTAAAAAAAGACATTTTTAAATGATTAAACATATCATTATATGTTTAATAATTATTCATTTTTATCCCAAAGCGATTTTTATCCCACTGCGATCTTATCCCACTGCGATCTTATCCCACTGCGATCTTATAATTCAGTAATGGTACACATTAAAGTATGGTAATTCACCATCTCTGACAAAACTAGAAAGTAATAGTCCATATGATAACTCCCCAAGTAATCTACCATGAAAATCTAACCAAATAGATGCATATTTGTATGAACCAAAATGTTCACAAATTAAACATCGCTTACCAATGTATGGTTTAATAGCTTGGACAAGTCTACCAATAGTCCATATATCCAACTGAGACTGTGATAATTTAATATCTACGAGTACCTCTGTTGACACTTTTTTTCCATTAAGATATAGTGGTATAGAAATTGGATCTATTAATGTTTCTTCTTGGTCTAGTTGATTTTGGTACCTTTCAGTATCATCTCCTGTTTCTCTTAGAAGAGTTTTGTATTCCTTTGGTAAGTTGGTAATACTATCACACCATTTCTTAAATCTTTCGATATTAGTTAGTTTCCAACGATCACACATAATATTCATACAAGTGATAGACATTGTTGTTAGAAGTGATTAACTATGAATAAGAATAAACTAAATTATATCGTTTTTTTGTTCCATTCTTTAAAATATCCATTACAATTAACTACTCTAATATGATCTAATATACCTATTTTTGGTATATACATATGTTTAAACTCTTCTATATCATTTTCTGTAAACGGTTCATAGCTATATCTGAATGAAATATGGGCATTTGATGGCCACCAGTCATATTTACTATTAGTTGATATTTCATAATATAATGCTGAAAAATTAGATTCACTCGAACATTTTATTGTATCTAAGTAAACTATTGTTTCTTCAATGTCTTGTTTTATAATATTATATAACTCAACTGCCTCATCATATGTCAGATAAGCTTGTATGGTCATATGAGGAATAAATCCATTTGTATAATTATGCCAATCAGAAGACTCTTCTGGTATAAACCATATGGCGTAATTAAAACGGTTCATTATATAAATATATGTTGATTTTAATTATGTAATAATGCATATTATATTCGTTATATTTGGATACTTATCTATCTTTTTTGCACTAACTACACAGATACCACAAGTTATAACAATTATTAAACATAAAAGTGGTAAAAATATATCGTATCCGTATTTAGCTATGTTTATATTAGATTGTATATTATATATATTATATGGTATTGGCTTCTTACTAGATAAAAATTATGATGGTATACCAATTATATTAGTGGGTGCAATACCCCTTTTAATATCCACATTATTACTTATATTAAAAATATATTATAGTTGTGCTAAAAAAACAATATCAAAGCTGGAACCACCTATTGAAACAGTGTAATCAAAAAATGACACACAAAAAGTCTTGATTAATATTATTATAATAACTAGCGAAAAACAGTTGTTTCAGTTGTTTATTGACAATGACCATCGTCTGGCTAATCATCTGCAACGAGTCGCACACAATAGTTAGTGCACGAACCAAGGAAGAGGCTTTGAAAAAATTCTTTGCTCTATGTATGCTTTCACCGAAGGAGCTCAAAAGGAAAGCTGGGGATGGACATTTACCAGGACCCTATGCAGAAAACCGCCTTCTCGGAGGGAGTGTTTATGAGTGGCTGTCTGATGAGGCTATAAAAAATCCAAGTGACCATGGGGGAGTATTGGCAACAAAAGACCCTGTTGTATCCGGAAAATGCCAGGTTACTCTTGACCGTCAGTCATGGGATATGCCATCTCCCTACACGAAGGAAAACTTTGATAGGAGAGAGTTCATGATTAAAGAACTACCGGAGATTGTTGTAATTTCAGGTCTCGATAGTTGAACTTATAAAAATGAAATATATTTAGGTATAGATTAATTATACAATTTATAACTGTATCACAATGAGTTTCTTTCTTATTTTTTTTATGTGGTTTGCATCATTAAGTCGACTGTCATTGAAAAACAAAATTAGAACGCTAGAACAAACCAATGCAAAATATATTAAAGAAATTACAACATTGAAAGATAACTGTGTCTGCACTTAAAAAACATTTGACAGAAAAATATAATGTCAAAAGTAAACCATATTATAAAAACGATTGAATTATGGAAAGATAGAATTGATTGGGGTGAGTATTTTATGTCAATTGCTTTTTTAGCCGCATCACGTTCATCTTGTCATAGACTACACGTTGGATGTGTATTAGTCAAAAACACACATATTATTAGTATGGGATATAATGGATTTTTGGCTGGTGTTCCACATACATCAATTGTTAGAAATAATCATGAACAAGCAACAGTTCATGCTGAACAGAATGCCATTTCAGATGCAGCAAGAAGAGGTGTTTCAGTTGATAATGCAACAGCATATATTACACATTATCCATGTATTAATTGTGCTAAAATACTTGCAGCAAGTGGTATAAAAAAAATAGTTTATCATTCTGATTATAAAAATGATGAAATTGTAAATGAAATATATAAAGATACTAATATTGTAATTGAACAAATTTAATCTTTTTTTGTTTTATAAAAGCAATTATAATATAGTTTAAATAATAATGAAGAAATAAATCTAAATTCTCTTAAATCTTTTTTCCGACATAGCGGACACGGTTTCATCCATTCTTTATAACATGTGTAATGATATACATTTTTACAATCATTACAATATACTAAACTTGTTCCTGTAAAATCTTTAACTTTACAAAAACATATCGGGCAATTTTCTTCCATTTTAGGGATAATAATATTAGAAATTGGGTTATTTTTAGAAGTACAGTTAAATAACCAATTGATTGAATTATAAATAACTTGCATTATATTTATAATTATTATATTTAATAATTATAATTTTCCTTTTTTGTATTAATAAATGTATCAAACAATTTATATTACTTCATAATTAATTATAATATTTTTTAAATGTATTGTCTAAAATAATTATTAAGTTTTGCATAATCAATCTTATACATAAGTTTATTATCAGAATAAACCTGAGGTGGATAAGAATATTTACTATTATATAAAAAAACTATGTGTGTTACCATTTTATTTATTTCTGGCGTATTCATATTATTTAACAAATAATCACACAGTATATCTTTTCGATAACAAATAATATACCACAGTCTAATATATTTATTTGCAAACTTCTCTGGAAGTGGTTTAAGACCTGGTTGTTTAGAATAAATTGATTTATAGAGTAAAAACTCAAAGGTGATTGGTAGGTATTTAATTATTTTTCGACCTGTTATACGAGCAGTCCATATACACTCTTGTAGTAAGTTTCGAGTGCTTGTCGCAGATGCTCTTTTATTCAGACAAATCAACGCTTGTTTAAGTTCAGTCATTGTGGTATTTTATTATTTATTTAATAATTATAATTTTTATTTTCGTTTTTAATTACAAGATGTTATAGTTCTATCAAATATATACCATCATTGCACTAAATACCACAAATGTAATCCACGAATATTTTAAATATGTATGTAATTGAGAAATCTTTTTATTTTTCTGCTTACATTTATCACGCAAGCTTACAATTCGAGTATCCATTTTCTTTTTTGTATCATCTTCATCTTTTGTAAGATCATCAAATAGTTCATTAATGTGACTATTTGTATCTTCTAGATCCTTGATTTCAGCCTTACATTTTAAAATTCGACTAATTAAAATCTTATTTTGTTGATGTAAAAGTTTATTGTCTGAACAAATCTCAAATAGATATTTATATTTCATATCCTCACTTAATCCTCTAAGGGTGGTCATAAGAACTTCCCGACTTAATGGATCTGGGACAAGTTTTAAAACCTCGTCATCTTCTAATTCTTGCTGTTTTCGCTTAGTTTCATCAGTAATAGACTTCTGTAAAACAGCCGCATGTTCAATAAAAGCCTTTTTAGTTGTCTGTATCATATCTAATTGTGCTTGCTCGACTGATTTAGTTTTCATATTAATATTAATATGAAAACATATTTAATATTTAAATAATCAATTTTAATCCATACATGAAATCATACAGTACTCATATTTAGTTATTGGGATAGTTGATGAATTATTCGTGGTTGGGGTTAATGTTGGGTTGAG
>Ga0206127_1004029_pt1 | contig 13160 bp, 16 predicted proteins | sample Helgoland_Spring_6_FD_148646 | JGI IMG/M metagenome (GOLD analysis project Ga0206127, IMG submission 148646) | Pelagic subsurface seawater microbial communities from Kabeltonne, Helgoland, North Sea - Helgoland_Spring_Bloom_20160419_1 | ecosystem: Environmental > Aquatic > Marine > Epipelagic ...
AGGTGCGAAATTTCGGATACGTGTAGCGATCACAAATCGGAGTTAACCCCATGCGCGCACGCATTTTTCAACCTGCCAAGACTGCAATGTCATCTGGAACAGCCAAAACAAAAGGCTGGGTTTTGGAGTTCACACAAGAAAGCGCACGTTCGGTTGATCCTTTGATGGGATGGACATCATCCAGCGATACGCAAAGCCAAGTGCGCCTGAACTTTGACAGCAAAGAAGACGCTGTTGAGTACGCGATTGAGAACGGGATCGAGGCGCAAGTTCAAGAACCGAACAAGCGTAAAGTTAATATTCGTCCAAATGGATACTCAGAGAATTTTGCCACGGCCCGCCGTGGGGCGTGGACGCATTAGAAACTTCGAACAGAGGTGATAAAATGTTAACGCATTGCACTGATCGTTGAGATAATCTCTCAAATTTAAATTAATTGATTAAGGCGGCTTGTTGGCCGTCTTTTTACTTTCTGATCTGTTGGAGTAATCGCATGACTATTACACATCTCGTTACACATTCGGGTGGCTTTCACGCTGATGAATTGTTGTCCTCTGTCATTTTGACACGGCTATTTCCGCAAGCTGAATTGATCCGTACACGTGACAATGACTGGGTCACGCCATCATCGGATAAAATCATCTACGACGTTGGCCGTGATTATAACGCTGAAGCGCAAATCTTTGACCACCACCAGCGTCCAAACCCGCTGCGAGACGATGAGCAGCCTTACAGCTCCTTCGGCTTGATCTGGGCGCAATATGGTCGTGCGTACCTGACGGCTATGAACGTGCCTACTGAAAACATTGAGGCGATCCATGATAAATTTGATTCCAAATTTGTCCTGCCAATTGATCTTTTGGACAATGGTGCAATGGAACCCTCTGTCGCTGGCCCGCTCTCGATCCTGACACTGCCTGCACTTTTGGGCAGCCTAAAGCCGGTTTTTGATGACACTTCCGAGACGGCTGATGATGATGCATTCATGGCAGCGCTTCCAATTGCACGTAGCTTTATTGAAGCATCAATCGGCAACTTTGCGGCTAAAGCGCGTTCCCAGAGCTTGGTTCTAGAAGCAATTGAAAAAGCAGGTGCATCGCCAATTTTGGAACTGCCGATGGGCATGCCATACCGTTCGGCCCTTGATCAGGCGGGTGCGGATCACATCCTATTCGTCGTGACACCACGTGGCGACGACTGGACGATTGGTGGGATCAAGCTTTCAAATGAGACTTTTGAAAACCGCGCTGATCTGCCTGCATCATGGGCGGGTTTGACGAATGGCGCGCTTGAGGCGGCTTGTGGTGTTAAGGGGGCGAAATTCTGTCACAACGCCCGCTTTATTGCCGTGGCTGACACACGTGAGGGCATCTTGGAGATGGCTCGCTTGGCCGTCGCCGAGGTCCAGTAAGGGCTAACATTAAGGTTATATATCTTGGGTGTATTTTGTTATTGTATGGCACCATCGGGCAACAAGGGAATATGATCCGTGACCGATCTGCAAACGCAAATTGAATTCCCAACATCTGATGACATTCGGGCTGTGCTACAGCGTCACTTCGAACTAATGCGGGCAACGTCGCCCGCAGAAACCTGTCATGTGATGGATGCTGGCTTTGCTTGAGGCGGATATTATAATAGTGGCGGCACGCTGCGACGGACAGCTGTTGGCCGTGGGTGGATTGAAGGCAATTGCACCTGACTACGGTGAATTGAAATTCATGCATACCTTGTAAGGTGCGCGGGGGCAGGGCGCTGGAAAACATGTGCTTCGGCCGCTGCTAAAACATGCCCAGACTATGGATTTTACGAAAGTAAGTCATGAAACTGGCAGTGAATCGTCATTTGAACCTGCATGGCAGATGTACCAAGCGCCTGGATTTAGCGAATGCCCGCCCTTTGCCTACTATTTCAGAGACCCTCTCAGCGTATTTATGACCCGCAACCTATAGTTTTGCCGCTGAACACTCTTGCCAAGACGCGGCAGATAACACAAAACCTCTTCAGCGGTCCCTTAGCTCAACTGGATAGAGCAGCCCACTTCTAATGGGCAGGTTGAGGGTTCGAGTCCTTCAGGGACCGCCATACCTACGTATATGTAATATGACCTTTGTAATAAGGGATTTATTCACAGCATTAAATGCCAGAGGGTACCACGTTGGGGTACCACATTTGTGGTTGAGTTACCCTAAGGTTTGACAGTTTTTATTGGCTGTTGATATTCCACATTGGGTTACTAGCCCTCACTTACAAATTCCCTCGGTGGGGTTTCGGTATTTCCAATGGAGATGAGGTCTTCTTGGGGTGGAGTGCTTGTGGCATTTGTCACATTGATTTTGTTGATCCTGAATTGAAGTAAAACGATCACTTGATCTATTTCCGTAAACAGCGGGGGGGTGTTTTGCTTTTATTATGCAGGAAACACTATGTCAGAAATAGCAAACATTTTCCACTCACCACTCACTTTTTTGTAAGCATAGAAACCCGTAGCTTCTTCAATCAACGAGCCATTTTTGCGAAGCCTTCGAGTATTTCGCATTAAAAGATGGGCTTTGTTCTCGCCTACAGCCACAACGTCGATCTCAAATGAATCGCTTTTATCCCAGCCCTTAGACGCCTTCATATCTGATGGATTTATCGGAAACTCATCCAACAGAGTGACACTATCGCCACCTATGTATGCTAATGGATAGCTGATACAGTCGTTGATGGAATCTAAGTCGTTAGCATTAAATGCGGCTAAGTATTTTTGATAGGCTGCCAGCAAGTTAGCTCTTTCATTCTTGTCCAATGTAATAGTCCTTCGCCTGTAGCTCGCTTGTTTCCACCCTAGTCTTGGTTAATCAGCTGTGCAGTTTTACCATCCAACAAGTGGGTTGTTGTTTTGATTTAGTAAGGTGGACGAGGCTACTCATGCCAATATCTTGGGGGAGCCTGTATAGTGAATTACCCCCCCCACTTTTCTAATTTGTGATTTGATGCAGTTAAGAGCTACCAGTTACCTCTCCAGCGTGTGCGCTAACCATTGTCATTGGAAAGTCTTGTGCAACTTGCTCCCTTATTTCTGCAATTTTAGATTGAGCGGTTTGTGCTGCTGCTGCATCGGGATACTGAGTTACTACACACAAAGTCAGTTCACCAGTGCGTACCATTTGTACCCCACTTGCTCCAACACCCATAATTAATGGTATAAACTTTTCGTTTGCAGTTGAGATCATTTCTTCGCTGATTTCAGTCGAAGTCCAATGTGATACTGTTACAAATGCCATTAGTGTTTCCTTTCATAATTGTTGAATAAATGAAGGCTGACATTATTCCTCTACAATAGATAGTATCAATATGAATCTATCATATAGTCACTTCAGTTGGCTGTACTTGCCTGAAAAGTATTATCAGAGATTATATTTCTGTTGATCCTCACCGTAACTTCGATGGTGAACTAGTGGCTTCTTAGGGTTGGCCGTTTTGTTCAGTATCTGAACACTAAAAGCCGTTGCATTAATCCGAAAAGTGCAGACCTTAGAGATGTTGTTTTTACTGAGCAGATCACAGAAGTTTATCTTTCCTCCATGACATCCTCATGTTGACAAACTTGATCTTACCATCCCAAAAAAGAGTGTGATCTGCTCGTTTTTTTTGCATCAAGTGTGGAGCCTGTAAGCATCATACTCTTCTAGAGGTGTTAAACCTGGTAGCTGTTGACGGCATCGCACTTAAACGCTGTGACACTGTGTACCTTGATTAGAAGGTATTAAGGATATCATAACTATACAGACACAAGGCGAGAGCTATGAAGACGATTATTGCATCTCTGTTTACTCTGTTACTGGCCCTCATAAATGGTGGCGCTATAGCTGATAACATAATTAAAACAGGTCAATGGTCTTATTTCGCGGATACCGTAATGGGTGGGGTTTCCGAGGGAACCGCAAAGTTTGAAGATCAAGGATTAGACCAAGTCATACGGTTGATCGGGGAAGTTTCTACAGCCAATAACGGTGGTTTCATTCAAGTTAGGTCACCAGTGCTGTGGGAGGCGGCTAAGGGGAAAACGGGCATAAAATTGACGATTAAAGGTAACGGCGATCAGTATTATCTTCACATCAGGACTGCCAACACTCGCCTACCTTGGCACTATTATCAGCAAAGTTTTCAAACGAACGGATCATGGCGTGAGATAAGGCTTCCGTTTGATGCTTTTTTAAAGTCGTCATCGCTCATGAAAGCCAAGCTCAACCAGAGCAAGATCAAAACTATCGGTATTGTTGCATACGGTAAGGATTACTCTGCTGATTTATCTGTGCAGGGTTTGGAGTTTTACTGATTGGACAACTACCTGCACCCTGCCAATGCTCATAAGCAACGATGCCCTAGATGTCAGTCTCCACTGAACACAGTTGTGGTTCATGGTCACGAACAGTGTGTGGTGTGTAAGTCGAACATCTTTGAGTGCTGCTCTGGTGACACCTGTGAGACGGATCATAACTTAGCTGTTGGGTACAAACGAGGATGATGAAGCGTATTGATTTTAGCCAATGCCTGACGCACTCTTGAGAAGTAACTTGTTCAACGAGTAAACTTTGCTAACGTGATGCTGCACATTACCAGCACAGATAGGAGAATCTCGTCGTGAAATACCTTCTGATATCTTCAGCGTTCCTGATGACGATTGGTTCTCAGAGTATCTCAGCAGAACATAATTTTTCTAATGAAGACTGTGATGGAATTTACGAAGGCATCGTGTCTCTCTTAGGTGAGGCAGATAATAACTGGAAGCACTTGGAACAAAGTCCTGTTGGGTCACCCGACTACGTGGACCTCACTATGAAGATAAAGTGGACTGTGGAAGTAGCCGCTAATTACACAACCATTTATGAAGCATTTTGCGTACAGACCGAATGAGAAAACTCAACTTGGCAGAATTATCTCACTTCTTGTTTAAAATAGTTAGGACCAAAGATGGAACTTATCACAACTGACTTTCAACAATCTATAAAGATTGGGGAATTGGAAGCATTCAAGAAAACAGTAGATTCGATGATTGAGGTAACCGCTCGGAACGAACCTGATACTTTAAGTTATAACTGGTTCATTAACGAAGAAGGTACAGAATGCCACCTGCTTGAAACCTTTAAAGATTCTGAAGCGTTCATCACTCATTTAAATAATGTTGGCCCCATGTTTGAAGAGCTTTTTGAATCTTGCACTGTGACTAGAGCTAAGGTTTTTGGTAAACCCTCTGACACGTTGAAGGAATTACTTACGCCGTTGGGTGTAGAATACTTCAGTCACTTCAATGGTATCAGCCGCTGATTTTGAAGATTAGAATTTTCTATATGAAATGAGGGTATCAACCTTAGCGAGCAACTAAATTCAGCATCATCCCTGATCACAACTCGGCACCTGTGGTCAGTATCTCGGGTGTAAAAAGATTTCAGAGACCCTGATCAGGGTGCTGTGAAATTGCCTACAGCCGGTGGGTGAGCCCCTCTAGATCACAGCGGAACGTATTTGTTTCGCCCGTTTTGCAGTTGGGAATCCACGTCAACGGTTTGGTTTGCTGTTGAGTTCGTCCATTGATAGTATCAACTTGAAATATCAAGCATTATGGGAGGACTACGTAAAATGAGATCGTTACTTATAACAGCAATCGCTACAGTTAGCTTGTCGGGCTGCATGCCAACGCTTGAGGAATATCGTCCAGTTGTTGACGCAAGTGCAAAGAATAGCAATCGATATGAAAGTGATTTAACCGCTTGTTATGATGTAGCCAAACAGGCTGAAGCAGCTTACCAAAAACGACAGCAAGAAGAAATGGGTGCCAACTTAGCAGCTGGATTGTTGGTAGGCGCTTTGGTGGGTGCAGCCATAGGTAACAGTGATACAGCAGGTTCAGGTGCGCTCTACGGAGGAGCCGCCGGTGCTGCTAGCACTGATACTGAGCTAGCAACAGGAGGTCCCCGCCGCATTATAGATCGTTGTATGGCTGGCAGGGGTCACAAAGTTCTAAGTGACCTTGGTCGAGGTTAATCTCTCAATTAGCGTAGCAATCGGCTTAAGTGGGGACTATTTAGCTTCCTACTTAAGCAAAGATTGTATGGTTGGGTATCTCTGATCCAACAATTAATGGGACTGGTGTTGGACCAGCTAAAGATGGTTACGGACGTATCTTCACAAGCACACACAGCCTCACTCCTGGCCACTAGCTTGTGAGTCGCATGACCTCAGATTGTCTCTTAGGTGTGCTTTGAGAGTCTTTACAGTCTGTGTTGTAAGCCGAAGGGAACCCTCCAGTTTATGAGGGAGAGACTGCAGCTGCCTTTGTATCCAGCATGATCCACCCTTACAATTTCTTGGAAGATTGGTGTGATATAGATGTGTGGAAACGGCTGCAGGGTTAAGGTTGGGATATAGGGGGTCACAACCCCATCAAGGCTGGGTCAAAGGGATATTTGGTCAGGTTTTCGTACCCATCGTCGGTGATCAAAACCTGATCCTCCAGTTTGATGGTATAGGCACCGCCAACTTCGCCCACTGCCGCCTCGACGCACAGCACCATGCCCGCCTCAAGCGGATAGTCGAAGGCGCCAGCCACAGTCTGATCTGGATAGGCAATCAAGGGCCATTCATCACACAGACCAACACCGTGCATCAAACATCCGTATTTTTGGGCCTGATACTTGTCATCTAATCGATGAGAATTCGCGCTTAGTTCTGGGATCATGACGCCCGGCCTTAACATCTCCATGTTGGCCATGATGTGCTCATGGGAATGTTGCATCGCATAGATCATTTCGGCAGGTGGTTTTTGATCCCCAATCCACCAACTGCGCGAGATATCAACGCAGATTCCGTACGATCCAACAAGGTCGGTATCAAAGCTGATGATCTCGTTATTTTGCGTAACCCGTGGTCCGCATTCTTGGAACCACGGGTTGGTACGCTGGCCAGACGTGAGCAGGCGTGTCTCTATCCATTCTCCACCGCGTCGGATATTTTCGGCGTGCAAGATCGCCCAAACGTCATCTTCTGACGTCTTCCCATCCCCTACGTTGGCACGGGCAAAATCCTCCATTGCTTTGACGCTGGTTTCACATGCATGCGCAGCGCAGCGCATTGCTAGGATTTCATCGGGGCCTTTGATGGAACGCGATTTTTCGGTGACCTCTTCGCCGTCCAATATCTCGAACCCTTGGGCCTGAAGCGCGTTCAACCCGTGCAACATGATCTTGTCAACAGCCAGTTTTGAATGGTTGGGTGCGTGTTCTTGCAACAGCGCGCGCACTTCATTGGCAAAGACATCGGCGGCAACATCTACCTTATCTCCACGGTCGAAATAAAACAGATCAGCACCAGATCGTTGCTCAGCAACCAACGGATTAAACGTGCTGAGGAAGGGGGAGTTTTTGTAGTCCCAGATTACCATGTACCCATCTGCGCACAGCAACACAGCGCGGAATGGGTTGTGCGTGTTCCATAGCTGCATGTTGGTTGAGTCGGTCGCGTATCGGATGTTCAGCGGGTCAAACATCAAAAGGCCGCCATAACCCCGGTCGATAATATGTTGCGTCAATCGTGCATGGCGATAGCTGCGCATATTCGCAAGATTGGGCAGGACCAGTCCCGCAACGCCCCATTCGTGCATGGCAAGTTGGGTGGGGCCAATCTCAATCCGATCTTGATCGTTGGGGGAACCATCGCCCAGGGTTGCACCGCGTGTTGGGTCGATTTTGCGGATGGTGCTGTGGTGTTGATTCATTTTGACACTCCTCCAATTCCTACAGCTTTGCGTAGTTTTCACAGGGTGGGTTGCCAGTTTGCGACGTGGATCAGTGGTTTTTCTGGTCGCATTTCCAACTTTGTGGAATTCTCTGTTTTCTAGCATTCCACTTGCGCACAGGGCGTTGTCTGTAAACTATGATCTACAAAGGCTCATCGCGGGCTGCTAAACTTGGAGAACATAATGACGAACCGTTTGGATCAAGGGATGGCCGTGCGCCGCGAAGTGTTGGGCGACGCGCATGTTGATCGTGCAGAGGCTGCCAAGACGCCCTTTGACCAACCGTTTCAATCCATGATCACCGAAGGGGCATGGGGCACTTTGTGGGCCGATGATACAATCACCCGTCGTGAGCGGTCGATGCTGACATTGGCGTTGTTGGCTGCGACTGGAAATTTCGAAGAAATCCCGATGCATGTGCGGGCCTGTAAGAGTACCGGTGCGTCCCCCGATGATATTTTGCAGGCCTTCATGCATGTGGCCGTTTACGCAGGTGTGCCAAAGGCAAACCACGCGATTAAGCTGGCCAAGACAACGTTAGCAGAACTTGGCGGTGAGGGCACCGCGTAACGTCATCTCTACAGGTCTGGTGCGCATGCATCTTAGGATCTATGAGTTGGGCAACACTTACAAAAGGGAAATGCCATGACAATTGAACGTATGCACACCGGCGAGCGCGCCAGCAAAATCGTTAAGCACAACGGAACTGTTTACTTGTCCGGTCAGGTGGGCACATCTGACGACAGCATTCAGGATCAGACGCAACAATGCCTGGATAAGATCGACGCGCTATTGGCTGAAGCGGGCAGCTCTAACAAACAGCTATTGCAGGTGACTGTGTGGTTGTCGGACATGGGGTACTTCGCGGATATGAACGGCGTTTGGAACGCTTGGGTTCCAGAGGGTCACGCCCCTGCACGTGCGTGCGGCGAAGCGAAGCTGGCGCGCAAAGGCCTGAAGATCGAAATTCTAGTAACGGCTGCTTACTAAAGAAAATCGGGCTGAATTGTGCGGGGTCTTACGCGCTACCCATTTCGCTGCTCCTTTAGGTGCAGCCAAACAAGCACTGGTTGTAACTGTCAAACGAATTCGGCGAAAAAAGCAGTTATCGTGATAACATACAAAGAGGTGACAGTGTCCAAGATCTGACCTAACAAATTAACTATCATTGAGTCGCACAGCTAAATTAGTGTGGCGAATAAGGGAGAATAAATTATGACACTGACACGCAAATCATTTCTAGGCATGGCCGGTGCTGCTGCAATGGCAATGGGCATCGGTGCACCTGCAAGTGCGCAAGAGGTGACACTGTCACTTCATCAATTCCTGCCAGCACAGGCCAACGTTCCTGTACAAATTTTGGATGTTTGGGCCGATAAAGTCGAAGCTGACTCCGGTGGTCGCATCAAAATTGATCGCTACCCTGGTATGCAATTGGGCGGTCGTCCTCCAGAGTTGATGGACCAAGCGATTGATGGCGTGGCAGACATTGTTTGGACCGTTGTGGGTTACACACCTGGCCGTTACCCAACGACTGAAGTCTTTGAGCTGCCATTTATGATGACAGAATCCGGTGCAGGCCCTGCAAGCCACGCGCTTTGGGATATGTTTGAAACACACATGAAAGACGGTGAGTTTAAAGATCTCAAAATCCTAGGCACATGGGTTCACGGACCAGGCATGTTGCACATGAACAAGCCGGTTACAAAACCAAGTGACATGGAGGGTATGAAAATTCGTGGCGGTTCCCGTTTGGTCAACAGCTTCCTTGAAGAGCTAAGTGCAACGCCAGTCGGCATGCCAGTTCCTGCAGTTCCTGAAGCCCTTTCAAAAGGTGTAATCGACGGAACTACAATCCCGTGGGAAGTTACAGCTTCGCTGAAGGTTCCTGAACTGGTTTCAAACCACACAGAATTTGATGGTGTGTCCCTTTATACGCTGACATTCGTTCTGGCGATGAACAAGCCACGCTTTGAAAGCTTGCCTGCAGATTTGCAAAAGATAATTGATGATAATTCAGGTATGGAATTCTCTGTATTCGCGGGTGCAACCCAAGAAGCAGCTGATGGCCCAGCCCGTCAATTGGCCGTGGATCGTGGCAACAACATTGTTACTGTTTCCGGTGCTGATATTGATGCATGGAAAGCAGCAGCAGAACCAATTTATGCGGGTTGGGTTGCTGACATGGAGAGCAAGGGTATCGATGGTCAGGCTTTGATCGACGAGGCACGTGCTTTGATCGAAAAACACTCGAACTAATCGAGTTTTGAATTTGATTGCGGCGCACATTTGATGCGCCGCAGTTTTTGGTACTAATATTAAAAGGCAGGAATGGTATGCACCGTTTCATTATATGGCTGGCCCGTGTGACAGCCATTCTTGGTGGGTTCGTCCTGATGGTTCTGGTCGCAATGACCACGTTGTCCATCATCGGTCGGACGCTCAGCAAAATGCTTCATTCAGACTTTGCGGTGTCAAGTTTTGGGTCCCTCTCGCAGTGGATCATCGATTTGGGTGTTGGTGAAATCAACGGCAACTATGAACTGCTTGAGGCAGGGGTGGCCTTCGCCATTTTCTCGTTCTTTCCGATCTGTCAGCTTTATAACGAACACGCGACTGTTGATGTGTTCACATCCGGCATGCCGCTAAAGGCGCTGCGCATTTTGCGTGCCTTTTGGGAGGTTGTTTTGAGTCTAACAATCATCTTCATCACATGGCGTTTGTATGAGGGCATGCAGCGCTACATTGGAAACGGGGAAACAACGCTGTTTCTACAGATGCCACTGTGGTGGTCCTATGCGGCCAGTTTCACTGCTGCTTCCGTTGCCTGTATCATTGCAGCCTATTGCGCAATCATGCGTGTGGGCGAGGCGGCAACAGGCCGCGCAATTCTTCCTGAAAAATAAAGGGTCACAGTATGACCGTCTTCCTTGATCTTCTGCCGTTTGCAGAAATGTCGCGACTTGAACTGGGCTTTTGGTCTTTTGCGGTTCTGTTGTTCTTTATCTTTCTGCGCGCACCTATCGGATTGGCGATGCTGCTGTGTGGTTTTGGCGGATGGTACTTTGCGATGAACGGCAATCCCGTTCCGCTGTTGGCTAAGCTGAAGTCTGAAACCTATACAACCTTCTCCAGCTATTCGCTGACGATCATTCCGCTGTTTCTTTTGATGGGGCAATTCGCAACCTTGTCGGGCATGTCTACAGCATTGTTTAAAGCCGCTGAAAGCTTCTTTGGGCATCGCCGCGGCGGTGTTGCGATGGCGGCTGTGGGAGCATGTGCCGGCTTTGGTGCGATCTGTGGATCGTCTTTGGCTACGGCTGCCACCATGGGAAAAGTCGCGCTGCCAGAATTGCGCCGCTATGGCTATTCCGGTGGGTTTTCCACGGCAACATTGGCGGCTGGTGGAACGCTTGGCATTCTCATCCCGCCCTCAGTGATCCTTGTTCTTTATGCGATCATCACTGAGCAAAACATCGCCAAACTGTTTTTGGCGGCGTTTATTCCGGGCATCCTTGCCGCAATCGGTTACGTTCTCACCATCTCACTTTATGTCCGGCTTTATCCGAATTCTGCGGGCACACGTCCTGCTGTGCCGATGACAGAACGCTGGAAGGCGCTGGGAAACACATGGCCGGTTCTCATGATCTTTGGCTTGGTTGTAGGAGGTATTTACGCAGGTTGGTTCACACCAACTGAGGGAGCTGCAGTTGGTGCGGCGGGCACGGGTATTGTTGCCATGCTGTCTGGAAACCTAAAATGGCCTGCCTTCAAAGTCGCGTTGTTGGAAACGGGCAAAACCACCGCGATGATCTTTTTCATCGTGTTGGGCGCTAGTTTTTATAACGGCTTCCTTGCGCTGTCCGGTGTGCCGCAAATCATGGCCGACTACGTGCTGGCCCAAGGGTTTAGCCCTTGGTTTGTATTAATCATCATCCTGACATTCTACTTGGTCTTTGGATGTGTGATGGACAGCTTGTCCATGATCCTGCTGACGATCCCGATCTTCTTTCCGGTCATCTCGGTGATGGATTTCGGCCTTAGCCCAGACCACGTTGCGATCTGGTTTGGTATCTTGGTTTTGATTGTGGTCGAGGTGGGGCTGATTACGCCGCCGGTTGGAATGAACCTGTTCATCATCAACGCCATGGACCGCGAAACCAAGATCACAGAGACTTACAAAGCGGTCATGTTCTTTGTTGGATCAGACATTGTGCGGGTTGCTATCTTGGTCGCTTTCCCTGCAATCACACTGTTCCTCATCCCTTAAAGGTTCGACAAGTTGATGCAGTAAACTGCACAAACGATGGGTCAAAGTTGCGCTATTGCGCGCATGGTGCAGGGTACAGTCAATACATTACCTTGGAAGGGGATAATTGCCAGCGCAGCACTCTACTTTATAGATCGCCACGTACACGAAGGACGTGGGGACAAGGTTGCCTTTCGCGAATGTCCAAATGGATGGGTGCTAAGCTATGGCATGTTGGCGGCCACCTCTGACAAGATTTCTGGTGCATTTGGTCAAGTGGGAATCGCGCGCGAAGAGCTCGCTGCGATGTTGGTTTTGGACTATCTGGAATTCCTTCAGATTTTTTGGGGCGCGATCAAAGCAGGCGTTGTTCCTGTACCGCTTAACACCCTTTTGGCCGCTCTTGTTTATGACGAGATTTTGCGCGACAGCCGTATATCGATCCTGTTCATTTCGGGCGCATTATACGCGACGGTGAAGCCTGTCTTGGCCGACAACCCCTACTTGAGCCAGTGAACGCCTGCATTTTGCTTCCGCCAAAATAGCAACCCTTTAGCCCCAAAAAAAGGGGCCGCAAAACGCAGCCCCCTTATAATCTCGGTTTACTATTTTATGACCAAGCAACGCGCTCTGGGCGGAACTCGAACGAGATGTGCATGTCACCACCAACAATACCTTCGCGAGTGTTGTTGTATAGGGAACGCCAGTACGGCTGGATCGTTACGCCTTCACCTTGAACAATCGCTTGGCCTTTGGCCATCAATGCGCGACGTGCTTCTAGATCAGGGGTTGCAAGGGCTTCGGCAAGGATGCCGTCGAACTCCGCGTTGGACCAACCAAATTCGTTCCATGCCTCATCAGAGCGATAAGCCAAAGCCCAAACTTGAACGCCCAAAGGACGGTGGTTCCAGTTGGTGCAAGAGAACGGATATTTCGCCCAGTCATTCCAGAACGTAGAGCCCGGTAGAATGGTCCGCTTCACTTTGATTCCGGCATCACGCAATTGCGCAGCTACAGCATCGGTTGTGTCCTTGCGGTACGCGTCATCGATCGAAATCAACTCGTGCTCATAGTCGCCCATGCCTGCTTCATCCATCAGGGCCTTGGCCGCAACTGGATCATACTTGCGTG
>Ga0206127_1004033_pt1 | contig 13154 bp, 12 predicted proteins | sample Helgoland_Spring_6_FD_148646 | JGI IMG/M metagenome (GOLD analysis project Ga0206127, IMG submission 148646) | Pelagic subsurface seawater microbial communities from Kabeltonne, Helgoland, North Sea - Helgoland_Spring_Bloom_20160419_1 | ecosystem: Environmental > Aquatic > Marine > Epipelagic ...
ACGCCCAGTGGGCAAGAGCGGTTTGAAGTAATCCTAAACCATCCGCCCAGCGCTCAACCGGCGGTCCCCTCACAGAAGGTTCGCGAACAATGTCAGACAATATTCCTAGATCACCTCATGCGTCACGGGCTGAGATTCACACCGCGCCCACCGGCCAACACGCTGATGATGGCAGAAGATTTCGCGCAGATGTTTCCGGGCTCGGACGGATCCCTTTACGGGCGATCTCCTCATGGCATGATGGCGGCCTTCGCGCGCCCAACGGCCAGAACGAAAACCAAGGGGCTCTATCTGGTGGGCGGGGGAGCGCATCCGGGGGCGGGGGTGCCGATGGCGACACTCTCCGCAAAGCATGCGGCCGCGGCGATCTTGAGCGACCTTACTTTGATATAGAAGTGCCCCCCGGTGGGTATGCTTGGTGGTATATTGATGGGGTAAGTGATGATGGTCAGCGTGCCATTTCTGTAATCGGCTTTATTGGTTCGGTCTTCTCGCCGTGGTATGCTTGGTCGGGCCGAGGGGATCCCGGCAATCATTGCTGTATTAATGTTGCCACCTATGGTCGAGGTGGCCGCTTCTCCATGACGGACCGAGGACGCACAGCGTTGCTGCAAACTTCAGATACGCTAACAGTAGGCCCGTCGTCTCTGCATTGGACCGGAACGCAATTGGTGATTGATGTGGATGAGATATCTTCATTGCCTATCATTTCCAGAATGCGGGGGCGGATCACCTTAACCCCGCCGGCCCTTACAGACATTGAATTGCCGCTTACAGCTGATGGTGCTCACGTTTGGCGTCCCTTCGCTCCAATTGCCCGTATTTCCGTAGATCTAGAGGCCAAGGGCTGGCAATTTGATGGGCATGGCTATTTTGACAGTAATTTTGGCACACGAGCTCTCGAGGAGGATTTCAGCTCTTGGACTTGGGCCCGCTATCCGACCCAGTCCGGGGCAACTTGCTTCTATGATGCCGAGCGTCGCGATGGCACGCGCTTAAATGCAGCCATCGGCTTTACCCCTGGAGGGCTGGCCGCACAGGTTCCGGCCCCCAGATCTGCTCGCTTCAACCGAACGCTCTGGGCACTGCCTCGCAAGACCCGTGCAGATCCGGGTTATCGGCCAAAACAGATCAAATCCATGCTTGATGCGCCATTTTATTCACGGTCAGTCGTCGAAACCATGTTGCACGGTGAGCGGGTGCAAGGGGTGCATGAATCGCTTGATCTCAACCGCTTTGCATCTCCGGTCGTCAAATCCATGCTGGCGTGCCGAGTGCCGCGTCGGGCACGTTGGAAATTCTAACTATTTTGCAAGCATAGCGCCGTTGGTCTGGCCACGTTCTTTGCGCTTGAGTTCGGCCATGGCGGCCATAAATGCCCCAGTATGCCCTTGGCCCCATGACATCGCATGGCGTTCATTGATGGCTACGGCATCGACTAAAAACTGAACCTCTGGCAGCGGCCGCGCGTAGAGCACCGGGGAGGTTGGTATGACCAAACCTGCGGTTGTTCGGAGCGATGATTTTGCCAGAAGCGCCAATTTTTGCGCTTTGCTTGTACGACCGCGGAGGGTGATAGAATCATAATTATTGCGGGTCACAGCTTGGCCAATGGCGGCATAAATATAACGCGCGGCATAGATGCCAGTGCGGGCATTCAGCGGCAAGGCAGCAACACCCGTTTCAGATCTTACATAGAGCGCATGGGCCTCAGATAGAAGCTTCTTAATCATTCGGCGCAGCTCTGGCGTTGCTTGGGTCGCGCTTAAAACTTGCTGTGTATCCAGCCCTTCAGCATGGATCCACTCAAGTGGCAGGTAAATACGCCCCGCGCGGGCATCCTCGCCCACATCCCGGGCGATATTTGTCAGCTGCATTGCCACACCCAAATCGCAAGCCCGTGCCAAAGCGTCCGCATCGCGCACCCGCATCAAGACACACATCATCGCACCCACAGCAGAGGCCACGCGGGCGCAATAGCCGCGTAGATCAGACGGGCTGGCATAGCGGCGTTCCATTGCGTCCCATGCCAGACCCTCTAACAAAGCTTCGGGCAGAGCAGCCGGCATTTCGAAATCCTCAACCACTGAAGCGAAGGCTCGGTCTTCCGGGGCATTGCGCGGCCGTCCCGCATAGACCAGTGCCAACCGCTCCTGCAATTCAATCACGGCGCGGGTCTTGTTTTGCCCTTCATCGACCTCATCATCGGCCAATCGGCAAAAGGCATAAAGCGCCAAGGCGGGATCTCGAACGGAGGCGGGCAACAATTTTGATGCGGCATGAAAAGAGAGTGATCCGGTGCGGATCACATTGCGGCAATGTTGCAGATCATCAGGGCGTATCATTCAGCTGCCATCCGTGCTTTTCCCTGTGCAACCGGAGCATCTGTTACAAGTTTTGATAAGACCTCCGCGCTGGAGATGACGCCAGGTAGCCCGGCGCCGGGATGGGTTCCCGCGCCCACAAGATAGAGGCCACGGGCCTCTTCGCTCACATTATGGGGTCGGAACCAAGCGCTTTGTAAAATGCGCGGCTCAATCGAAAACCCCGCGCCATGGGGGCTGAGGTAGCGATCCTCAAAGGTTTCGGGGGTGAAGATTGTTTCAGTTGAGATGCAGGTCTCGAACCCCGGCATCAATTTCTCCACCTCAGCGGCAACTTTGGCGCGATATGTTGGCATTTCCTTTTGCCAATCGACTTTTGTCTTCCAGCCCAAATGTGGAACGGGTGATAATACATAAAAGGTATCATCTCCAGCAGGCGCAACGCTTGGGTCGGTTACAGATGGCCGATGGATATAAATGCTCATATCGTCGGACAAGCGACCTTTGATAAAGATGTCGTGTAACAGGCCATTGTAGCGAGGTCCGTTGGCAATAGTATGGTGCCCGACATCGGCCCATTTCCCGGCGGTTCCCCGAGTTCCAAAGTACCAAACGAACAAGCCCATCGACCAGCGCTTGCGTGCAAGTTTCGGTGTCGTCCAACGTCGACGCCTGTGTTTGCGCAAGAGGTGATTATAAGTGTGACCGGCATCGGCATTGCTAACAATCAATGGTGCATCGAATCTTTGGCCGTCGGTTAGAGTAACCGCTTTCGCCGCCCCGTTTTCAACAAGAATTTCATCTGCTACGGCCTCTTGGTGGATCTGCCCACCCTGGGCACGAACAACTGCGGCCATGGCATCAGCAATCTGTTGCACCCCGCCCATGGCGTAATGCACTCCGTAAGTTTTTTCCAAATGCGCCACTAAGGCATAGATGGATGTGACATGCATCGGATCGCCACCAATGAACAAGGGATGAAAGGAGAGGGCCATTCTGAGCCGCTCGTCTTTGACGCGCCGGGCAGCTAGGGCATAAATAGAACGATCTGCCCGCAACATGGCAAATGTCGGCAAGACTTTTAGGGTTTCCCAGAGCCGGTGCATGGGTTCTGCCACCATGCCTTCATAGCCAACCACATAGCGTTTTTGCGAATCTTTCAAAAAGCGTTTGTAACCGGACAGATCCGCAGGATTCAGCCGCTGGACTTCCGATTGCATCGCCTCGTCATCGCCGCTGGCACGGAAATATGAGCCATCTGGCCAGCGAATCTCATAAAACGGTTCGAGGGGCCGCAGATCTACATCCCTGTGAAAATCTCGACCACAGGCGGCCCACAGGGACTCAAATACCTTCGGCATGGTCACAATTGTTGGCCCCAAATCAAATCGATGACCGTCTTGTGTGATTGAGGAGCCACGGCCGCCCACCCGATCGAGTTTGTCCAATACAGTGACCGCATAGCCCTTTGCGCCCAGCCGCATCGCTGCTGCCAACCCACCCAGGCCGGCGCCAATCACAACCGCGCGGTTGTCTTGGGTGCTGTGATCAGGGTTGGCCATAAATTTTTCGCCCGCTATCTGTCTAGAATTATTTACAACCATAGGTCTTATGTGCTTCCCAATGCAAGGATAATGTGTCAACATAATCTGACACATTTACCGGGTGCACAGGGCATGACGCAGATCGTCACAATCAGTTTCTTTCGTTTTGGGTCCGTTCGCTCCCGACTTTGGGCCTTCGCCATGATGGGTTTGGCCCGAGGGCAAATGTCGCGCATCCCGGGTATTGGATTTTGGAAACTATTTGGATCAGGCTCCGATGAGGGTTTTACCCCCAAACCCAATGTGTCTGTCTACGCCGTGCTGGCAACTTGGCCGGATCGGCGAACCGCGGAGCGCAGCTTGCAAGAAAGCACCATCTTTGCGCGCTACCGTCAGCAGGCCATCGAACATTGGACCGTGTTTATGGAAGCGGAGACAGCGCGGGGCAAATGGTCGGGTGCAACGCCATTTTCAACGACGAATCAAAGTCACAATGGCCCACTTGCGGTGATGACCCGCGCCACGTTGCGACCGCGAAACCTTATCCGATTTTGGCGGCGTGTTCCCAATATTTCGCAGGTGATCGGCCAAGATCCGAATGTTGTTTTCAAGATCGGTATTGGTGAAGTGCCTTGGCTCCAACAGGTGACCTTCTCCATATGGCCCAGCATCGAACATATGAACAATTTTGCGCGCAAAGGGCATCACGCACAGGCCATTCAAGCGGTGCGTATGGAGGGATGGTTCAAAGAAGAACTCTATGCCCGATTTGCCCTTATCGCGGACACCGGCACTTGGGAGGGCGACTCCCCTCTAAAAAAACTGGATATCTCATGAAGCAGCCTTTTCCTTTCTCAGCCATTGTCGGACAGGATGATATGAAACTGGCCATGGTGTTAACCGCCATTGATCCGTCGATTGCGGGGGTGCTCGTCTTTGGGGAACGTGGCACCGGCAAATCCACTGCGGTGCGGGCTTTGGCCGGGTTGTTGCCGCCGATCATCGCTGTGAAAGCCTGTCCGGTGAACAGTGCGGACGTCAGAGACTGCCCTGAATGGAGCGATGTATCCGATGCAAGTGTTCAAAGTATTGCCACGCCCGTTGTGGATCTTCCTTTGGGCGCGTCAGAGGATCGTGTCACCGGGGCGCTCGATATCGAGAAAGCCTTAACCAAGGGTGAGAAAGCCTTTCAGCCCGGCCTATTTGCGCGGGCGAACCGGGGATATCTTTACATCGATGAGGTGAATCTTCTTGAAGATCACATTGTGGATCTTTTGCTGGACGTGGCGCAATCGGGTGAAAACGTTGTGGAACGCGAAGGACTTTCCATCCGCCACGCTGCACGGTTCGTACTGGTTGGATCTGGAAACCCGGAAGAAGGTGAATTGCGACCACAATTGATGGATCGCTTTGGACTGTCGGTCGATGTGCTGTCCTCTACAGATATTGATGAAAGAATTGAGGTCATGAAGCGGCGTGACGCCTATGAGAGCGATCATGAGGCCTTTATCGCGCATTGGCAGTCCGAAGATGCCACCTTGCGGGCGCGCATTGTTGCCGCGCGCGCAGCTTTGGCAGATTTGGAAACTCCCGATAGCGCCCGGCGCCGCGTCGCCGAGCTTTGCATCGCTTTGGGTTCGGATGGGTTGCGTGGGGAGTTAACGCTTTTAAAAGCTGCCCGGGCCTTTGCTGCATTTACAGGTGATCTGGCCGTGACTGACGATCATATCCGTAAGACCGCCGTGCTGGCCCTGCGTCATAGATTGCGCCGGGATCCTTTGGACGACTCTGGATCAAGCAGTCGCGTTGCGCGGACAGTCTCAGAAATTCTAGGCGATTGATATGACCCGTTGGGAGAGGGCGCAGCTGGCGATTACGCTCCTGGCCATAGATCCCCAAAGGCTTGGGGGTCTGGTCATTCGCGCCCGCGCCGGCCCAGCTCAGGCCGAAATGCTTGCCGCTGTTCAATCGCTCGATATCCCCACGGTTAAGTTGCAGCACCACATGACGCATGAGGTACTCAACGGCGATATTGATTTGACCGGCTCCTTGGCGGAGCGCCGATTGGTGAGGCGCAACAGTATCTTTGACTGCGCGCCGTCCTTGTTGGTTCTTCCGATGGCTGAGCGCTGCCAGCCACAATTTTCTGCGCGGATTTGCCAAGCTTTGGAGGCGGGTCTTGGGCATGGTTTGATGGCCTTTGATGAGGGTGCGGAGGAGGGGGATTGCCTTCCAGCTGCGCTGACAGATCGCCTAGCCTTTCATGTCATCCTCGACGACGTGGCCTTGCAAGATTTATCATCCATCACATTGCCCAGCTCATTGGATAAAATCCGTGCTGAGGTCTGTGGTGTGACATTGCCCGCTGACTTGAGGGAGGAGGCCGTTATCTTGGCCGCATCACTTGGCATTTTAAGCCTGCGTGCGCCGCTGCTTCTGGGATACGCAGCGCAAGCTCATGCCGCTCTTCACGCCCGTAATGCGGTGACGGAAGAAGATTTAAAAGTGGCTGTGATGCTGGTCTACCCACATCGGGCCACGCGCTTGCCGCAGGATCCGGAACCCGAAGGGCAAGCTGATGAGGCAAACCCACCTGAGGCGCCCCAAGATCCAACGCAAGCTATACCGCCCAGTGATCTAATGATCGAAGCTGTGAAGGCTGTCTTGCCGGCTGGTGTGTTGGCTCATTTGCAAAGCACGGTAAAGCAACCCGCGTCTGGCTCGGGATCTGGCACCCGCCGCAAAGGAAATCATCGCGGGCGCCCCCTTCCGGCGAGGCTCGGCCCAAAAAACAGCGGAGCCCGGGTTGACCTTGTGGCCACCTTGCGGGCCGCAATCCCTTGGCAAACTCTGCGCAAGATCTCAAATCCTAAGGCCATAGGGCCAATTTTTAAGGCATCTGATTTGCGCCATAAACGCTATGAAATTCAATCAGATCGCCTGCTTATTTTCACAGTAGATGCATCAGGTTCCGCGGCTGTTGCGCGTTTGGCTGAGGCCAAAGGCGCGGTCGAACTGCTGCTCGGCGAGGCCTATGCCCGAAGGGATCATGTTGCACTCTACGCATTTCGCGGAGCAGAATCTGAGGCATTATTGCCGCCCACAAGATCACTGGTGCAAACCAAAAAGCGGCTGGCCGCGCTCCCTGGCGGAGGGGCCACACCTTTGGCTGCTGGATTGGCGGCGGCGTTTAACCTTGCGGTGCAAGAACGGCGCAATGGTCTGACGCCAACTTTGATTTTGCTCACCGATGGGCGTGCCAATGTTGCTCTTGACGGATCCAATGACCGGGTCCAAGCAGCGATGGACGCATTGATGTTGGCTGGAAAAATTGCTGAGGCGCAGATCCCAGCCTTGGTGATCGACACTACAATCCGGCCAGAAAAAACGCTGCAAGCCCTGGCTGGCAAAATGCGGGCCGACTACATTGCTTTGCCCCGCTCAGATGCCAAATCGGTGTCCGGTGCCGTCGCTTCAGCTTTGGCGCAATCGTGATGAACTGGCAGCAATCAAAGCATTATTGGCCCTTTGCGCATTATTCTCAATTCACGCTGCAAAAACCGCATCTGTGGCATATTCAAGATATCGGAACTGGCCCAGTGATCTTGCTTATTCATGGAGCTGGCAGCACAACCCACAGTTGGCAACATCTTGTGCCGTTTTTAACTGACAGATACCGGGTGATTATGGTGGATTTGCCCGGGCAGGGGTTTACACGGCTGGGTGCACAGCAACGTTGCGGGTTGGATCATATGGCCGAAGACCTAATGCGCTGTTTGACGGCGCTTGATATCGCCCCTAGGGTCATTGTTGGCCACTCTGCCGGCGCAGCAATTGCTCTGCGCCTTGCGGAGCTTGCAACGTTTGACTGTAAGGTTATCGGAATTAATGCAGCGCTTGATCACTTCCGCGGTGTGGCGGGAGTTTTGTTTCCACTCTTGGCAAAGGCCATCGCGAACTTGCCGTTCTCAAGCAGCGTCTTGAGTAAAATTGCCGGTCACGACGACACAGTCGATCGTATTCTCAAGGGCACAGGCTCAGATCTTGTTGAGGCAGATTTAAAATTCTACAAAGAGTTGATGCGTAGCCGCTCTCATATCGGCGCCACCATGCAAATGATGGCCCAATGGGATCTTGACCCGCTTTTGGCACGGCTGCCGAACCTGCAAACTGAGACACATTTTATCGCCTCTTCTAATGATCTTGCTGTGCCCTGCGCAACATCTCAAAGGGCTGCAGCTTTGCTGCCGAATGCAGATTACCGCGTCCTGTCCGATCTTGGGCATCTGGCGCATGAAGAGGACGCTGCCACCATTGCCGCTTGTATCGTTCCCTTGTTGGATTTCGGCAGCGGCTCAGTGAATAAAGCTGGTTTAGACGGGCAGTCCTACAGCCGGCCATCGGTATCAACCTGAAGTTGTTACTGTCATCCAAACCCCAAAAGACCTTGTCTGAAGGGAGATTTTTGCATAAGATTTCCGCCCATGGGTAACATTGAGATGACAGATTTAGATTTTGAACAGTTGGAGCCTCAAATCTTTGAGGCTGCGCGATTGATGGAGATGCTGTCGCATACTGCACGGCTCCGGATCCTGTGCACCATGCTCCGCGGGGAGAAAAGTGTTCATGAATTGGCGATAAATGCTAGCCTGTCACAGCCGGCTATGTCGCACCATTTGCGCAAGCTTCGCGATTCGGAGTTGGTGAGCACCCGGCGCGACAAACAAACCATTTACTATTCACTCAAAGGCGAGCAGGTGGCGGCGGTGTTGGAAGTCTTGCATCGCTTATACTGCAACGAGCTTATTCTTTAAGCGGCGCATGATCGGTAAATTCTTTTGCGGCTTTCTGATCTGGTTGGCCTAGATCCTCCGGCTTCAAGAGCGGCGGGAGATCGGCAGCGCCCTTTGCCATATGACCGACGATCAGAGGCAACATATCCGGGCTCACTGCCTCCGACATTGGTGGCCGTTTCCAAGCAATGCTGTCGATGGCTTCACAATTGAGACAGACAGGCTCCCAATCGTGATCTACATGTCCACAATTTTCACAAATCCATTGTGGGTCGCGCTGGGCGGAAATAGCTTGGGTCAAGAGCTGGCGTACAGATTGGTCATCGGCGCCGTCGCCGCGCTCGATGGCGGCGAGAATGGTCAGCGCGCGCATGGTTGGGTCCGTCTTTGCAAGTTCTCCAAGCGCCCGCCGGGCCGCGTCAAAATCGGCCAGGGCCACATAAAGTTCAGCCATTAGCATTTTTGTTTCCGGGTGAGAGTCTGTGCCTTTGGTAAACTGTTCAAACCGTTTGAGGCGGGCCGCGGCCTCTTCATCTGGGGCAAGGGCGGCAAAACCGGAAGCGAGTTCCGGATGCGGCGCCAGTCGCCAGGCAGCGCGCAGAATGCGACTCGCTTGCGTCCCATTGTTTTGTTCCCGATGACCTTCGGCGGCCAGTAGGGCTGCGGGCACCAAGCTGGGCGCAAGTTTGTTGGCTTCAACCGCATAGCTTTGTGCCTCTTGCAAGTTACCTTCAGCACGCAAATCACGAGCTTGGGATAGGGCAAAAATTGCATCGCGGCGTTTGTGCACATCTTTTGGCAAAGTCCCATGTTTCAATTTGGCCGTCAGGGTTGCCCGTACCCCATGCCAATCTTCTTGGCCCGCTTGCAGCTTGAGTAAGGCATCCTGCGTTTCGCCATGCTTCGGCTTGAGCGCAAAGGCATGTTCCGCCAATTTCAGTGCCAATTCTGTATCGCCATCCTGCAAATGTTGTTGCAGTAAACCATAGGTGCCAACAAAACGGGTTTTATGGTCTTTTAGCAATTTTTTGTAGGTCGCCTCAGCGGTCTGTCGATCCCCATTGGCCACAGCGGCCTGTGCCACGATCAAATTGGTCAGGTCTGGGCGGTTCAGTAGGCGATCGGCTTTTTTTGCGCTCGCCATTGCGTCGCGGCCTTCACCACTGGCCAGAGCCATTAACCCATCGGACAGCGCCTCAAATCCGCGGCGCTCGCGATTGCGATAGAAATAGCGCGACAGCGCGGTTTCATCGCCGTTGATGAACCGCAGAAGCGCAATCACCAAACCCAAGAGTTTGAGCACAAGCCAAAGGCTTATCAGCAAACCCAGAACCAGTAGGGCAGCTTGCAGCGCGCCGAAAGACAATTCAAAGCCAGAATACTGAATTGTGACGCCGCCTTTCGCTTCCATCAACTGGCCTGCGCCAAAGCTGACCAGCATCACCATGGCCACGAAACTTAAGATTTTTATCAGGGACCAAAGCATTCTATTTTCCTCAATTGCTGCGTAGGGCGGCAGACAATTCTGCAAGCGCATCTTGCACGGCCAGGCGGTTCTGCGCCGCGACGATCCAATCTTGCAGGTAATCTTGGCCAAGTGGCGGCAGGGCCGAAAGCTCTGAAAGAGCCGCCTTCAGATCCCCCTCGGTGACTGCCGCTTGCGCGCGCGACAGCACAGCCTCTGCTGACGTGCCCGCTTGCGGCTCCAAAGACCGGACCCCAAATTGGGCTTTCAAAAAGGCGAGCAGGCGGTTCTCCCCTGTCTGAGGCCCGTTGGCTAGGCGTATCGTCTTCAAAGCGGCCCGCGCAGCCTTAGTAAACTTATCTTGCAAATCTCCCAATTGAGTCACGCCATTTTTGGCATGGGCCTGTAGGGCTTTGGGCAGATCAAGATCTGTCGTGGCGATCAAATCAGAGAGGGCAGCTTGATAGCTGGCGCCATTTTCGGCCGCAGCTCTGATGGCATTGAGCGCTGAGGTGATGGTGCTTATCCGCACCTGGGCGTTGGTGGTTTTTTGCAGCATTTCTGCTTCGGTTTTTGTTTGCTCTATCTGTGCGCTTGCTGATTGAGCCACCTCTGCCAGATCGCTGCGCAATTGCGCCAGTTCGCTTTCATAAGCTCCGATTGCTTGGGGAGAGACGTTTTGCGTTAACGGTTGCTTTTCCACCTCCACCAGTCGACCTGCCAGCGCTTGCAGCTGTGCTTCAATCGAAGCCTGCCTTTGGTCGATGTCAGTGCGCAGCGCTTCGATAGCCTCTGTCATCGCAAAAATTGTGTCTGTGTGATCTTTCGGCGCGGGCTTGGCTTCGATTTGTTTAATCTGTGCCCCCTGCTGCGCCAGTTGCTCCGACAGAGTGTCTTGCGCAGACAGGATGGGCGCCAGAGGATCTGATGGGTTGAGATAGGTGGGCAGGATAGCGGCGCCAAAGCCTATTGCGCCGGCTAAGACGCCACCGGTCAAAAAGGGCAACATGCCCTGAAAGTTCAGGTTACTGGAGGTGTTAGGTGCCGCCGAAGGCTCTGGCGGAACGGATGCGGGTTCAGAGTGCTCCACCAGTTCAGCATCCTCAATGGGCCGCTTGGTTGCGTCTGTGGGATCTTTATCTGACACGATTTATACCTTTTGTCTCTCGCCCTGTTTTCAAACCTATCCGCCTGGGCAAAATCTCTCAACCACTCTTCACACCCATGAGCGGTGTTATGACTGTGATCATGGCTTGGCGGTTGGGATGGGCGGCTGTGGTGATCTGACCAAAGCCAGCCTCACGGCACAGCGCCGCGATGGCGGGGCTCAACGCCACAGCCCAATGTAGGTGCCAATCCAATGCAAGTTTCCCAAGAAGTCTAGCGCTGCGGGCCGAGAAGATTGGCAGAATAACGGGTGAGGATTGATGCAATTTTTCATGGGTTTTTGCCTGTAATGGAAGCGCGATTTGTTCATAGACTACGAGGTTTTCAACCCGCAAAGAAGTGTTGCGAAAATGCTTCGCCATGTCGAGGGTGGTATGGGTGCCGCGCAGATGTAGCAGCGGTCCCTTGTGGCTCCTTGTTGGCAGGGCTTCGCATAGGGCTTTGGCGGTATCGGCCAAATGGTATGCCTTCAAACCAAGAGCGCGCGCAGCTTGGCTGGTGGAGTGCCCAACGCAATAGCACGGCAATTGTGACCCGCGCAGTGCGGCGGGCAAGTATGACAGGGCGTTGGCGGAGGTGATGATCAACCCCGTGCCGGCTGAGATGTCGCAGTGCGCCTCGATCGGTGCAATTTTTAAGATTGGATCAATGATGATTTGATCTGGCTGCACACCCTGCGCCATCAGCTCATCCGCAAGGTGACGTGCCTGAGCTTGGGGCCGTGTGAGCAATATATTGGGCAATCATCCACCGTAGGATTGAGCAGGAACTGCAGGGATGTTAGGCCTTGGGACAAATTTGCGCAACAGGGGCCGAACAATGAGCAAATCAAAGGTTGTGTCATGACTGTGTGCATTCTGGGGGCTGGTGCCTTTGGCACGGCACTGGCGGTTGCCCTGTCGGATCGTCATGACGTTCACCTCTGGGGCCGGGATGGGGTCGCGCTTCGTGAGATGGCGCAGAGCCGCAAATCGCCTCGGTTGCCAAATGTGAACTTAGTACAAAATATTACGGTGACCGCTGAAGCCAAAACAGCTTTGCAGGGCGCGGACTTCATATTGAGTGCTATTCCATTGCAAGCGACCCATGCGGCCTTGAGCGCGCTCACGCCGTTGTTTGCGGGTCGACCTTTAATCGGGTGTAGCAAGGGGGTGGATTTGACAACCGGTCTCGGGGGCTATTCGGTGCTGCGATCGGTTTATCAGGCGGGCCCCTCGGGCGTGCTAACGGGTCCAAGCTTTGCAATAGATATTGCCGGGGGCTTGCCAACAGCTTTGACCCTTGCTGCTGAGGCGCAAGAGGATGTCAGTGCGTGGCAAGCGGCTTTATCCACTGAAACCTTACGGCTTTATACCTCGGGGGATCCTCTTGGGGCTGAGCTTGGTGGGGCGTTGAAAAATGTCATTGCCATCGCCTGTGGTGCCACCATTGGTGCAGGGCTTGGCCAGAGCGCACGAGCGGCGTTAATCACGCGTGGGCAGGCCGAAATTATGCGCTACGCGGTCAAACTTGGCGCGCAGCCAGAAACTTTGGCGGGTTTGTCTGGTTTTGGCGATCTTTGCCTCACCTGCACATCAGAAAAATCGAGAAACTATCAATTTGGCCTGGCTCTTGGTCAGGGCCAGGTTTTTGATCACACCGTCACGGTAGAAGGCAGGGCCACGGCCTTGGCCCTTTTGCCGATCATGGAGCGGCTTGATATCGATATGCCGATCACAAAAGCGGTTGCGGGCCTGTGTTCGGGTACGATAACCGTTTCGCAAGCTTTGGCAGCCCTCATGGCGCGGCCCCTCAGAAAGGAAATATAATGCGTATTGCTGTTATCACCCGCGATAAACCAGGATATTTATACCTGCGTGTG
>Ga0206127_1004035_pt1 | contig 13149 bp, 13 predicted proteins | sample Helgoland_Spring_6_FD_148646 | JGI IMG/M metagenome (GOLD analysis project Ga0206127, IMG submission 148646) | Pelagic subsurface seawater microbial communities from Kabeltonne, Helgoland, North Sea - Helgoland_Spring_Bloom_20160419_1 | ecosystem: Environmental > Aquatic > Marine > Epipelagic ...
GTATTGGATGTCACCCAAATAAGGATGAATGCCAATGCCGCGCGAACCATTACTTCGCACTCTGCAGTGCTGTTTCCCAGGCCTGGACAGCAACAGCCATTTTACCACGCTTTCCATCAATTACTCTTATAGCTAACGCCTCACCTGGTTGGAGATCAGACAGGCCGGAACGACGTAGACCCTCGACATGAAGAAATATGTCGTCTTCTCGACCAAAAAGGTTGGCGAACCCAAAACCCTTTGCTTTGTCGAACCATTTAACACGGCCCGGCTCTAATGGTGCATTTTCGATGTTTTGAATATCAATTTCAGAAGAATCACCGAAGATTTCAGCGTCTAGCCCAACAGGTGGCTCCAAACTAATAACTTCTAAAGCTTGCGCACCACGATCTGTCTTCTGAGTATCAATTACAATACGAGAGGAATTCGCTACCGAGTTTTGACCAAAATTCCGAAGAACATTGACGTGGAACAAGATGTTAGGGCCGCCTGTATCAGATACTATAAACCCAAATCCTTTAACCGGATCAAACCACTTAACCAATCCGGTTACGCGTTCTATGTCATTGATCTCGTTGGTCACTACTACTCTCTCTATTACCAGCCTCAGCCGTGTAGCAATCTTGCGCGTTTTCCCCTTCCATTTTCAAGTCAAGAAATTGACTAAAATCAATTAATTGCATTTCACGATACGTGAAATTCATGGATTCAAACGACTTACTGTCCACTCAGAACCGTCATTTTCACGACGCCAAACAAAACGGTCATGCAATCTAAAGTCACCATCTGCCCAAAACTCTATCTCGGTTGGAGAGATGCGATACCCACCCCAAAATGGCGGTCTCTCCGGATTGGTGCCATGCTTTGCTGTAACCTTTGCGACTTCCGCCAGCAAAGTTGCTCGGTTCTTTAAAGGTCTACTCTGTTTAGATGCCCATGCACCCAATCGACTTTTCAAGGATCTTGACTGAAAGTAAGCATCAGCAGTCGCACCATCTTCTTTAACTACGGTACCACGTACGCGAATTTGACGGCGTAGAGATTTCCAATGCATGACGAATGCCACCTTGCCCGCACCGTCAATTTCCTGGGCTTTAGCGCTCTCGTAGTTTGTGTAGAAGACAAATGCATCTTCCTCCACGCCTTTTAGTAGAACCATCCGCACGTTTGGCATGCCGCTGGAATCGACTGTGGACAGTGCAATTGCGTTAGGATCATTCAGTTCCGCAGCCTCGGCTTCTTTTAGCCATTCCTGGGCAATACCGAACGGATCTTGGCCTTCGAGTTTTCCAGTAGATAATGGGTTTTGGTCGGTCATCGATTTTCCTAAACAAGGCTGAGGTTATTATTTGTTAGGTCTGAAGCTAGGGCAAACTCAGTAGTTGGCCAACTCTCTATTACCACGATACCTTGATGCACGTTGAGCAATCGCCTAAACGTCGAAAAGAAAACATTTAAAACTTTGCGGGGGACTGAGCATGTCAAACAACCTAATGGCGGGAAAACGCGGCCTTGTAATGGGTCTAGCCAACGATAAGTCCATCGCTTGGGGCATTGCGAAAGCATGTGCTGATGCTGGTGCTAAACTTGCCTTTTCCTACCAAGGTGATGCGTTGAAAAAACGTGTTGATCCATTGGCCGCTCAGTTGGGCAGCGAAATCGTTCTGCCGTGTGACGTTAGCGACGCGGCCTCAATGGATGAATTGTTTGACAGCCTGAAAGAGCATTGGGGTCAGTTAGACTTTGTTGTTCACGCCATCGGGTTTTCAGACAAAAACGAATTGCGCGGTCGTTATGTAGACACAAGCCGAGACAACTTTGCGATGACGATGGATATTTCGGTCTACTCGTTCACTGCAATCATGCAGCGCGCTGAGAAAATGATGACCAATGGCGGCAGCGCCCTCACCCTCACATACTACGGCGCGGAGCAAGTAATGCCGCACTATAATGTAATGGGCGTGGCCAAGGCCGCACTTGAAGCTTCCGTTAAGTACTTAGCTGAAGATTTAGGTAAAGACGGCATTCGCGTAAACGCGATTTCCGCAGGCCCAATCAAAACATTGGCTGCGTCCGGAATTGGCGATTTCCGTTACATCATGAAATGGAACGAATACAACTCTCCACTACGCCGCAACGTGACAATCGACGACGTTGGTAAATCTGCGCTGTATCTACTGTCAGATCTTGGCTCAGGTACGACAGGTGAAAACCTCCACGTGGATGCAGGTTACCATGTTGTTGGTATGAAAGCAGTCGATGCTCCGGATATGAGCAAAGGCTAATCACAATCTCATCCGAACCATTTATAAAATTCAATGGTTCGGCTTCAATTTGCTATTAGGATGTAGACTATGTCAGATCGCTTGCCTCACGAAAAAGGGTTCCATATCAGCTGGGATCAAATACACCGAGACAGCCGTGCGCTTGCTTGGCGCTTGGATGGCAAAGGGCCTGATGATGGCGCATGGCGTGCAATTGTCGCGATCACACGTGGTGGCATGGCCCCTGCAATGATCATAGCGCGCGAGTTGGATGTGCGTACAGTCGATACTATCAGCATCAAAAGCTATGATCACCAAGATCAATCAGACGCCAAAGTTCTTAAGAAACCTGACGCAGACATGATGGTTGACGGCACTGGCATCCTGATCATCGACGATCTGGTCGACAGTGGTAAAACTTTAGAAGTTGTTCGTGCCCTTTATCCAAACGCACACTTTGCGACCGTATATGCAAAACCAAAAGGCGAACCTCAGGTCGACACGTTCATTACCGGCGTTTCCCAAGACACTTGGATTTTCTTCCCTTGGGATATGGCGCTTCAGTATGTTGAGCCATACCGCGGAACAGACTGAACCAATTAGGGCCGTCACATGACCAAGACACGCACCAACGCCACCTTCTTTCCCCCAGTAATGGAGGCCCGGCGCTGGCTAGACGGTATAACGCATCCTGCGGATAGGCCACTCATCAACGTTTCACAGGCGGCTCCCGTCGAACCCCCTGTGAAAGAACTTCGCGAAGCAATGGCAGATGCTGCACTAAACGACGATAACGCTCATCTTTATGGTCCTGTGCTTGGCAATGCTGCATTGCGCCAAGCTTTGGCAATAAAAACAACCACACATTATGATAGTGCAGTAACAGCCGATAACGTCGCTATCACCTCTGGCTGTAATCAGGCGTTTGCCGCCGCCATTTCATCGCTTTGCGCTGAGGGAGATGAGGTTATTCTTCCAACCCCATGGTATTTTAATCATAAAATGTGGTTGGACATGTCTGGGGTTACATCTGTTCCTTTGCCAGCTGGCCCTGATTTACTGCCAAGTGCAGGCGAAGCTGCAAAACTGATAACTGCGCGTACACGTGCAATCGCGCTGGTCTCTCCAAACAATCCTGCAGGCGTTGAATACCCCGCGGCTCTATTGCTTGCCTTCTACGAGCTTGCAAAGGCACATGGGATTGCGTTGATTGTCGATGAAACTTACCGCGACTATCACAGCCAAGATGGCGCGCCACACGCGCTGTTCAGCCAGCCAAATGCATTAGACACCTTTATCCACCTCTATTCATTCTCAAAAGCATACCGCCTTACGGGCCATCGTGTTGGCGCATTGATTACGTCCAAGGCGCGGCTGGACGAAATTGAGAAGTTCCTAGACACCATTGCAATCTGCCCAGGGCAAATCGGCCAAGCAGCTGCGCTTTGGGGGCTCAAAAATCTATCAGATTGGCTTGCTGAAGAGCGAAACGAAATCATAAGACGCTGCGATGCAATCAAGGCCGGCTTTCCTGCATTGGCAGCAAAAGGTTGGGAATTTAAGTCTGCGGGCGCATATTTCGCCTACTTGAAACATCCATTTGACATTTCATCCGCCGATTTGGCACCGCGACTGGTGTCAGAGGCTGGCATTCTTTGTCTTCCTGGAACAATGTTTTGCCCAACGGACGATCCGAAAGGTGCACAGCATTTACGCATTGCTTTTGCCAATTTGGACGCCGATGGAATTACCAAGCTTTATCAAAGGCTGGTTGCCCTAAACATATAAGGCGTTCAACCCCTTGCCCCCCTTCGCCGTGCGCCGTAAACATATCCAACAATTTGGATAAGGCAGGACGTTCATGGCCACGGGCAAAAGTATTTCTAAGACATTCGTTTGGATTATCATTGGCCTCGCCATGCTTGGATTGGGTGGTTTTGGTGCCTCCAACTTGTCTGGGACGATCCGCACCATCGGCACCGTCGGTGACAAGCACATCGACGTCGGCGAATATGCCCGCCAATTGAGCCAAGAAATCCAGGCCGTTGAAGCACAAACCGGTGAAACATTGCCATTCTCTCGTGCTCAAGAAATCGGTCTTGATCAAGCAGTACTTGGTCGCCTAATTTCAGAACGCGCATTGGACCATGAAGCCGCAGTATTGGGCCTAAGCATTGGCGACGAAGCTTTGCGTGACCAAATTGTTGAAATCTCTGCCTTCCAAGGCATTAGCGGATCATTTGACCGCGAGGCATATACTTTTGCATTGGAACGCACAGGCACCTCAGAAGCAGAATTCGAAACCCGTCTGCGCGAAGAAACCGCACGTACTCTATTGCAGGGCGCAATGATCAGCGGCGTTGTCATGCCAACTATGTATGTGTCAACGCTACTCGATTACATCGGTGAAACCCGCGACTTTACATGGGCACGCCTTGATTCTGCGGACTTAAACGCACCACTTGAAACAGCAACAGATGAGCAGTTGCAGACATACTTTGAAGAAAACACTGCAAACTTTATGCTGCCCGAAACAAAGCGTCTTACCTATGTGCAGCTTTCACCTGACGCACTGATCGAAAGCATCGATGTTCCAGAAGAAGATTTGCGTGCCGAGTTTGATGCACGTGTAAATCAGTATAACACACCAGAACGTCGTTTGGTCGAACGCCTTGTGTACTTGGACGAAGAAGAAGCAAACCGCGCAGCCGCTGCTTTGGAGGTTTCCGGTACAACATTCGAAACCCTTGTTGATGAGCGCGGCCTTGCATTGGCCGATATCGACCTTGGCGATGTCGATCGTCTTTCATTGGACGCAGCAGGCGAAGCTGTGTTTGCCGCAGAAGTTGGTGATGTGGTCGGCCCACTCGATACAGACTTGGGCCCTGCCCTGTTTCGTGTGAACGGCGTCTTGCCGGCACAGGTAACAACATTTGAAGACGCTAAATCAGATCTTCAGGGGATTCTTGCAACCGACCGTGCACGCCGTTTTGTTAGCGCACAGGCGCAAGACTTTGATGATTTGTTGGCGGGTGGCGCAACGCTAGAAGAACTGGCTGATGAGACAGAAATGGAAATCGGCTCCCTCGATTGGTTTGACGGCAATGGAAACGGCATCGGTGCACATATTGCATTCGCTGACGCAGCCCGCGCAGTGACTGACGAAGACTTCCCACAAATTGGCAACCTAGAAGACGGTGGCGTATTCGCTCTGCGTTTAGACGAAGTGCTGCCAGTACGCGCGCCAGAGTTTAAACAAGCACGCGAGCAAATCGTTGCAAGTTGGGAAAATAACCAGGTTGAAACGCGCCTAAATGAACAAGCGGCTACATTGGTCCCACAACTTGAATCCGGCGCCGACTTTGCCGGTTTGGGCCTCACCGCTATTGCGGAAACAGATCAAACACGCACGGCCTTTGTGGGCGGCACTCCTCCCAGCTTTATGGAAGATGTGTTTAAAATGAATATTGGTGATGTTTCTGTTGTTGATAGTTTTGGTACTGTGCTGGTTGTGCGCCTTGACGCGATCAATCCAACTGAAGAAAACAAAAAAGACGCCTTGAGTGCGCAACTGCAATAACAGATCGAGCAGTCATTGGCCCGTGATCTTTACAATATCTACTCACGTGACGCTGTCCAACGTGCGGGGCAAAACATTGATCCACGTTCTTTGGCAGCCGTACACGTTAACTTCCCTTAAGGTTTAAACTGATGGCTCTGACCCCTGATTTCGACAGTTTTGCACGTGCATATGATGCGGGCGAAAACCAGATCGTTTACACACGATTGGCCGCAGACTTGGATACACCTGTATCCCTAATGCTCAAGCTGACAGGTGCACAAAAAGATGCATTTATTTTGGAATCTGTAACGGGTGGCGAAGTGCGCGGGCGTTATTCCATCGTTGGAATGAAACCTGATTTAGTATGGCGCTGTCAGGACGGCACATCATCAATCAACCGCACAGCGCGGTTTGATAGCGATGCCTTTGTCACACAGGACGGAAATCCGCTTGATGTGCTACGCACACTTATTGGCGAATGCAAAATCGACCTGCCTGACGATCTACCCCAATCTGCGGCAGGCCTGTTTGGCTACCTTGGTTACGATATGATCCGTTTGGTTGAGCACCTGCCAAACGTGAACCCAGATCCTTTGGGATTGCCTGATGCCATTATGTTGCGCCCTTCCGTCATTGCAGTTTTGGACGGCGTTAAAGGCGAAGTTACAGTTGTGTCCCCTGCTTGGGTCAGCGATGGGCAGACTGCGCGCGCCGCATACGCCCAAGCCGCTGAACGTGTTATGGACGCCGTTCGTAATCTTGAACGCACAATGCCTACAGAGACACGTAACCTAGGTGAAGCCACTGAAGCGAATGAGCCCGTCAGCAATTTCACCCATGAGGGTTACAAGTCTGCCGTTGAAAAAGCCAAAGACTACATTCGTGCAGGCGACATCTTTCAGGTTGTTCCATCCCAACGCTGGACACAAGATTTCGCGCAAAAGCCGTTTTCTTTGTACCGCTCCCTGCGCCGCACAAACCCATCACCGTTCATGTTCTATTTCAACTTTGGTGGTTTCCAGGTTGTTGGCGCAAGTCCTGAAATTTTGGTCCGTGTGTTTGGCAACGAAATCACCATTCGCCCAATCGCAGGAACGCGCAAGCGCGGTGCAACACCAGAAGAAGATCGAGCATTAGAAGCTGACCTTTTGGCTGACAAAAAGGAACTGGCAGAGCACTTGATGCTGTTGGACCTTGGGCGTAATGACGTAGGTCGCGTTGCCAAAATTGGCACCGTACGCCCTACCGAAGAATTTATCGTTGAACGCTATTCCCATGTAATGCACATCGTCTCGAATGTTGTGGGTGAGTTGAATGAGGGCAATGATGCAATCGACGCATTCTTTGCTGGTATGCCTGCGGGTACCGTTTCGGGTGCGCCAAAGGTACGCGCGATGGAAATTATCGATGAGCTAGAGCCAGAGAAACGCGGTGTCTACGGTGGCGGTGTTGGGTACTTCAGCGCTGGCGGCGACATGGACATGTGTATCGCACTGCGCACAGCCGTCATTCAGGATGAAAAATTATACATCCAAGCGGGCGGCGGCGTTGTCTATGACAGCGATCCCGAAGCCGAATTTATGGAAACCGTCCACAAGTCTACCGCAATTCGCAGAGCTGCAAAAGACGCTGCACGTTTTGATGGCGGCAACACTTAAGCACCTGCCTAATCGCACAACCTGCTATTTAATATTTACTGTTTTAGGACAGCCGAAATCGGTGCCATGCTCACACGTGCTGCGCGATCCTGCAAACTCCATAACAGCAGTGCAGAAATCGTATCAGCGCGCAAACGACCCAACATGATTACGCCACCCTCTTGCCCCGCACGGAATGATGCCTGCCCCAGGAACCTGCGAATAACAGTTGGTGATTGGTCCGCGCTGTCAAAGTCACGAAACACGGTAGAGGTTGGCACCCCTTCACGCTCTGCCAATTTGGCAACTGTATTCAGGCCCTTGGATTGGGTCACAAACCCATGGCCTGTCGATAATAAAATTTGAGTGGCTTGGTCAAATGCTTCACGAGATGCTTGCATTCCGTTGCCTACGCCCTCCAGGACCCCAACAACTTCGGTCATTTGACTGAGTACCGCATCCAATGTGACTTCGGCGTCACCAGCTGTCGCGCCGTCTGGAAAATCGATCATTGCAAGAACTTCAAAGCCCTCTCCACGATACTTGTTCATGCGGGCAACGGCATCTGGCAGACTGGAATCAACAGCAAAGGTAATCGGCGCGGGAAAACTGCGCAAAGCAGGTAGACCAACCGCAGCCCCTTCCAAATCAGCCCCAGCATCAATCAAAACAATCGACATAAGTGGCTTAGCGTCTGCATTTTCAAATGGCACCGCGAATGCATCGATTGGAGGCAGGTTAAGAACCTCGACCTGATCTGCAAGTTGCTCATCCGGAGCATCGTCGCGATCGACCAGTGATCCTGCAGGGCGACCAATCTTAGGGCGCAATTCTTCTTCGACAGTGTCAACTGGTGGAAATGTTGATTCTCCATCAACGCTTAGGGCATCAGGCTGCTGCGGTTGCACTGGAGCGACCTCGACAGGTTGCGGTAAAGCTGTGGTTTCCGGCGCGACCTCAACAACGGCTTCCTCCGGAATTAGATCTAAAGGGATTTTTTCAAACGCAGTTTCCTCTTTAGGAACCTGCGGTGCCAAAGGTTGGGAAGGATCTGTCGAAATCGACAGTTCCGCTTCATTTATAGGTTCTTCAGGTGCGATAGCTTGCGGGCTTGGCAATACAGGCGCGTCACCATCAACCATAACGGCACCATCGGCCGTACTCACATCAGGTGTTTCAAGGCCATCAGTGCCACCAGTAACCGGTTTTTGAGATAAATCAGACCCAGCTTCGGCAACAACACTCACATCATCAGGCTCGGGTTGGCTCGTAGTGTTCGTACCATCCTGCACCAAATCAGCATCGGCTGTTCGGGCATCGACACCCACTTGGTTTTCGTTCAGACTCGCAGAAACGCCAGTTGGGGCTGCATCTGATACGTTCGGCGCAACAGGACCCTTGGACATTATCGACGCAACGCCCGCTACACCCACAGACACAACTGTGCCCATCATCGCTCCGCTTAAGAAACCTCGTGCCATTGCGCTTACTCCGCCTGTCTTTTCTGTCTCAAATTGTCCCTACCTTGGCTTTGAGTCTTAATTGACGCTGGCTACCAAGCACGAACATGTATATTTCTACTATACAGTGCCGTCAGGGCAACCTGCCAGCACTGAAACACTCAATAACATAAAGTTTGCAAGATGCTGCTCCTGATCGATAATTACGATAGTTTCACATATAACCTTGTCCACTATCTGGGCACCTTGAGCACGGAAATTGAAATCCGGCGCAATGATGCCATTGATGTGCAAGAAGCAATGGCGATGAAACCTGCAGGGATTTTATTATCCCCTGGTCCTTGTGACCCGGATCAGGCCGGCATTTGCCTTGCCCTGACACAAGCCGCAGCAGAGACGCGTACGCCGCTGTTAGGCGTTTGCTTGGGTCATCAATCGATCGGCCAAGCATTTGGCGGTAATGTTGTGCGCTGCCACGAGATTGTTCACGGCAAGATGGGCACGATGCATCACACGGGCAAAGGTCTTTTCAAAGGTTTACCGACACCTTATGAAGCAACGCGCTATCATTCTTTGATTGTTGAGCGTGAGACATTACCTGATGTTATGGAAGTTACAGCAGAATTGGAGGATGGCACAATCATGGGTTTACAACACCGCGACCTGCCAATCCACGGCGTGCAATTCCACCCAGAATCAATTCGTTCTGAACATGGTCATGCCCTCCTGCAGAATTTTGTAAATGAGATGGCGGTGCCAGGATGAGTGACGCACTCAAACCTCTAATCGACGCGGCGGCCAATGCCCCCCTAACCCGCGAACAAGCCCAAACAGCCTTTAGTATCTTGTTTGAGGGTGAAGCAACGCCAAGCCAAATTGGCGGTTTCCTTATGGCACTGCGCACACGCGGCGAAACAGTGGACGAATACGCAGCGGCGGCTGCAGTCATGCGCGCCAAGTGTCACGCGGTGTCAGCGCCAGCAGGTGCAATGGATATCGTAGGAACAGGCGGCGACGGAAAAAATACATTGAACATCTCAACCGCGACAGCTTTTGTTGTCGCCGGCGCTGGGGTCACAGTTGCAAAGCACGGCAATCGCAATCTATCATCAAAATCAGGTGCCTCAGATGCACTGATCCAAATGGGTCTGAACGTTATGATCGGACCTAAAGTTGTTGAAAAAGCACTGAACGAAGCCGGTATTGGTTTTATGATGGCGCCTATGCACCATCCTGCCATTGCACATGTTATGCCAACGCGTGCAGAACTGGGCACGCGGACAATCTTTAACATCCTTGGCCCTTTGACCAATCCTGCTGGCGTAAAACGCCAGCTCACTGGCGCGTTTTCACGCGATCTTATTCGCCCAATGGCCGAAACACTTGGCCAATTGGGATCCGAAAAGGCGTGGTTGGTTCACGGATCTGACGGCACTGACGAATTGACTATCACTGGTGTCAGCTGGGTGTCTGCTCTGGAAAACGGACAGGTTACGAATTTCGAAATCAACCCAGAAGATGCCGGCCTGCCGATACATCCGTTCGAGGATATTATTGGTGGAACGCCCGAAGAAAACGCACGCGATTTCAATGCATTGCTTGATGGTGTGCAAAACGCCTACCGCGATGCCGTATTGCTAAATTCAGCTGCAGCGCTTGTTGTTGCAGATGTTGCGACCGATCTTAAACAGGGCGTTGAAATGGCCAGAACCAGCATCGACAGCGGTGCAGCACGCGATAAAATTACTGCCGTGGCTCGTATCACTCAGGAGGCATCATGACCGTTACTATTCTCGAAAAAATCAAAACCTACAAACTTGAGGAAGTAGCAGCAGACAAAGCTGCCAAACCAATTGAAGCGGTTGAAGCCGAAGCCAAAGCAGCAAGACCAGTGCGCCCATTCGCAGGCGCATTGCACGACGCAGCAAAAACGGGTTACGGCTTGATCGCTGAAATCAAAAAGGCCAGCCCATCCAAAGGGTTGATCCGTGGAGATTTCAATCCAGCGGCCCACGCCGTAGCTTATGAAGCAGGCGGTGCCGCTTGTTTGTCAGTGCTAACAGACACCCCCAGTTTTCAAGGTTCCAAGGATTTCTTGGTTGAAGCCCGTGCTGCCTGCGCCCTGCCCGTATTGCGCAAGGATTTCATGTACGACACCTATCAGGTTGCTGAGGCCCGCGCCCTTGGTGCCGATTGTATTCTCATCATCATGGCTTCAGTTTCTGATGCACAAGCCAATGAACTAGAGCACGCAGCGTTTCAATGGGGTATGGATGCTTTGATCGAAGTGCACAATGCCGAAGAACTTGAGCGTGCTATCCTGCTGAAAAGCTCTTTGCTGGGCATCAACAATCGCAACCTCAACACCTTTGAAACCACTCTGGACACCACACGTGTTCTGTCCAAACAGGTTCCAGAGGACCGGATGATCGTTTGCGAAAGCGGCCTTAACACGCCCGCCGACTTGTCCGATATGGCAATGTACGGCGCGCACACGTTCTTGATTGGTGAAAGCTTGATGCGTCAAGACGACGTGGAGACAGCCACGCGCACACTTCTCGCAAACCCGACCGTCTCTGGCGGTGGCTTATAATGGCGCTGACCCATTTTGATGGCAAAGGCGAAGCGCATATGGTCGATGTCTCGGACAAAGCCGTGACCGACCGTATCGCACAGGCTGCTGCTTGGATTAAGATGCGGTCGGAAACCTTTGATATCATCACTGAGGGTCGTGCCAAGAAGGGCGATGTCTTAGGTGTTGCACGTCTTGCCGGCATCATGGCCGCCAAACGCACAGCAGACCTGATACCTCTGTGTCACCCATTGCCCATCACTAAAGTCGCGGTAGAGTTAGAACCCGACGCGACACTCCCCGGCATCCGTATCATGGCAACGGTGAAAACCACCGGCCAAACCGGCGTCGAGATGGAGGCGCTCACAGCCGCCTCAACCGCCGCCCTAACAGTCTATGACATGTCCAAAGCCGTCGACAAAGGCATGGAAATCGGTGGCCTGCACGTTGTCCTGAAAGATGGCGGTAAATCTGGGCGCTACGAGGCACCATGATCCCCGTTTCCCAAGCCTTGGATGAACTATTCAAACTCGTCTCGCCGCTCGGCATTGAACATGTTGCATTGCGCGATGCGAACAATCGCGTTCTTGCGCAAACTCAGTATGCTACGCGCACACAGCCCCCCTTTGCTGCGTCATCCATGGATGGTTACGCCATCAAGGGGGCAGAGGTTGAAGATGACTGCATGTTCAAAGTTATCGGTGAATCTGCTGCTGGCCATGGATGGGATGGAACCGTGGGTGCAGGCCAAGCCGCGCGTATTTTCACAGGTGCACCAGTCCCTAAGGGCGCTGATTTTGTCGTTATCCAAGAAAATGTGACCGTGCGCGGCAATCTGATCACTTTGGGTCGTGACATCGACCCAAAGGACAACATTCGCCCTGCAGGTATGGATTTCCTCGAGGGGGATCCAATGACGGCCCCTCGCACACTACAGCCAGCCGACATCGCTCTACTCGCATCCATGAATATCGCACAGGTTCCTGTCTATCGCCGTCCCATCGTTGCCTTGATATCGACTGGGGATGAATTGGTCATGCCGGGGCAAACACCTGAGCCCGATCAAATCATCGCGTCCAATACATTTGGCCTTGCTGCGATGCTGGAAAACTTAGGCGCGCATCCTCGTATTTTGCCAATTGCCCGCGATAACGAATCCTCCCTGCGCACCGCGTTTGATTTGGCCAAAGGTGCCGATTTGGTGATCACAATCGGTGGCGCATCTGTGGGCGATCACGATCTGGTGGCACCTGTTGCCGCAGGGTTGGGGATAAAACAGTCCTTTTACAAAGTGGCCATGCGTCCGGGCAAACCGCTGATGGCGGGAAAGCTTGGTGATATGGCCATGGTTGGTCTGCCTGGCAATCCAGTGTCTGCGATGGTGTGTTGCACCGTCTTTATCGCGCCCATGATCCGCGCCATGCTTGGCCTTGGCCAAAGCGCAAGTCAGCAACGTAGTGTAGCCCTATCCGCCTCAATCGGCGCGAATGGCCCGCGCGAACACTATATGCGCGGGTTTGTAGACGCGAATGGTGTGCGTATTGCGGATCAACAAGACAGCTCGCTTTTAAGCGTCCTCTCCCAATCAAATGTCTTGATTGTACGTCCCCCCAATGATCTCGCTCGCAACATTGGCGAGTGTGTCAACGTGATG
>Ga0206127_1004037_pt1 | contig 13143 bp, 6 predicted proteins | sample Helgoland_Spring_6_FD_148646 | JGI IMG/M metagenome (GOLD analysis project Ga0206127, IMG submission 148646) | Pelagic subsurface seawater microbial communities from Kabeltonne, Helgoland, North Sea - Helgoland_Spring_Bloom_20160419_1 | ecosystem: Environmental > Aquatic > Marine > Epipelagic ...
GAAAAAACCAAGTTTGAACAAAGTGCGTTAGAATTAAAAGTTTCTGGAGATCATTTTTTTAAAGATTTGTCTATTCCACTATGGTCAGTTGGCGATTTATCTAATAGTTCATTGACGGGAGATGAATACCGTGCCACGGTAAATTTAGAGTTTTCAACTCAAGCTTTGACCCTTGGAGTTAATAGCTTACCCAATTTTTTAATAGTGGGTGCGGAGTGGTATGTCAATCGTTGGAGTTATCATTATTTAAACAAAATAGATAGTACTCAATACATCTCGTCACTTATTGACGATGCGAGTTACAGTAATGCGTTGGGGAGAAGTTCAGGCGATAGAAATGAAATATTTGCGGCTTTTTATATTCAAGATGAAATGCATTTGATCAAAGATCGAATGGTTTTGAATGCTAGTGTGAGGTTCAATTATGATGAAGTATATTCTAATTTTCAAAATGGCATTCGTTGGGGGGAACAATATTCTCCGAGAATCTCCCTAGTTTATATTGCTAATAAAAATCAAGCCAAAAAGAGGATGCTGAAATTTAAAGCCATTTATAATTCTGCTTTTTTGCCTGCCGCTTTTCTATATCGTAAAGGATTTGTTCCAGCCTTCAGGACACCACTCGATGGTACGGCACCGCTGGATGCACAAATTATAGAATCTTTGGAGACGGGATTTTTTTTTCGTATCAACAAGCATTTAGATTTTAACTTTCAAACCTATATCAATTACATCAGGGATAATATTGTCCAAAACGCTAATAACAAATATGTAAATGAATCTTTACCGACGAGAATATCAGGAAATGAATTAGAATTTAAATATAGATATAAAAGCTCTCGAGCTTATATCAATGGCTTTAATTATCACGTTTTTGGTAATTATTCTTTTTCTAAAACTCAAATTGCTGTAGACTCAATAGCAAGAATGTCTGATGTGTTTAACAACAATCAGTGGACGGATACTACTTCGCGATATCCCACACATTATTTGAACTTTGGGGGTGATGTTTCCTTCAAGAAAAGTGTTTTAAATAAAACAAGAGATCAGTATTCATTGACTTCGGATTATGATACGAAATTTCATATTCTTTTGGGATTAAATGGACAGTTGATTACCCAATCTCATCGTTATTCTGCTTATGACATCACGAATAAGGGTCTACCTAAAGTAATAGTATCGGGTAAAGAATGGATAGAAGTACCTAATCTCTTTTTATTAAATGCCAACATTAATGCTTATTTTGATAAGTATAAACTAGGGATTAACGTTTATAATCTTTTGAATAAAGAAGGTTTTATCACTGCGAGTGACAACAATTTGGGATTACAGCGACAAGAAGGTAGAATGTTTTATATCAGTTTGGGTTATTTATTTTAATTAAAGTTTGAAGGCATCAATGTTTGAGACTACCTCCAAAACCATTAAAACAGAAATAATAGCGGGATTGACCTCTGCTGTGGTAACCATGCCTGTGGCCATAGCCTACGGGTATGCCTCCGGTTTGGGACCATACGCGGGATTTGTTTCGGCTATTGTACTAGGATTTGTGGCGGCTCTTGTAGGGGGTACCTCTGGGCAAATTAGTAGTCCGACAGGTGCTTTGACTGTTGCTATTTCTGTTTTTGTAGTTACGGAAATTGAGATTCAGGGAAGTTTAGAGGCTGCATTACCTGTTTTGATGGCCATCTTTGTGTTAGCGGGTTGCCTTCAATTATTTTTTGGATTATTGAAGTTAGGAGAGAATATTCAGTACATACCATTCTCTGTAATTAGTGGATTTATGAGTGGTGTTGGTCTGATTATTATCGTCCTTCAGATTCCGAACACTTTTGGTGTACCATCTGGAATATATACTTCTGTAATTTCAAAAATATTCAATATGCTTTATTTTTTCAACCATGCTAATTGGTTGGCTTTTGCCTTTGTAGTTGCTACTTTAAGTATTATTTATATTTTTCCTAAAATCACCAAAAAGATTCCAAGTAGTTTAGCGGCCTTACTGAGCTTGACAGGATTGGCATATATTTTTGAACTGGATATTGATAAACTCGGGGCTTTCAATATTGATTTGGGTCATTTTAGACTCATTTCTTTAGATCAGTTAAGTGATATAGAGAGCCTGCTTAGAATACTGATTGCTGCCGCCTCCTTGGCATTTATTGGATCCGTTAATACATTATTAACCTCTGTAGTGGCTGATAAGATGACTAACTCAGTACATAATAGTAATCAAGAATTAATGGGTCAAGGTATAGGGAATTTGCTTGCTGGTTTTTTGGGAGGGTTTACTGGGAGTGGTGCCACAGCCTGTGTAGTAGCTAATATACAAGCGGGAGGACGAAACCGTATCTCAGGTATGACCACAGCTTTTTTTTTACTGATATTCCTTATTTGGGGTGCTGATTTCATTGCTGAGATTCCATTAGCAATAATTTCTGGTATTATGATTTCTATTGGCTATGAATTATTAGATAAGGTTACGCTTAATAAGTTGACCATTATTCCTAGAGTAGATGCTGTCGTTATGGTGGCTGTGATGGGTTTAACTGCATTCTATGATTTGCTATTTTCAGTAAGTTTGGGTCTGATAATTTCTGCCATTTATTTTATGAAGAAAATGGCAGATCAAGTAGAGGATGACTCAAACCAATCCAAATTAGAGTTGATGATTTATGAGCTCATAGATACTTTTGATGATGCCGAAGATTTTAAGGATAAAGTTTTTATAAAGACCATCAAAGGGCCTTTATTTTTTGGTTTCTCTACACGGTTTTTAAAGACTATACGTGCTATTTCTCCTAAGGTTCAGATAGTTGTTTTTAATATGTCTTTGGTGCCTTATATGGATTATTCTGGAATTCGTACATTTAAAGATGCGATATTATATCTCAAGTCGAAAAACATAAAAATATCTTTTTGTGAGTTGAATAAGAACAATTTTAGTTTTCTAAAAGAACTAGATATTATTCCGAGCCAAGTGCCGGAAAAATATATTTTTGATTCTATTGAGAGTTGTATCATGTGGTTGGATGAGCCAGGAAACATTGATGGATCTATACAAGATGATTCACAGGTTTATTTTCCAAGTGCTTTTACTCCTAATGATGATGGGATCAGGGATGAATGGCGCATCATGAATGTTGAAAAATTCCCAAAATGCCATATACAAATTATGGATTCAGAAGCAACCCTTGTTTTTGAATCTCATGGATATCAACAACCTTGGGATGGAATTTTAAATAATGAGTCGCTTCCAACGGGAGCCTATACGTACGTATGTCAATTAGACCCTAATGATCCTGAAGAGATAAAAGGAACTGTTAATCTTATGCGTTGATATCTTCAACGCAATAAATCAATGGAGCCAAATCACTTAATAAACAACTTAATATTAGAATTCGATAAGGAGTTGAGCACCACAGAAGTGGGTCGTCTTAGACCTAGAATTCTTGATGCGATAAACTATTATTTTAGTAAATATTATCCTTACGCTAAACATCTGAACATAGAAGATATTAGTCTGGATTTGGGTACGATAGATAGTAAAAATTTTCAGGAAGAATTTATTGTAAGACTCTCATATCTTTTAGATATTGAATTAGCAAAGTTACTTCACCGGGAGAACATAGATGAGCTCATTGATCAACAAAATATTTTAAATGATTTAGAGTTATTTGTATATTTCCTTAAGACAGGGGTAATGATTTCAGATTCTGATTCGCTAACAAGCCTTTTCCAACGATTAATAAAAAATGACTTACACTCTCTAAGATTTAACATAAAAAAAGTACTCAGTGATGAGACCATTAAAGAAAGATTTTTTCATCAAATAAAGGAGGATCAGTTGGATGAATATTGGTTGAGTGTTGAACCTATCATTTATTTAGAAATCAGGCGATTTAATTATACAATACAAGAGATCATCTGGAAAAAAAAGCAATTTAAATCTTTTCAAAAAGAGGTTAATGATTCCTTAAGAAGAGTAACGTTTGATTTTATGGTCAATGACTATAAATCTATAAGCCTAAAGGATTATATTAAATTTCTACAGTTAAAATTTAGAAAAGTTCAAGGTTTGGATGAAGAGGTTAAAACCCTTGTATATCACCAGATAATAGAATCGCTTAAAGGGAATGAACTTGAGAATTCACTTAAACCCACAAGTAGTATTAAGCGTTTGATTGAAGAGCTAACTATTTATATCATTAAGGAACGAACTCCAGCCTTATCAGCAGCTAAAAAACAAACTATTAGGAAGGTGTTTTTTCGTAGAGAAGTTGAAGAAATTGTTTTAGAATTCACGAAATCAAGTTTTACTATTAAAAAATTCATACGCTCCTTGGAGCGAATCTATCAAGTATTAAGTCGTCAGCAAATTGAATTATTTTTCCAAATGCTTCAGCGTGAAAATAAATTTTCCTATCAAAAAGAGCTCATTGAGCTATTCGCGATTATTCAGTTGACTCGACCTATTTTTCCTATCACCCTTTATTATATGGGTTTATTGTGGATGGGTGATGTTATAATGGAAATTAAACAGCAGTTTAAAAAACGGCCTGCATTGTTATTTACGCTGATCGATCAGGTCTCTATAAGAACAGGTTATGGACGAGATTATGTCATCGATAAAATGATGAAATCTGAGGGTTCTGAAATGGCCAAAGCTGTATTGATAAAGCATAGAAAAGAGGTTGCGAATCGCCATAAGAAAAATTTAAGCGATTCAGGTCTGATCGATACGTATTTATACTATTTAAAATCGGGAATTTGGGAGTTAGTAAATCAATCTCCTGATGAGGTATTGATCATGCTTTTGAAAGACCACTTAGAACCATTCATTCTAGCTCTTAAAAAAGAGCAAGATTATAAAGTGGTGTGGCTAAGATTGATTCATGGCCATGAACTTCGCTCAGTTGAGAAAGTGATTATGGCTTTTATTCAGAGTATTAAAAAAAAGAAAAAATTTGAAAAATTCATAAAATCTATTGATCAATATGATACCGGTATATCCTTTAAAAAACATATTTATGAACGTTTGATTACAGATCCTGCATGGTTTGATAATTTATCATTTTCAGATAAGGGGTTCAATATGAATCGAATTAAAGAGGAAGTCGATTCATTTTTAAGTCAAGAACAGGATATCAAGGATTTATCCTTGGTTCCTTTAATTAAATATATAAATGAAGGAAAATTAGAATTTGACTATTCTTTGACAGAAAATCTAAAGATGGCTAAAAGACTTCGAAAGAAAGATCTGATAGCGTTATCAATGATCATTTCATTTGATATGAATAATTATCAAAATAAGCTGAAATTAAAACGAATTTTTCAAATTTTTTCATTGACTCAAATAGATATACTTTTTGTTAGTTTTGCTCGGCAAGAAATCAAAAAGAGAAAGGTCTTTGAAAACTTTCATTATCTTAAAATCTTGCTGCAAACCTTATTTTCTGAAAATATTTATCATTATGGATATCAACAAATAGCTAGTTTTATAAATCATTTTTCTATTTCCGACCCACAGTTAAACAGATCATTATATGAGTTGCTTGAAAGAGTAGCATTAAAAAAAGATATGGTCTTTACCGAGTTACTTTCAACTATTATCACACACCTAAACCCCGGTGAATATTCTAAATTAATTGCCTTACGACGACAACTCATCCAATCTAAAGCTATAATAGAAACGGCAAAGGAAAAAAGTTACAAAATTACAGATGATCTTCTTTTGTTATTAAATTATTTGGAGCTCGGAGTTTGGCTTTCGGTTGACTTAGATCCGATTTCAACTCTTAAAAAGGTATTAGAGGATAATTTTGATCAATTAACTATTCAATTTAAAAAGAGAATTAGTCATCAAATTTTTTGGCTGCGATTACTCTATCAATTTGATTTCGATATTGTTTTAGAAATTATTCTGAGAGTTTTTAAGGATACAGATGGATTTATAGCGCTACAAAAATATTTATCTGAATTGGATCAAAGCGATCAGGATTTTAAATTCAAGCTACTTGAAACATTTATTTTAGTTAAAATGAATGTGGATAAAGGTGAAAGTTTCGATGAATTATTCCAATATCAAGTGGCTTTATTTCGAAAAAAGGATGCTGAAACGGATGCGATGGAGTTAGAAAAGATTGACCTTGATGGGGGAAATATATTCAATGATTTTAATTTGTTATTGACTGTTTTTTTTGATAATCCAACAGAAAGTCAAGCAGATTTTGTTTGGGTGAGATTTAATAGTGAGGTGGGACATGATGTGATTTTAAATAATCTTTTTATCAATGGCCAACATCCTTGGACTCTTTGGGAAATTTTATTCAAAAAGGGGCCAAAAGCTGATTTGATTAGATTATTGAGTCTTTCATTGTTGGCTCATGTTCAAAACTCTTGGGGGATTAAACTGGTCCATTTTTTTGGTACTCGTAACAGATTTTCATTCTTTAAAAAAAGTAATGTTTTAGAATTTTTCAAGGCCCTGCATTCCAAAGATTTATATGAATTGAAAAATCAGTTTATATGGGCATGGGCTACATTATTGAAGAAAAAGCCAAATGAAACGGGTGCTTGGTTAGAAGATGAATCATTTAATCAATTCGTCAGTTCATCAAATGCTTATGATCTAATCTCTAAGGATGCGCAGTTCAATCTTCATATGAAGGATTTGACTGAGCTTGAGAATGACTTATTACTTTTATTGTCTGGTCAACTGGGTGAATTAGTAGAGGAAGTGAGATTAAAGACAAGTGATTGGATTTTGAATATTGTTCCGGTAGCGGCCACTAAAATTGAATTAAAAGCGCTGCTTTATTTAAAGTTATTATCTTTCGCCACTCCCCGCAAGGTTATCGATTTGAATCTGTTGATTAGAAAATTTTCACCTGAGATGAGATTATCTATTTTCATCCAGATTATTAATTTCAATAATGTAGAAATCAGTCAAAGACTACATCAGCAAAGGCTACTTCATCTTTTTCTTGAAAGTTTACTCGAGGACCAAAGTTTATCAGCTCAATTTTTTTTAAATATTGACAAGAAAAAGTTGCATAAATTTTTCTCATTACTATCTAGTCAAACCCTAGCAAAGTTGATGCTTTTGTTTGATAACAAGAAGGATGATGAGGCTTTGTTGCTAGCTGCGGTACGGGAATTTAAGGAAACGCCTTCAAAATCAGTTCTCCAGCCCTCAACTGAGGTCAAAGATTTGGCTTTATTGCGGGTTGTGATTGAAGAAGGGGGTATCAGTAGAACGCCTTTCAAACGTTGGTCATCCTTTGAGACGTTTTTTAAGGATCTTTTGGTTAGAGGAGTATTGACGGCCCAATTTTTTAAAGAGATTGAATTACGTCAGTTAAATAAATATTATAAATTATTATCTTCCGATCTCCTTATCTCTATCGAGAGCCTTTTTGGTCCAGATACCCCTAAGCTTTCTCCTTTACACTTGCTGATAAACTCGAATGAGGGAGTAGCATTAGAAAAAGAGTTGTTGAATTTGAATGATATTGGCGACCTAGCGCTGGTAAGCTCATTTGATGTGTATCCACATCGGACCTTTGGAATATTATTAGAAAAAGTTATTGAATTGGGATTTAAAGAGGCCGAAACTCCTTATTTGAATTTCCAGGAATTTGAATTTCAGTTTAGAAATCAATTATCTGCACAAAGTGCGATTTTGCCAATACTTACTCGTCGAAGTATTGGTAAAATGAAAATCTTTTTAAGAGTTCTCAAACAACAAACGTTGGCCGAGTTAATTAAATTAATAGACTATAAGTTTAGTGGAACTTCATTTAATGAGATCATGAACTCTATCAAAAAAGCCAATCAAAAATCGATGCTTGAACTGGAAGTTTTAATGGTAATTTTCGGTTTATCGTATGATCATTATGATCAAGAATCTCTTTTGAAATTTTTGGATGATCAGATTAAATTTTTCATCATTCCCGATGAGATTGAATTTTTTTTATTGGCTCCAAAAAAGAATGAGATTACCCTCTATTATGTTGATGCATTTATAATCTTTTTAAAAGATCATAATAAGCTTAACGAAGCAATTTTCATTTATAAAGCAGAAGAGGCATTCAATAAGATACTCCATTTTAAGAGGCTTTTTTTTATATCACGATTAAGGAGAGATAGAGATGTTGAACAAGTATTGATCAGTTTATTTGAACGTTTGCCAGAAAAACTAATTCCCCAATACTTTAATCAAATGATGCCTGACTATGCTGGACAATGGGAACCTTTATGGGAGAGTATGGTATTCCCAGTTTCAAAAATCGTTTTTACCTCTAAATTAATTTTACTAGGATTAAGAAATATTAAAAAAATAGAATTCAACATATTGAGTGGTTTATTATTGGCGCAGTTGAGTCCTAAAAAATCAGTAGCTGCTCCAAAATTGACCTTTTCAAGAGTTGAAAAAGCAGATATTGACCAACTAAAGGCCCTCTCATATGCCAGTATTAAAGATGATTATTTAGCTCATTTTGAGATATACGATTTTGTTGAAGCGGTAATTACGACGGGAATATTTCCAAATTGGTCAGCCGTTCACTCAGTCGATAGGTTTTATGAAATACTGGTAAAATTAGCTAAAGTGGATGGGCATCATTTTAAATTAAATATTGATGCGCTCATCAAAAAGTCTGCAGATCTTGATTTTTTGATCTCATTTTTAGGTGAAAAAAAATTCCTCTCTCTATATAAAATAATAAGGCCTTCAGTTCATGGGCATGCTCAAAAAATCGCGAAGCAATTTGAGCAGACCTTCGCGGCAGTTGTAAAGAAATCAGTACTTACCAATTATTTTATCCTGATTATTCTGAGGTACCAACATGAATATCCTACAGCCAATGATGAATTAATTTGGGATGAAATGTTGGATCAATGGTCACTAAGTATGCAGATGAGTAAAATTGAATTAATAGACCTTGCAGGAAGTCAAGAATCACAGCAAATATCAGCTTATTTGGAATCAACTAGGCTTAATACGATTACTTATGCCAATAAAAAGTTGGCTTGGCAAGGGGATATAGATTTTTTGCTGCATCTCATCCTTTATAATGAATATCCATGGTGGTCTATCGAGTTTGATCATCAAGGATTTTCTAAATCAGAAAACTTGGTTCGGCTAACCAATCAGATGCTTAACGAGCATCCAAAATCATTTATTGAAGCCGTATCCATGCTTAAAAGGCCTGATGGGGTTTTTGAAAAAATTATTCCATTAATGAAACCTCAGGTTATTGATAGAACATTACTCATTTTATCTCCACAACATGGTGCCTTTGTTGTTAATTTCAATATTTTAATCAAGAGATGGGGTTATTTAAAAGCAAAAGATGAATGGATCACTTTTCTTTTCAGATATTTCTCTCATCTTGAAAGCTTCGATCATCATCGATTTATACTATCTTCGGTAACCTTCATAACAACAAAGACCCCCTTTGTTTTCCCAAAAGTAAAGGAGCAATTGCTAAAAATTACCAGCGATGCATTGTATGAGGGAGAAATGAAATTTCTTCCATTTGTGAAGTTATTTAATGATTTAAATTTAAATGACGAAGTGATGCCTTTTCCAAATACTTATTTGGTTCAACATCATCCAAATAAAGATTTCATTGCTCTAATGACTTACTATATTACTACTGGATCTTTACCCGTTGATTATGCTTTTTTGATTAAATCATATTTAGCTTTTGTACGTAAAATTGAAAGTTATTTAAATACAGGTCATGAGGATGTAAGGGTAGCCATTATTTCTATGATGGAAAATAGCGAGGTGAGAACGAGAGTAGTTAGAAATGAAAAAGAAGATATTTTATTTTTGATTACTAGAGCATTATTCCCAAAGCATACTAAATGGCTAATGGAATATAAATCTGATATTATCAAACTATTTACTCAGATTTGGCCTTCCATCCAACCAAAGATGATCAATGAGTTATTTTATCAGACTATATATCAATCCGTATTGAATGCCAAGTTCATGAATCTTAACGCACTTGATTTAGTACATTTATTTTTACAGCATTTTAAAAAAGTAAATCAAATCTCTTTTGATTTTAACATGAACGCCTACGCTTATTTGAATATTTCAGAGGAGCTGAGAGAAATGCTTATCTCATTTAATACACCTAAACAAGTACGAGTTATTCCAAAAGAGAATAATTCAGAAGTACAACTTTTACCTATTGTATTGGACTCAACTGATGAGATTGAATCGGTCAAATTAGAGCATCGTATTGAAATAAAGAACGCAGGGATCGTTATTGTTTGGCCTTATTTGGATAGATTTTTTCAAATGTTAGAGATGACTGAAAAAGGGGCATTTAAAACTGAGGGAGATGCCGTAAGAGCAACACATCTTATTCAATATTTGGTAACAGGCTCTAATGAAACACCTGAACACGAACTACTTCTAAATAAAATTTTATGTGGAATCAGGTTAGCAACGCCAGTACCTTTACAAATTGAATTGACAGATAAAGAAAAGGAAACTTCAGACCTAATGCTCAAGGGAGTCATGCAAAACTGGGAAAAATTAAAATCCTCTTCAATAGATGCCATGAGAGAAGGTTTTTTTGTGAGACAAGGATTTATAGAAGAGAAAGATGATTTCTGGGAATTAGAGGTTGAAAAAAAGACTATAGATATTCTTTTAAAGAGTCTTCCATGGGGATTTGGCACTGTTAAACTACCTTGGATGGCCAAAAGAATGATTGTAAATTGGACTTAGTTTTAACCTTTCTCAAAAAGCACTCTTAATTCTACTAAAATAGTGTTTTTTTTCTAAAAAAACGTAGAGTACCAAAAGAGTAACAGTAGAAGACGAAAAATCAGAGTACCAAAAGAGTACCACATTTTTTGTTAATAAAGTACAATGGTAATATTTGGCTTGTAAATCCTCCTTGTTATCCTTCTTTCTCCTCAATTCCCAAGCTCTCTTTGGTGAACAGATCCAGTCCTTAAAACGAGATGAAAAACTGAAAAATATTACGACCTCTTTCATCATCTAGATAAACATACTACTATATATGATTATTTAGTTTATGATTACATCGAATAGACACAAACAGAATTCAAAATTATTATTCGGATCCTATTATGAGTAATACTTATCCAATAATTATTGCTTTATGCCATACAGGCTTCTAGAGCCTTGTTTTTAGAAGTAGAGTACCAAAATGGTATCTGAAAGTCCATTTGATGGGTGTTTTGCTAGGGTACTCGGTTGCCACTTTGCGTTCCGCAGTCCCAGCTCACGGACCACTTGCCACATAACCCCATACTTTTAAAGCTACAGGTTTTTGAATGCGTGATTTTCCTAATTAACGATATAAACTCTATCAGAACAACTTTCAAGTATAGAGAGCAATTAAGAGTAATCCAACTATGATCGTAATTGCCCATGCAATTCCATTTATTATTAATAAGACTTTAGATCCTCGTTCACCTCGCTTATACCCCACAAAAGCCAATATTGGAGATATTAAACGAACAGCTGGTATAAAAAGTGTCAACGCACTAGCGATGGTCCAGTAACTCTTTTTACGCTCTTCTGGAGTCTCTTCTTTTTCCAACAAGGGAACAACAAGACCACTTTCTGTTATGATTGTATCAAATTTAATATCACTGAGTCGAGTTATTATTTTATTGAGTTTATTGTTATGTCTTGTGTCTTTCCTAGACATATTATCTAGCTTCTCGTAAGTACTCAACTTAGAATGAATAATATCCTCTGATGTTACTGCAATTGATTTTAAAGACGCTGTTTCAATAATTTTGGATTCACTCACCAATAGATGATTTGGTAGGACTTCTTCTGGAGAAGCCAACACTTTTAGGCTTTTTTCTCCTAAGGTGGGGTATCTCTTTACAGTATTGAATTTATAAGCTGTAGCAAAATCAAATTTTGAAGTCGCACAACTTGTTAAAAGTAGGAGTATAAAAAGTGAAAGGGTGATTTTGGACATGGTAGAATGATCAATAGTTGGAGACTCAATCTATAAAGAGTCTATATTAATTGCAAATAATTCTTTGCCTTCTCTCCCCCTATATAGAGAAGTACATTTAGGCAAAGCTGCAACCCATACTTTTATCACTACAGATTTTCATTTTTTATAGGGACTAGAGTAATTTCGCTATATGAATCTTGAGGTAGGCTATTACAAAATCAAAAACCGAAGTAGGAGAGCATTCAATGAATTCCACTACCTGCGTGTGTTTGTAAAAGACAATAAAAAATGGGTTCAAATAGATGATGAGGAACCAGTGGATGCCACTGATGAGGTGACAATACTATTGGAGTCCTACACCATTATTAAGAAGATAACCCACCATAACCCTGTTGAGGTGAATAATGCTGTTATGACCGTTTCTTGGAGCGATGAGGATGAAGACCCATTCGAAATGAGGATGAGGAACATTCAAACATTTAAGAATGCGTTGAATCTATTTCCAAGGGTGGCTAAAGCACTAAAGCTTAAATAGGTTATAATTATTCCTTACTTTAGCCTCATGGCAAACTACGATCATTGGCTTTGGGGTGAAAACACTTTGCGTGAAGACAATCCAGAATACCTTATCAACCTAGAAATAGGGGTGAGCATTAGATTCAATTCAAGCATAGCCATGTATGCTGATTACGAGGAGTTTTATAATGGTATTGCCGATGTTCAATTCCTATATGGTGAAAGACCCGATGAGGATGAAGTTAATCGCATTCTCACTGAGGGTTGGAATTACCTTGCCCTTGAGGAGCGGAAATTGGATGAAGATTTAGATTTGGAAGAAGATTGATTTAATCATCCTTCTCAGCAAGGTTCTTTAAAGTATCCACCAGATTTGCATAATCCTCCCTTGATTCAATCTTAATATTCTCCGTAACATAGGCTTCAATTTCAAGCATCAATGCCTTGTGTCCCTTAAATGAAGTGTCAGCCTTGTGCTTTCTCCTAAATTCTTCAACAACAAATTCATCAAAGAAATTTGAATAGTGGTTGAAAAGCTTTGATTCGCTTTCATACTTGGCTTTATTTTGATCTATGGTTTTGTCCATGTAATTAAATTAGCTCTAAATCGTGAAATTCGCTCTCTTCACCGTAAGGTAGCTTCTTCTTTTGTCCA
>Ga0206127_1004040_pt1 | contig 13126 bp, 15 predicted proteins | sample Helgoland_Spring_6_FD_148646 | JGI IMG/M metagenome (GOLD analysis project Ga0206127, IMG submission 148646) | Pelagic subsurface seawater microbial communities from Kabeltonne, Helgoland, North Sea - Helgoland_Spring_Bloom_20160419_1 | ecosystem: Environmental > Aquatic > Marine > Epipelagic ...
GGCATTTCGCTGTCATTAATCCTCTACACGGCGAATACTTCCTACGCAACGCATATGAACGTCGTGCTGATGAACCCACCTTTCTCATTATATATATTACTCCACATTTTTTTCTCTTTCTATTTCTTTTCATTTTCATTTAAACAAAGATATATAGCTTATATATAAATGCCTACGGAGATTAAACTACGATACTGACAGCAATGATTCTCGCAGAACTCGAAAGAGTTCGTGAGCTACATTACCAATAAATTTGAAGATATTTCATTTTCATTTATTGAGGAACCGATTGAGGTTAACCCCGGCGAAGAAAAGCCGTTTGATATATACGTAAACGATAAACTTTTATATTCTAATATCACTCCCATAGATGGAGAGAAAGGCCCCATACTATTTGAAACGAGTAAGTGGTGGGGAGAACCCGTCCAATCTCATTTAGACCGTATTGAGAGTGAAATAACCAGCTCTTAAAATAAATAAATAAATAAATAACCGCTAATATGGTATGTTTTTAATGACGCATATTTATAAAATAGTATTTGTATGCCGACACATAACAAGCCATATCTATTGTATTATACCAGAAGAATTCTGTTATAATATAGCATAGTAATTCTCTGCGCGTAAAATTTTATCGAAACAATATATAAATGGATATATCTGATGATACTAGAGAAGAGATAAACAACATTCGAAAAAATCTTAGACGGTTAAATGGTATGATGGGGAATATGTGGAGGGAAGAACAGCAACTCATTAACGCAACATATCCTGCATTTCGCGCGAATATGTCTGACGGGGAGTCTGGTTCTGACGGGGAGTCTGGTTCTGACGAAGACGGTGAATTATTCCCCGAAGTAATGGACGAAGAGGTACTTGAGAGGTGGAGGCAGAAACAGATAGATAATGGAAAAATTACCTCCATCGAAAATTTAACGATGCACATTACATCAGACATTATTTCTTTCGTAGAGAAAAATCGCAATTTTAATAATATCGAATTCTCGGGGATTTTACATTATTTAATGAGTAAAAATCGATCCGCGCGAGACAGAATCTCGGTAAGCGTTCGGATGACCACCCGAGGTATTGGTAGATATATATGGCCTCTTCCATTAGAACATAACATAAATAATTTTTTAGTTTATATAACCGATTTGTTAGAAGGTCATAATGACGACGCTGGCGGAAAGCATAAGAAAAGGAAACATAAAAAATCCCGCAAGAACGGAAAACATAAAAAGGAAAAATCCCGCAAGAACGGAAAACATAAAAAGGAAAAATCCCGCAAGAACGGAAAACATAAAAAGGAAAAATCGCCTAAGGGAAGGTGTTAAAATCTGCCGAAAGTTTTATTCTGATAGATAGTGGTAGTATGGGATAAAAAATACAATCAATACAAAAAGGAAAATAAAATAAAATAAAATAAACCCAGATATACACGCAACGAAAACATACAGTCTGTTTTCTCTCCACATACAATGTATAGTCTGTGACAATATTTTATTTTAACTTATGATAACCCAAAACTATAATCTCCATAGCCCCCGTTTATTTTGCTCGCGGAACCCGACGTGTCCCAAACCCATATTTTCTCTTCGCGGCTTTTGCATAACGAATCGCCTTACCTGTTTTTTTACAACCCTTAGTAAGCAATTTCATATCTACCGCAGCGGCTTTACCCCCAGTAATAGAACTCGCCAATCTTGCTTTGCCCCACGAATGTCCTGTTTGATTTGGTCTTGAACCAGAAGAGTAATACGCCCCTTGGCCCTTTTTCACAATTTTTCTCAATGTCCCAATCGAGCACCCCGATGCTTTTGCCAACGCAGGCGATGCGGAAATATTATTTACTTTATATACTCGCCGCGCTTTCAGAATGTGCGGAGAAACTTTAGATTTGAATGATTTAACCTTTCTTCTTGTAAAATATTTACCCTTCTTATATTGTCTCTTCGACCTCTTCAACATAGCCTTCTGTTTTTTTTTATCACTTTGACTTAATTTGAGAGGAACATATCGAGATGGGAACAACATTATATAATTTATAAAGAAATAAATAATACTTAGTTATATAAAATATGGAACATCTCCCCAGAGACATCATTAATCACATACTCGAATTCGACGGCACAATGAGATACAAAAACGGTGAATACATAAACACTATTCATCCTCACGACATCCGATACACAATTATATCCCCCCTAATAAAAAAAAAGACATGCATCATTATGAATACTGTAGTAGACAAAAAGGACAACTCCTTTTACTTTGAGTTCAAATTTAAAAAAGAACCACGACAAGGACTGTGTTACGCCACCGGAGGCTGGAGCGGTTGTGCCTTTACGCAAAAAAATAAATTGGAAATATGTTATTATAATTTTAAAAAAGAGGCGTTCTTACAAGAGAGAACTTATATATAGTAACGCATAAATAATATATTAATCTTTATTAAAACCGAAAGCGTCCATCCAATATTCTTAATTCGCGTTCAAATACCTCTGACCGGACATATACACCCCGATTATCCTCATCATATCCACATTGTCCATCCCACTTCCCAAAAACACAATTAATAATAATAATAAATATTCCTATTGTCCAAATCCAAATCAGAGGAGTTTCTGAGAACACCAATGTCGCTATAATTGGAATGCTAATAAACGCAATTTCTTCTTTAGACACTCTATCATCTTCTTGCCGTACCATTTTATCTCCTCGAAAATTATCGTCTCGACAGATCCTATGCGGGATAAATCCGGTGGAAGATAAGTCATCGGTTTTAGATTTATTGAGATATCCACCAGAAATATCTCCAGACTTGTTTCTGTTTCTCATAGATCGACTTCTACTACGTGTTGTCATACCGTGAACATTCCCATCGGCCACAATAGGTGCGGCGGTCATAGTATATGAGGACATAGTTTATAATGTGTAACATTATCTAATATTCAATATCAATTTTTTCTTATGTAATATTATATAATGTCAACACGAAGAGCTACAAAGTGGCTCAACAAAGCACGGAGAATATCGAATACCATATCAGATTTAAAAGAGAAAGATAGAGAAGATTGGACACGCGAATATTATTCGGGCACTCGTACTGCAGTAGGAGTGCCCTTTCAAAATTTAGGTAAACATTTAAAGACTAGGCGCGAGGAGGAGACGGTGGACCGGCGAGATAGAGGTTTAGGTGAGACGAGCAAAAAACAATATAGAACAATGGCAAGGATTAGGGTGAATCGCATTGACGAAATTGAAGCGGAAGAACTTGCAAGTAGGCAGCGACAGGCCAGAGAACGCCAGCGTGAGGAGCGATGGCGTGACCCTGTGTGGCTCGCTGATCTCGCTCAGGATCTACGACATGAGCACGCCAGAACATACGAACCAGGCGTTGAGATGCGCTTGAGAGAAGAAGAATTAAGTATAGCGGATATTGAGAGTGTTGAGGACCTGCGTGAGAGGGCGAGGAGATACGGGGTGCGTCGACAACGCGCTCCACAAATTTTAGAAGACATATTAGCAGAGGCTGCTGCGCATCGCGAGGAAATGGCAGCCGAGTTTATTCTACCCCTCACCCCAACCTCACCAAGCTCACCGCGATGGAGACATTATGACCCAGATGAAGGCTGGGGGAGGAAACATAAATATAAAAGAACCCATAAAAATAAAACTAAAAAAGCAAAGAAAAAGAAAAAGAAAAAGAAACGGGAAAAGTAAAACTAAGGTGTATAAAAATATTAAGTAATATATGAGAAATTAAAATAGAGGGAATCCCTAAAGGAAATTTATGGTTTGCGTTAATTTTACCTTTAGTTCCAAATATTAAATAATAGGTGCGTGTATATTTTCTAAAAAGTATATATATATATATATATATATATATATATACCCGGCATGTTCTCCCGAAGAAAAAAAGACACCCCCGCTCTTGCCCCACCCCCAAAAGATATGTTTTTTGTAACCCTTTCTCATCCACCAAAACCATCTAGTTTTAAATACAGAACTGCTTTAAGCGAACAATGGAAGAAGATCGGGCCTGTACAAGGAACGATTGATTTCTTATTAACAAATGACTACAATTTCTCGAAAAAACATCCCAAAGTGATGAGTTGGAATATATTGGGACCGGAGGCGGCCGCAGACGGTTTTGCTACTTCTCTCGGACCCGAATATAATAAAAAATTGGAAAAAGCAACCACCGATTTTAAAAAAGATCTTACCGATCTTCCGTCCGACACGCGCTCGGCTCTCAAGAACATACAAAAGTATGCGATATATGCACATTATAAAGTGCTTGGGGTGAATTGGCGTCATTATGTAAACGGCACATTCTCAGTCGGCCAACACGGCAGGAGGAGGACGAAGAACCTGGCACTTGGCCTTAACCCCCAAGAATACAGTGAGCGGCTCGAAGAACTGGGGGAGGAGGCCGCGCGCTGGTTTGTCACGAAGCCGAACGAGAGGGGGGAGATTTGGTTCAGCGAGGCGGAGGGCGGGAGCACGTGGAACCCCACCGAGGCTCTCAGATCAATTATTGAATGGACCAATGGCAGAAGTGAACCCATTATGAAGACTGAACAAGATTTCGCCTTCGCGGAGAAGGCTGCCATTCTGCTGCAGGGCGATGGGCATGCGAAGGAGATATACGAACGTCTGAACACTGCGACTAAACCTCTGCAGCTGCGAGAGATTGATAATAGATGGAAGATGATGAAGACGTATATGGAGATGGGTCCACCCGCCAAGAAACGAGGGTCAGGGGCACCGCCGAAATTTGAGGTATGGTGTTTACAAGAGATTGATTCAGCAAGCGTGAAGAAGCTGAGGGCGGAGAGCGGCTATGTAGATTTCCACGGATTTGGAGACGAAGCAACAGCTAGCAAGGACTGTGTTGTTGCATGGCGGAAGGATCTATGGGAGAAAGCCACCGTGAGAAGTCCCGTCATCCTCAAAGCCGTAGAAGAACTTAACGAGAAGGATGGCCCCTCAGCAGCTGTCGCGTTGAAAAAAAAAAAACTCGGCGACGGAGATATATGTATTTTTGTAAGCGTACATTTGAAGTCTGGTACCGAGGTGAAGGATATGGCCAAGCGCATCAAGCAGCTTTCTAACCTCTCATTCATTTTAGCTTCGATGATCCTCCCCAATCGCACCCCCTCTATAGTTATTGGCATGGATGCAAACGACCCCCGAGGAGATATACTGCTAAGAATGGCGTTGAAGGTGGCGAAGGAGAGTATGATGAACATGGGTGGGGAAGAGGCACCTGTGAAGAAGACAGTCGAAGATAAGCTGCTTGAACTCTGCGCCACATACGACGGAGGCAAAAGTACCGAAAGTGGGGCTTTTGTGGACGGTTTACAAGAATATACACCTTGGCTACCTAACTTTAATCCCAGTTTTGGCGATGTCGTCCCTTCAGATCATAGATATGTGATGGCGGACCCGTCTCGGAAATTTGTGATGCAAAATGGTCGGCCTTCAGGAAATTTTGATTCAGTAAGAAACCCCCAAATCGACTTTAAAGCTGCTGAGGAGGCAGCGGCGCTGGATGCGAAGGTGGATGCGGCGAGGGCTTAGCCGCGCGCACCTGCTCCGGCACCTGCGAGCGTATAAGAAATAAGCAGCAGCAGCAGAGGAGGAGGGGGTGAGTACTATAATTTTAATCACTGTCACTATCGGTTGCAGACGATTCATCGTCTTTTGGATCTTGTGATGGCGCTACACACAGACCTAGATAATCAATTGGCGAAGGCTTCTTATGAGGTTCTTCCGGGCAAGGACACGCCTCTGGAAGTTCCTGCATACTTGGAGGAATATAAAATTCGTAGTCTGGATCCTTCACAAACAGTCCGTCAGTGCTTGAAAACTCACGCAATGCCTCTACAATATCCGCTGGAAGAGTATTACCGATTGTAGAAACTCCTTGCAAATAAGTTTCAATTAATTCAGGGTCTTTACTAATCTGGTTAGAGTTAGAACCCTTCTCAATCAAGTCTTTTATTTTTTTTTCGGTAAATATGCCATCTATGCTGCGACGCAAATTGCTACAATCGCCTGTGAACTTTTCTGGACAGAACGCCTTAGCCGCCTCATAAATTGTTCGGGTTCCCGACAAAGATCTTTTTTCCTGGCTACTAATATATGATCTGCTGTTCATTATCCCATATACCAGTTTTCCTCCGGGAAGCGCCTTTGAAGAATGTTTATGAATGCTCAAAATAATCCACCCCCCATTGCCACCGTACCCGCATGCAACAACATACCCCAACTGTTCAATACATTTCGCGATTTTTTCGGTAGCGCACGTCAGCGCCATTCTCCACCCCGTAATTCTCCGATACTCATCATCATATCGACACGACCCGAATCGATTGAACACGGTGGAAGGAGACCAGAAATTAGTTTGTTCCATTGTAAAGGGAGGTTTATATTATTTAGTCGCAAAAAAGTAGTTCAATTTTTTTACTTAGTCCGCTGTTAAAAAATAAAAATATACAACTCATTTATTTTTATTTTTTATTTTGTTTTGTTTTGATGTTAATTATTTTTATTTTTTATTTTTACTTTTTGAATCAACTTTTTCTAAAAGTTGAATTTTTGAATCAACTTTTTCTAAAAGTTAACTTACTCATCATCGGGCATCGCCATCCACTGCGAAGGCTCCGCCTTCCTGCCAAAAGCCTCCTCAAAGTCACCGACGATGTACTCGTTGACGTGAAGTTCTGTGTTGGTGAGAATCCCGATGGAGTTGTCGAGCCACTCTTGTTCATCGATCATTTTTTCTGGGCACTCTTCCAGCCAATCCAGCGGTGCGACAAGCCACTTGTCCTCCCCAATCTTCTTGGCGTAGCAGCACCTGCTCCAAATCCCATTCTTGAGTGAGAACCAGCGAACGGTGGCTGGGAGAGGCATAACCTCCCCCCAGTAGAGCTTGTCCGTCGTGTCAAGCCAATCCTCCTCGTCCTCATCAGAATCGGGCACCCACTCTTCCTCCTCAACTTCGGACTCGTCTGCAGCGCCCGCGCCACCACCATCCTCTCGACACAGCACGCAGTTGTCCGCACACATCCCACGGTCGCACAGGTCCTCGCGAAAACGCAGGTCATTCTCCCTCTTCGCGCGAGACTGTAGCGCCAGCTCAGATTTCTCTTGAGAAGACAAGACTTTCGTCATTGGTTCCTCCTTATCACCCCACGTATCGTCTTTCTCCTGCAGACACAACCACTCCTCAAATCCATCCATAGCGTCTTCGTCACCACCCAACCGCGCATCGTTCCACGCATCGATGTCAGGTGTTCGACACTCATCATACAGCTCCTGCATCTCCACGCGCGCAACCTCAGCCGCTTCGGAAGCGCTCATCCGGTCTTCGCCGCCGTCCAACCGGCAAACGGCTTGTCCCGCATCCACCGAACGTCCCACGGTGTGCTTGTTGTTGGCCCCGGCAACGAACACTTCCTCATCGAAGCGCGTCGGTTTCTTACACGAACGAGTGCTTGTCCTAGTCGTTGTCATCTTGTATATGTTGGGTAGTATCACTTATTTGTTAACTTTTCAATACCGTGCGTATGTTTCTAAAAAGAAAAAGTGTTTCAATTTTATTTTTTTTTGAAAAAAGATTCAACTCTCATAATAGTTAATGAATTGCTATAATACCGCAAGCTAAACGTTTCCCAGCATTTCCAGTTTTTCTAGATTCTGAATTATCTCCTTTTCCCAAATCATCTGCATCTTTATGAATTAAAATCATTCTACCCAAAACAGAGTTAATGTTCGAGGACACCAAAGATAAATCTTTTGCGATGAGGGAACCTTTTGAAATTCTATTTTTGGAAATGATATTTCCAAGGTCTCCTGCGTGCCTTTCTTTTGAATGTAACCCTCCGTGATTTTTCCCATAGGGATTAAAATGTGCACACGCACTATCACACCCATCCAGTATATTCCCAGATTCGTGTATATGAAATCCGTGATGTCCGTCTCGCAACCCTTTTATATCATACTTTATATGCAATCCATTATTTTTTTCTTTAAAATAAACAACTCCGCGAATATTGGATTTGTTTTTTTCTAAAACAGATATTGCCGAAAGTTTTTTCCGACATTTTTTAGATTGTTTGCGTGAGAATTTTCTTGGTAAAATATTTATTTTACTATCTGTTCTCTTGCTTTTTTTTGTGTTGCTTCTTGATTTCATATATATAATAAAAAGATAAAATTTCTATAGCTAAAATGACTTTAAACAAATATATATTTACAAATAAAATTGAAATCCTTTATTTTTTAAATAAATAAAAAACCGAAAATATGGCTCACGGCAATCGTTTCTGGAGTGTCGCGTCTGTATTTAATGATTATGGAATGTTACGGTACGAAAAGGTATTCCATCAGGAATCCTTTGTAGTGAGCCCCGCACTCCAGCACATAGATGAACAGAGAACACGTGCAGAAAGCGTCGCGGATTGTATACGGAACCTCGGGTATACGGTTCTATGTGGAGGGGAAGATCGCGGTAGATATGTAATCAGCCAAATCAATAAAAAAAGGTTTTACTACGGGTCAGAGTTCGGAACGAATTATCAATACCTTTCAGGTAAGCGCACCATTTATGAAATGGCGATTGAGTTAGAAGAGCGCCGCTATGTAAGTTTGTGTGAGCAGGGTCTGTGTCGCAGACGGTCATACAACCTCCTCAATATTTCGGGAGAAATTGCACAAAAAAAAATAAAGTCTTGGATTGAGGACGGCAGTCTTTGCAATAAAAATGTTCACTTTTACGACATCTATGAACAGGGTGTTTCTACAATCGGCAATACGTTGCCCGGAGATATCGTGCAAGCTCTGCAGGACTTCACAAGCGATTGTCCATATTTTGTTAGGGAACCCGATTACGAATTTTATATTCCCCCAGTGATGCATGAACTTCCCGATGCGTGCCCTCCACCCGAACCCGCAAATAATCAGGGTGGTGGTGCAGCATCCGCCGTAGTAGAAGCACCAGGTGCAGTTGCAACACCAGCATCAAATATATCGAAAAATTTGTCTTCTACTAGCGAAAGCAGTGATAGCAGTGATAGCGACAATGATTGTTAAATATTAAATAATAAAAAATATTATTCACATCACGCCTTTTTTATTTATAAATAAAATTGAAAACTTTAAATACCTCAATATTAAATAGATTAAGATAACATAATCTTTAACAATTATGAATGACTTCAACAGAAACTGGCTGCTTCACGGAAAGCGCAATTTATTCACGTGGGACGAGAGTCCGACGTGGATTCACGACAATGAACTCATACGAGGTAGCTTCCGCCCAAGCGGCAAGCGCGACAAAATAGCCAGCTTGCGCAGCATTTTCGCGCTGCATAATGAGACCACTAACATCTGGACACACCTTGTCTTCGGTTTCATCTTACAGGTCGGCGTGTTCTACCACCTTTTCGATGTGACGCTGCCCGCGATTCAGCCTCCGATGCGATCGGGTGACTGGTATATGTGGTACGCCTTCGCGGCAGGCTCCATCGCCTGTATGGGGTTCAGCGCAACGTTTCACATCTTCATGAACTTCAGCGCCACAGCATTTCGGCGCCTCGTCGTCCTCGATTACAGTGGCATCGTGGTACAGAATATGACACAGTTAGTATTGATACACTATCTACTAGAGTGCCTGCCGAAAATACAGGTCGTGGTCATGTCGATATCGGGCTGCGCGTGCCTTGTCGGGCTTGTGGTCGTTCACGTGCCCAAGCTCATGACGCCAGAATACCGCTCGTTTCGCACTATAGTTTTCACTGCACTCGGGGCGACGGCGTGGGTGCCTACTATCGTCTATGGCGTGTTCATCGCACCGGGATGTACCTCCTGCTGGCACATCTTTTGGTCGATGTGGAGATCAGGCGGATGCTACCTTATCGGAGCGTTTATTTACGCGAAGCGCTTTCCCGAGGCGTACTTCCCCGCTGCGGCAAAACGCGGCGTCTTCAACGTCTGGGTACATTCGCACACGCTGATGCACATCTGTGCCACCACGGCCACTATTTCCTTCGTCTACGCCTTCCCGGAAGCGCATCGCTATTTGCGAAGCGATGCGTTCACCTGCCCGGGTGCCTGATATTTATAAATAAAATTGAAAACTTTTAATGCCTCAATATTAAAGGAAGTAAAATACAACTATCTTTCACAGAAAATGTCTGACAAAAACATTTATGCCGAATGGTCTGTCGCGTCTGTATTCAACAAGAATAGACTGCTTCGGTACGACCCCAACGCTGCTGAACAGGCGGAGTTGGACTGGAACAATTCCCCTGTTTCCATCTCACGCATCGCGACACTCGGACCGTGTCCTGATGAGATGGAACGTGTCGAAAGCGTCGCGGATTGCATTAGAAAACTTGGTTACATAGTCAGGTGCAACACGGCATCGCGTGCAAGTGGAAAAATTGAAATCAGTTCTATTTATAAATTGAAGTGGGACCCTACCAGCGATAGCGCTTGGCGCAAACAAATTGGTTTTTATGGAGTAGGTGTCGGCAGGCTGGCGCATCCACGAGCTGGAAGCCGCTGCCTCGCAGGAAGGAGAACGATATATGAGAAGGCGAATTTGTATGGCGTATTTCCAGAACTTCTGGAAAGCGAAGAAGGCGTGAACAAGCTTCGCGATATTTCTGGCGAGTTTACCGAACAAGAAATCAAGACATTGATTGAAGATGGTTCCGAAGCAAATGTACAGATTGATTACCTTAACCAAAAATCTGTGTGGGGAGAGTACGACGCCGAACGAAGACCCGGCGTGTCTACGATTGGCAATACGCTGCCCGCTGACATCGTAAAAGCACTGCAAGACTTCCGTAGCGATCTCCCCTATTTTGTGAGGGAACCCGACTACGAATTTTATATTCCTCCCAGCATGCAGGAAACTCCAGTCGCATGCCCGCCACCCGAACCCGCCAATAATCTGGGGGGTGGTGGTGCAAGTGCAGCACCAGCACAAGCGACAGCAGTCGCAGCACCAGCGTCGAAAAAGGTACCAACTGGTGATAGCAGCGATAGCAGTGATAGCGATGATGAGTGATAAATAAATAAACAAATAAATAAATAAATAAATAAACAAACAAATAAAATATAGTTGACCTTTTTATTTTTAAATAAAATTGAAAACTTTTAATGAATTACTATTAAATAACATAAAATTCAGCAAAACACTCTCATTAAAACTCCTTCAATTATGCCTGACTTAAACAAAGGTTGGTCTGTCGTGTCTGTATTCAACCCCTGCGGAATGTATCGCTACACAGCCGCGATGAATGCCGCAGACGGGTATCGAAGGCCTCTCTCCACCCGCCGCAATTTAAATTACCAGTGCACACAGGTAGCCAGTGTAGCGGATTGCATAAGGAGGCTCGGCTATAAAGTGTGTTACTGTTGGACAGAAGAAAATAGAAATTTTGTAATTTCTTCCATTCAAAAAGGCACGGTGTTTTATTACGGTTCTCGTGAGAGGGAGATTTGCAATCATTGTCCCTTCGAACATCGGAGGTCTTATAGATACCTTGCCGGTTACCGCACTATCTACCAAGAAGTAGACAACAAGCAGCTCAAAGCTCGAACGCGTCGTGTCGTGCAAGAAACGGTGCATATGCCGGCTCGACGATTGCAAGACCTCCCCCTCCACCGCCTCGAAAATATTTCGGGAGAAATCCCGTGGCCCGAAATGAAGGAATTAATTGATAATGGTTGTATTAGTAATATGTATAATGAGGGCAGCAGCTACGTAGAAGGAGTATCTACTCTTGGCAATACGCTGCCCCCCGACATCGTGGAAGCGTTACAATCCTTCCGCAGCGACGACGCCGATTTTCACAGAGAACCCGATTATGAATTTTATATTCCTGATTCTATGCAACTGCCTCCCTCGTGTCCCGCGTCAGAGGATAGTTCCTGTTCGGGCAGTGGTATGGGTGCACACGCACCAGCAGCAGCACCAGCAGCACCAGCAGAAGCGGCGACAGCAGTAGCGGTGGCAACAAATGTTCCTAAAAAACAAGCCCTTCGCGATGATAGCAGTGATAGCAGTGATAGCAGTGATAGCAGTGATAGCGAAGACTATGATTAAAATAAAGGGGAAATATTAAAAATATAATAAAAATTATAGGCGTTTTTTATTGTATAACCAATTACGTGTACTTTTCATTTATTTTTAATATTTTATTGATATTAATCTTTTCCGAGCAAAATATCTGCAAGAGCTGTGCCGACTGCATCACCAATAATATACCCCGCCATCAGATCAACAATATCAAACTCCGTGTTTCGGTCATTTTTATAGGAACTATCAGACCGTTTCTCCATATTTCCGTGCGAAGACCTTCTATTGATATTCTCCTCATCCATTTTAACATTATAATTTATTGGGTTTTCGGTATAATTCTCAAAAGAGTGAGTTAGAGGTATCTTACAAACATATACATTTTTTGAATAAAAGTTACACTCACACTTTTTAATGTTTGTGGTATAGCAGTTATCGCGGCTGTCGCCATTTGTGCATCCGGAATTATCATACACATCACAGATAACAGCCTTCTGGAAGTGCGTTCCGTCGCATCTAAAACAGCTGCATTCGTCTACGTCGTTTTTGATTGGGAGATAACTCTTGTCAACGATGTGCTCCACCTCCGAAAACGTAATAATGCCGTCGTTGTTTGTATCAAGATGTGAATATACTTGCTGAGAGGTGCAAGAATCTGCATAAACCGCGTGAATTCCCAAAAGGATGGCGAAAATATGTTTGGATACCATAATATGTTTGGTTCTGTATATTATATTAAAAGCATTAAAAGCTTTTCAATTTTGTTGAAATAATAAAAAAATATATAGGTGCGTTATGATAAATTCCAGGTTAAATATTATAAATTATACTCTTCGTGTCCGGTGGCTTCTGCGTGCCCGGTGGCTTCTGCGTGCCCGGTGGCTTCTGCGTGCCTTGTGGCTTCTGCGTGCCTTGTGGCTTCTGCGTGCCTTGTGGCTTCTGCGTGCCTTGTGGCTTCTGCGTGCCTTGTGGCTTCTGCGTGCCTTGTGGCTTCTGCGTGCCTTGTGGCTTCTGCGTGCCTTG
>Ga0206127_1004042_pt1 | contig 13121 bp, 13 predicted proteins | sample Helgoland_Spring_6_FD_148646 | JGI IMG/M metagenome (GOLD analysis project Ga0206127, IMG submission 148646) | Pelagic subsurface seawater microbial communities from Kabeltonne, Helgoland, North Sea - Helgoland_Spring_Bloom_20160419_1 | ecosystem: Environmental > Aquatic > Marine > Epipelagic ...
AAGCCATGCTTCGCCATGCGGGCATTCCGGTTGTGGAAATCATGGATACCGACGGCAGAGCCATCGACAGCATGGTGGGTATCTCGCACCGCAAGGCGGGCCTCGACATGGCACAGGCCATCCTCAAACAGGGATATTCACGGATTGGCTTTATGGGGACATCGATGCCACGCGACCACCGCGCGCGCAAACGCTTCGAAGGACTGACCGAAGGGCTTGCCAAGGCTGGTGTAGAGATTGAAGCGCGTGATTTCTATTCGGGCGGATCTGCTCTGGCCAAAGGCCGCGAGATGACAGCCACTATGCTGAAAGAAAATCCAGATCTCGACTTTCTATATTATTCTAACGATATGATCGGCGCGGGGGGCCTGTTGTACCTGCTCGATGAGGGCGTTGATGTCCCTGGCCAAATTGGGCTTTCAGGCTTTAACGGGGTAGAATTGCTGCAAGGGCTGCCCCGTCAGCTGACCACGACTGACGCTTGCCGACTTGAGATTGGGCGCGCTGCGGCACAGATCATTCTTGACCGTTCAAAACCAGATGCTGATCCTGCGCCTCAGAACATCACCCTCAGTCCCAAGATTTCTTACGGGGATACCCTGAGGCGCAACTTGCGGACGTGACACCCTTAACGCTGACGTACCGCGCGGCGCGCCGTGTTTTTCTGGATCGTCATGCCCTGTTGGAAGCACCGCAAGGACTGGCCTCGGGGCCTGCACTATTGGATATGATCACACGTCTGGGCTTTGTGCAGCTCGACAGCATCAATACGGTCGCGCGGCCCATGATCTGATATTGTTCTCGCGCAGACCGCAATATCCCCCACATGCCATGAAACGTCTTTATGAAAAAGATCGGGCACTTTTCGAGCACTGGACACATGATGCTGCCGTCGTGCCAATAGATTTCTACCCATATTGGCATCTGCGCCGTCAGCGCGATGCAGAAGTGTTGCGCAACAGGTGGCGCAACTGGCAGCGTGATGGGTTTGAACAGCAATGTCAGCCCGTGATGGATATGATCCGTAATCAGGGGCCGATGTGTTCGGCGCAAGTGGGCGCAGCTTGTGGCCAGGAGGCGGCGTGCATTGAAGCAAAGCACGCCAGATCGCGTTCGAAAACGAACTGGAGCGGATCAAGCGGCTTGCAAGCGTCGAGGCCGTTACATTCGAAAAGGGTTGGTTGCAAAGTTCAAAATGACACCTCCGGCGATTGCACCGATCTGCGGAACCGCTAGTGTCGCAACATGTCACAGAATCACGTTGATTGCCCAAAAATTCGATCTGTTGGCTTGAATGGCGTTTTGGTCACCTTTGGCGACAAGGCGACAGACGCAGCCAACCGCGCAGCGATTGCGTTTCGTACGGCGGTCGACGAACAGGAATGGCCGGAAGTGATGGAAAGCAGCAGCACATTGGTGTCTGCTTTTTTTCGCACCGATCTTGCGGAATACAGCTATGATCGGCTGCGCGCCCGCCTGAACGAAGTGTTGCAATCGCGTGATTGGTCGAATGCTGCCTTGCCCGCTGGCCGGACCCTGTGGACGATACCCGCCGTTTTTGGAACAAGTCGCGCACCGCAATTGGCAGAGGCGGCAGAGGCCGCAGGTTTAACAACCAAAGAAGCCGAAGCCGAACTGACCGCCACCCGGCTGCGTGTCCTGACGGTGGGATTTGCACCAGGCCAGCCCTATCTGGGCACGCTGGGCACAGCGTGGGATATCCCCCGCCAGGTCGGGCTTAGCCCGAACATCCCTGCGGGTGCCTTGGTCGCCGCTGTGCGCCAGATTTGTCTTTTCACCAAAGACACGCCAACCGGGTGGCGCCATGTCGGGCAATCAGCCTTTCAGTGCTTTCGCCCCCGCAGCGACATCCCCTTTCCGCTTTCACCCGGGGACGAGGTACAGTTCACGTCAATTACCTTACAAGAATTGGCCAGCATCGAGGCACATAATGCGGATGGCAATGGCGCTGCCCTGCGAGAGGTGCTGAAATGACAGGCCTGATCGTGCAGCAGATTGGGCCCGGCGTCGCGGTGCAAGACCTCGGCCGACCCGGATTTTTGGCCAAGGGTCTGACGACCAGCGGTGCAGCTGACCACCGCGCCGTTTATGAAGGGGCCGCCCTGTTACGCCAAAGTACTGACCTTGCCGTGCTTGAGATGGTCAGCACTGGGGGCACGTTCGAGGCAACAGCCCCAATACGTATTGCGCTGACTGGTGCCGAAATGGCTACAAAAATCAACGGTGAAACCGCTGCCTGGAATGCCAGCCATCTTTTGCCTGCGAACACAAAACTGACGATCGGGCCCAGCCGGGATGGCACCTACGGATATCTGCATGTGGGTGGCGGAATTACAACCAAAGCGATCCTTGGATCACGCGCAACACACCAATCGGTTGGCCTTGGATCTCTTGTCGCTGCTGGCCAAACTCTGCCTATCGGAGACGACAAAGGCAAAGAAATCGGCATGACGCTGCCCCGTGATCTCCGCTTTTCTGGTGGCGATATCCGGATTGTCGCAAGCATGCAGACAGAGGATTTTGACGCCGACATCCGGGAAAGATTTGAAGCGACCGTTTTCCGTCGTGATCCCCGCGCGAACCGGCAGGGCATACGGCTTGATAGCGACGGTACAGGTTTTTCCAACCCGAAACAGCTGAGCATCGTAAGCGAAGTCATCGTGCCAGGAGACATTCAAATCACCGGTGATGGCACGCCCTTTGTCCTGATGGTCGAATGCCAGACCACAGGCGGATATCCCCGCATCGGGACGGTATTGCCCTGCGATCTGCCGCGCGTTGCACAGGCGCCTGCCGGTGCAACGTTGCGGTTTTCATTTGTCAGCTTAGGTGATGCGGCAGCCATTCAAGCGCGTGCAAGCGCCGAGTTGCTCAAACTCGGGCACTCTGCAAAACCCTTGATCCGTGATCCTCATACGATGCAGGATCTGCTCAGTTACCAACTGGTTGGCGGCATGGTATCGGCCCACCAATCCCCATTCGAACAAGGATGATACAAATGCAGGTCGATCTGAACGCAGACATGGGCGAAAGCTTTGGCCCCTGGAAAATGGGCGATGATGCTGCATTGTTGGAAACGGTGACCTCGGCCAATATCGCCTGTGGTGGGCATGCAGGTGACCCAGATGTGATGGCCAAGACCATGGGCATCGCGCTGTCCAAAGGCGTTGGCATCGGATCGCACCCCGGATTTGTCGACATGCAGGGGTTTGGCCGCAGGCGCATCACCATGCCCCTTTCTTCCCTGCAAAACTCGATCCGGGTGCAGGTCGGTGCAACCCTTGGCATGGCCAACGCGCTCGGTGCCACCGTGCGGCATGTGAAATTGCACGGTGCTCTTGGCAACATGACCTCTGAGGACGAAGCCATGGCCCACGGCTGTTACCAAGCGGCACTGTCCGCTCATCCAGACGCGATTCTAATGGTATTGGCGGCCACAGCGCAGGAACGTGCCGCGCGCAGCCTTGGTGCCCGCTTTGCCTGCGAAATATTTGCGGATCGCGCCTACAACGATGATGCAACACTGGTAGATCGCAGCCTGCCCGGCGCTGTCATTCACGACGCTGAACTGGCCGGACAGCGGATGGTCGATATGGTCAAAGCCCAAGCAATCATAACCGAAAGTGGCAAACGAATAGAGACACCGATTGATAGCATATGCTGCCATGGTGATACGCCTGAAGCGGTAGAAATCGCCGCTTCGGTCCGCCGGGCGTTGGAGGCGGCAGGCATAAGGGTTGCAATGTTTGCAGGTCGTGCTGGCTAAAACGTTATGCGAAAAACTTGGCTCTCCCAACGCAGCCTGAAATCAAACATCTCACTACTGTAGATATTGCTCGATGTTTCAGGCATTTCGTCAAAGGCTATACGCAAATTCCATAACAACCGGCAGCGCACATATCGTTTACCACCCAGAAACAAGCCATTGCTGACACATATAGGCAACGCCGCCTGTTATAAAAATCACCCTCGGAACACTACAGCCGCAAATCGCTTTCGGTTTGGTCAAACACGGCTTTCATATCAAATAGCACACCGTTTGGATCCAGCATGGCCCGCAGCCCTTGGGCGCCAATCTCAATCAGTTCGTCGTGGGGAACGGCAAGGATGACTGCGTCATACCCACCCGCCACTGGCAGATCTTTGAGTATTTCAATGCCATAGACATCGCGCACCTCGGTAGCATCAGCCCATGGGTCATAAACATCAACATTCATCCCATAACTTTGCATATTCCCAAACAAATCCAAAACCTTGGTATTGCGGATATCAGCGCAATTTTGCTTGAATGTCAGCCCCAGAACCAAGACATGCCCGTCCTTTACGCGCGCTTCTTTCTGAATCATCTTCTTGACCAACAAAGACACCGCATGACGTGCCATGCCATCATTGATTTCACGTGCGATACGGATGATGTCTGGAATGTGACCTGCTGCAATTGACTTGTGGACAAGGTAATAGGGATCCACGCCAATGCAGTGCCCCCCCACAAGGCCGGGCGAAAACCGGTTAAAGTTCCACTTGGTTGCAGCGGCATCTAAAACCGCATTGGTGTCGATATCCAGATGCGAAAAGATGATCGACAATTCATTGATCAGCGCAATCGACACGTCACGCTGCGTATTTTCGATCACCTTGGAGGCTTCGGCCACCCTGATAGAGGCCGCCTTGAACGTACCAGCGATAATGATGCTGGCATAAAGATTATCGATCAGATCCGCAGCCTCGGGCGTCGAACCAGACGTGACCTTGACGATACTGGTCAGGGGGCGCGTTTTATCGCCAGGGTTGATTCTTTCGGGGCTGTAGCCTGCGAAAAAGTCGCGGTTCCGCACAAGCCCAGAACCTTGCTCGACCAGCGGCAGACAGTCTTCTTCGGTGGCACCCGGATAGACGGTACTTTCAAATACGACGATGTCACCACGCTTGATCACCGACCCGACCATGCGCGAAGCAGACAGCAGCGGGCCAAGATTGGGCTGGCGATGCTGATCAATAGGCGTTGGCACCGCAACTATGTAGAAATTACAATCAGCAATGTCGGCAAGATCATTGGTAAATTTCAAATTCGGCGCTTGGGCCAGTTGTTCAGGCGCCAATTCGCCGGTGCTGTCGGCACCGGCTTGCAGCGCTATCACCCGGTCTGCATTCAAGTCAAAACCAACCGTCGATCGGCTTTTGCCAAATTCCACCGCGAGCGGCAAACCAACATACCCAAGACCGATCACCGCAACGCGCAGATCATCAAAGCCGGGCAAAGGGGAAGCTGAAGTCATTCGGACGGTCCTCGAATTGCGTATCGCCCTGCCTACCCAGCATGACGCTCGGGCGCAACATAAAGCGTTCTGCGAAAAACTTGAAACACTTAACGCTGCCTGACATCAAAGATTTCAATGCGTTAGATTGTACCTGATGTTTCAAGTCTTTCGTCAAACGCTAAAATGACGCCACGCAGATATATCATCCTAACCCGGCCGGTTGCACGTCAAAAACTGCTTTGAACGTCTCGACACATGCGCGAAATCCTGCTTCGAAATCGCCGTTCCCAGGATGATAAACGCTCTCAAGCGAAATGACACCATCATAGCCATCGTCCCGCAGCGCATCTGCCATGGGTGTGAATAATGGACCAAGTTGCCCTTTGCCCATCTCTTTGACGTCCAACGTTGCCCGCGGGGTATCAACCTGCACATCTTTGATGTGCACATGGCCCAGATAGCCATCGCGCACCGCAGCGTAGCCATCAGGATATGCTAGCTCATGACACCAGCAGTTGTTTGCCGGATCCCATAACACCTTGAGCACATCCCTCGCGTTCAGTTCATCAATTAACTTGCGCGCCGTGTAATTGGAATTGACCATCGTCCCATTGCCCGTCTCAACAACCAGAGTCACGCCTTCGGACCGGGCCAGATCAACCGCAGGAGCAATCAGCGGCGCTGTTGTATCCCAAGCCCCATGGGCAACGTTCCACTTTTCCGCGCCGTTATGGCCCCAAAGGATCTGTTCTTTTTTTTGGGTCATGATCCGAACCAGCGGGCTGTCCACAATATGAGCCATCTCGATCACCCGTTTCAGCGCATCCATATGCTGCATGTGCAAGGCATCACCCGGCCTGTTAGACACCGTCATGCCCGCAAAGACATGGCGGCTAAGGCAACTGACAGGTTTCCCGCGATCCCGTAGCAGCATATCGATATCCCGGATCTCTTGGGCTGAATGATCGCCAACCTCGGTGTCACCGACAAACTGCAGCTCTGCATAGCGCAAATCGAATTCGTCCATCACATCCACGGCATACGCAAGATCACGGCTTACACCGTCACAGATCACACCCAGTTTCATCGCGTCACCTTTGCAGCGTTGCGGTGAAGTTCTGCGCCAACGATTTCTTCGATCACACGGGTTGCAACCCAATTGTCACCGTCTGGATGCCGGGTACGTCCAGCGTGGAATATCTGCATTGCGGCGGCGGCTGTGTGCAAGGGAACGCCCAGTTCTTCGCCCAGCGCCATTGATATTGTCAGATCCTTGTGCATCGTGTTGATATGACTGCCGGTACCTTCGAATTGTCGGTCGATGATCTTTTGGACAGCATTGTTGGTGATTCCGGAACCGGCAGACGATGTTGAAAAGACATCAAGAATCACTTGCCCGGGCACGCCCGCCTTGGCGGCCAGTGCTGCAGCTTCAAAAGTCGCAGAAAAAATTGACCCGATAAGCGACTGAAGGCAAGCTTTCACCACCTGCCCTTCACCAGGCTGTGTCCCAACATGGTGAATATCTGCCGAAATAGCTTCAAGCACCGGACGCGCGTTGCTCAGGATATTCTCAGGGGCTGCCGCCATCAGGGTGAGCGTGCCCCCCTGAGCGCCGGGGTAGCCACCCGAAACAGGGCTATCGATCAAGAGCAACCCAGTTCCATCCAAACCTGTGGCGATGGCGCGCGCTTCTGCGGGTTTGATTGTCGAGGTCAGAACGATCGTGCCACCGGGAGACATGTTTTCCGCAAGTCCGCCCTCGCCCAAAATAACCTCGTGGGCTTCTGCCCCTTTCATCACCATGACGAAAACGTATTGTGCGTGTTTGCTCACCTCAGCGGTGCTGTCAGCCGTATGCCCACCCATCGCACCAAAAGCATCATGGCGAGCCGCGATTACGTCGCGCCCCCACGTTTCAAATCCATTTAAGATCAGGTTTTTGGCAATCCCACTGCCCATATCACCCAATCCGATCACACCAACCGCCGTCATAGGCCATTCCTTTCATTGGTTCACATACCGGTGGGGTTTCACGCCAGTCACGGGCGCCGGGCAGGTCCAAAAGACACCCCCTGCCATATCGCGGCACGCAGATTGCAGCGTGCAAGATCACGCTAGCACAGACACAACGATGCGCGAGAAAATTCTAAGGGGCTATGGAAACGGCACTGCCACTCAAGGCTGCCGCCTTGATCGCCTCAATCACCCGCACAGCACGCAGACCATCTGCGCCTGTTACCAAAGGCTTAGCGGTTCCACGAATGACATCTGCGAAATGAGCGATCTGAGCCTCTAACGGATCGGCACTGCTAAATGGCACGCGCGTGGTCGATATGGGTGCCCACCAATCAGGACCATTGCTCTGATTCCAAAGAGTCAGGTTCGGCAAGGCAAGCGATCCTGCGCGCCCGCCGATGACAAAGCTCGATTGATCTGTTGCGGGATATGCAGGGTTTTCACCAGCAGTGAGTTCCCAACTCCAAGGGCCCAGCGACACATCGCTTAGGTTGACGGTACCCAGAGCCCCTCTGGCAAAACGCAGTATGGCAACGCTGACCTCTTCGGCGGCAGCTCCGCGAATGGCGTTGCTCTCAAAGGCCTGCACCTGTTCGATTGGGCCGCAAAGGTGCATTAATACGTCGATGTCGTGGATCAGGTTGATGAACAGTGGCCCAGCCCCGGCCCCCTGCCGCCACGCATTTTCGTAATAAAGATCGGGTTTAGGCAGCCAGCAATGGCCATGTACCGCTGTTATTGGCCCCAAAAGACCGCTTTCGATGATCTCCTTGGCTTTGGCCACCAGTGGGTTGTGTCGGCGGTGGTGGCCGACAAGCAACGGCACGCCCGTGCGTTCAGAGGCAGCAACCATTTGCGCACCCTCTGCTGCAGTACCAGCCAAAGGCTTTTCCACTAAAACCGGGCACCCTGCCTCAAGCAAAGCAATCGCCATTGGCGCATGAAGTGCGTTTGGAACAGCAAGGATGACCCCATCCGAGTGGGCCGCAAGCGCATCCAGATCAGCAACCAACGGCACATCTGTGCCATCATCTTGCATCACAGGATCCAGCACCGCCGAAAGAGTAACGTCAGCAACCCGATTAATGGCTGCCATATGCCGCTTTCCAATCAGGCCTGCCCCCGCGACGCCGATCCGGGTCATAGGTATGCCTCAACGGTCGCCATGATCCCGCGCAGTTCCGCAAGCCCGCGCATGCGCCCGATCAGGGGATAGCCTGGCAAACTGTTACGCTCGCAGTCACCAAGCAACTCCTGCCCATGATCAGGGCGCATGGGAATTGCGTGATCACTGCGGCCTTCAGCGCGCCTGCGGGCCTCTTCTTTCATCAGGGCAGTAATCGTCGCGACCATGTCGGTGTTTCCTTCCAAATGTGGCGCTTCTAGAAACCCGGGGCGCGCGGCATCGGGCGAAGGTAAGCTCTTGGTGTTGCGCAAATGCGCAAAGTGAATGCGTGGGCCAAAACGGCTAACAAAAGCCGGAGCATCGAAAGCCGGGTCAACCCCAAGAGATCCGGTGCACAGCGTCGCGCCATTGGCAGGGCTGTCAACAGCATCAAGAACAGCGCCGTAATCATCCGCAGATGACATCACCCGTGGCAGCCCAAGCAACGAAAAAGGCGGATCGTCCGGATGGCAGCACAACCGCAGGCCAAGCTGCTCAGCCAGCGGTACGACTTCGGCCAGAAAGTCGATCAGGTTTTGCCGAAGGCGGTCGGCACCAATTTGGTCATAGGTTGCAAGCCGGGCACGCACATCATCCAGTGTCCAACCGTCGTTGGCACCCGGCAGGCCTGCAATTACCGTCCGCATCAGATCTAAGCGCCGCACGTCATCCATATGTGCATAGGCCAACGCCGCGGCGTCTTTGACAGCGTCAGAATAGTCGTCCACCGCCGCAGGCCTGCACAGGATATGCAGATCAAAGGCTGCAAATTCCGCTAGATCGAAAAGCATTGCCGTGCCGCCATGTGGCTGGGTGGCGCGGGTCTGGGTGCGAGTCCAGTCAAGAATCGGCATAAAATTATAACAGATTGTTTCAACGCCTTGTCGCGCAAGTGCCTCAAGGCTGGCCCGATAGTGCAGCAGATGAGCCGCCATGTCGGCGCCTTGGGTCTTGATCGCCTCTGACACTGGTAAGCTTTCAACCACTGCCCAACGCAGCCCCGCCTCATCGATCATTTTCTTGCGTGCGGCGATATCTTTTTCGGCCCAAGGCACGCCAGGTGCGTGTTGATGCAAAGCTGTGACAACACCAGTGGCGCCGACTTGTGGCAGGTCGATCAACTGCGTCGGATCATCCGGCCCAAACCATCGCCAACATTCAATCATGGTTGCCATCCTTGCCACAATGGGTGGTTCGTCGTAAGCGGTAATGCGACCCGCGCACCGCTGCGATGCGCTTCGTAAATGGCGGTCACCAATGCGATCGACGCCGCGCCATCGGCAAATGACACAGCACGGTGTGACTGACCAGTCCATGCATGCGCAATTTGACTCAGAAATCCGGTAAATCCAGACGGCTGCGTATGCGTTGCTGCAACAATGACATCCACCTGATCCTGCTGACCCGGATCCCGCGCACAGAATGTCCAAAGTCCATCGGCAGGAGCATACGGGACAGTATCCGATGTCGCCGTTAAATGTTCATAGACAAACCGCAATCGAGTCTCATCAGATGCGGCCCCCAAAGTCACCGAACTGGTTGCCATGGCCCCACCGTCGAGATCGAAGATCAGGGCGGCGGTATCTTCGGTTTCAATGTCATTGACCAGCGTCGCAAGACGGGCCGTCACGCCCGTGACCGGTGCCATGAAATGACACAGCAGGTCGTGTGCATGAATGGCATGTCCAAGGATTGCTCCACCCTTTTCCCCAACCCAGGTACCCCGCCATGGCACGGCATAATAATCTGCGCCCCTGTTCCAATGGGTTTCAATTGCTGCCATGCGGGGCGCGCCGGTCAACCCGGCCTGACGCAAAGCCTCCAGTTGGGCAAAGCCCGGACCAAAGCGGTACTGGAACACTGGGAACACCCGCCGGCCCGCCGTCTCGGCCGCATTTCTTATTGCGTCAACCTGTGCGAGCGATGTGGCAAGTGGTTTTTCGCAAATAACATGTTTGCCAGCCTTTAGCGCCTCAATCGCGACAGGCGCATGCAGATGAGGCGGCAAACAGATATCAATCAGATCGACATCAGCCTCTAATGCAGCACGCATATCAGTCGCCCCAAAGATACCGTCAACGGCCAGAGCGTCCAGACGTGCCTGATCCTGATCCACCAGCATCACGACATCGAATTCCGGCAGGGCCTGATAAGCTGCCAGATGCTGCGCGCCGATGCCTCCGCCCAAAATGGCCACCCGGATCACTGCAATTTTCCTTCGGCCATGCCCTGCGCGCGCAGGGCCAATTCCATCACCTCAAGGCAATGGCGTTGTGTCATCGCCGTTTCGGTACGGTGTGAAATGTCATGCGCCAGTCGATCGAAATAGGGCAAGCCCGCATCCCTTGCGTCGATGGTTTCACAGCGCTTGCCGTTGACCAGGACCAGATGATCTGTGCCGGCGCGCCCGCCCACATCCACATATTTGCGCAGCTCGATATAGCCATCCGTTCCCAACAGCGTCAGCCGGCCATCGCCCCAGTTGGGCAGCGCATCTGGCGTGTACCAGTCAACGCGAATATAGCCCGAAGCATGATCAGAACGCAGTGCGATTTCTCCAAAATCCTGCAATCCAGTATTAGACGGATTGGCATGATTAGCAACGTGGGCCATCGTGATCTGCGCGCTGTCAGACCCTGTAAAATGCAAGAATTGATCTATTTGATGCACGCCGATATCCGTCAGAATGCCGCCGTAGCGTGCTCTGTCAAAAAACCAATCAGGCCGCGTTGCCCGGTTCAGTCGATGCGGACCAAGCCCTGTCGTATGCACCACCTTGCCGATCGCGCCATCCCGCACCAGCTGATCGGCCAACGTGACGCAAGGCACCTCGAACCGTTCGGAAAAGTTGATCGACCAGATGTGCCCGGTCTCTCCCACTGTTTTGCGGATGCTTGCCAGTTGATCGAGACTGATGCAGCCGGGCTTGTCTGTCATGACGTCATGGCCTGTCTGCATCGCGCGCACGCTTAGCGCTGCGCGATCCGCGGGGATCGCAGAAATCAGGGCGAGGTCCGCACCGGCTGCCAGCGCCTGATCCAAGGTTGCAAAGCGGCGCAGATCAGGAAAGCGCTCGACATATCCCGCAAGCGGCTGAGGCGTGCCCTCTGTCCAATATCCCAAGCAGCGCGCCCCAATCCGCAGCATGTTTTCTGTCATGCCATAGATGTGTCGATGATCGAGCCCAAGGGCCACAAAAGCAAGCGTCACGACAGCACCTGTGTTCGCTCACCAGAGCGCGCGGCCTTCTCCATTGCCTCAATGACAGCATGCACATGCAAAGCGTCCTCCGGTGGTGCAATTGGCTGCGTGCTAGAACGCACTGTGTTGGCAAAGCCTTCGACGATGGACTGATGCCAGGCGTGTGTAAAGGCCATCGGATCGGCGCCGCCGCCGGTGCCCGTCGCGCTTTGCTCAACGGCCTCCTGATACCCATCGATCCAGTCAATACGCAGATCATCCCCAACCAAAGTGGCCTGTGCCCGGGTTGTCGTAATCGCGATGCTTTCCGCACCGCCGGGATAGGCCGCAGTCGTCGCACTCAGTACGCCGGACGCACCACAGGCAAAGGTGAGCAGCCCGGCGGCGATGTCCTCTGCTTGCATCCGGTGCAAGGGGCTGGTTCGCATCAGCGCCTGTACATCGCTTATGGGGCCCGCCAACCACAGGGCCAAATCCAACGTATGAATGGCTTGGTTGATCATCACGCCACCGCCATCACGCGCATAGCTGCCCCGGCCCGGCGCATCATAATAGGCCTGATCACGCCACCACGGCACGCGCATCTCGACGTGAACAATCGGACCCAATGCACCGGTTTCCAGCTTATGCTTCAAACTGCGCACCGACGCCCTTGTGCGATGCTGAAAACATAGCCCAAGCGGCACCTGAGCCTGAGCATACAGATCAGCCACAGCCTGCGCGCCAGCGTGGCTGCGTTCCAACGGCTTTTCCATCAGGGTCGGTATTCCTGCTGTTGCCAATAAAGCAGCATAATCCTGCCGCGCATTCGGAGGGGTCAGCACTAGCGCCATGTCAGGCGCATGCGCCACCGCATCCTTCCACGTGGTACAGCCTGCAACAGGGTAACCAAGCTCTTTTGCAGCCTTCTGAACAAAATGCTCTGTCCGGCTGGTATCTCGCCCAAGCACAGCACATAGGCGCAGGCCAACCTCATTGTCGCGCAGTGCCAGCACATGGGCTTGGGCGACCATGCCCATCCCGATCATCAAGACTTTCATCGATGTCCTCCCACTGCACAGATTGGCCTGAATTACGGGGTGCGCCAAGGGCCATTCGTGCTAGGCTGGCTGCAAATCAGGAGGGCAGGCATGGTCAGGCAAATTTCAGGGCTGGCAGGCACGATATACGAAGCAATCCGCGACGCACCAATCGTGTCGCCACACGGACATTGCGACCCCGCGTGGTTCGCGCAGAATAACGCTTTTTCTGATCCCGCAGAGCTGTTGGTCATTCCCGATCACTATGTCTTTCGGATGCTTTATTCGCAGGGTATCGCACTGCGTGATCTGGGCATTGGCATAGCGCCCCAAGAGCGTGATCCACGAGTGATCTTCCGCCTCTTTGCCAGCAACTGGCGCTTATTCCTCGGCACCCCCAGCCATATCTGGATTACCCATGTGCTCGAAAAGACGATC
>Ga0206127_1004044_pt1 | contig 13117 bp, 14 predicted proteins | sample Helgoland_Spring_6_FD_148646 | JGI IMG/M metagenome (GOLD analysis project Ga0206127, IMG submission 148646) | Pelagic subsurface seawater microbial communities from Kabeltonne, Helgoland, North Sea - Helgoland_Spring_Bloom_20160419_1 | ecosystem: Environmental > Aquatic > Marine > Epipelagic ...
GTGCCAAGATTCGCCAGCAATACGCCTACGCGGGCCGGGGGGATCGCGGGATGATCTTCGGCTGCATGCGCTGGGCGTGCGGCGGTTTTGCTGGTATCAAGCATCTCGGTCGGTTCCATTCATGAGAATAGGCTTCAGATAAACGGTTTTGGCCGCAGGTCAATCAAACAGCGACTTTTCGTTTGTTTGCAAGGCATCCGCCAGTCGGACCTTTGCAGATCCGGGCCGCATTGGTTTCTGCTGGCTTGCATCCGGAGCCCAACCAGTCAGCACAATAAGTTCAAAGGTTGCAATTATACCGCCTTCATCTGCTGGAAAATTTTTTACATAGCTATCGGCAGCATGGTCGAGGATAGAGCGGCGCATGGTCTTGCGACCGCGAGCGGCCATGGCGTTCGCCTCTCCCATGGCACGTAAATCACGCATCAGGTGCCACATTGATTTATATACGGCCCTGAGTGGTACGCAGTCGGCCACGGGCAGCGCGAAACCAGCACGTTGCAAAAGCCCGCCCAAGTCACGAATTTCGGCCATTGGGGCCACGCGCGGTGACAGCCCGCCAGTAGTGACGCTTTCCGCCTCTGCCAGGCAGGCGCGTAATTCGTGCAGTGTTTGCCCGCCAAGTGTTACACCCAGCATCAGCCCATCAGGTGCAAGCGCGCGGCGACATTGGATCAGTTGCCCGACGGGGTCATTGGCCCAATGCAGACCAAGGCTATGAACCACCAGATCATGCTGACCGGGTTCCAGAGGCAACGTTTCTGTCTCTGGAACAATTTTGGCCTGCACAAAGCGATTAACCCACAGCGACGGATGCGCTGCCACAATTGTTGGAAATTGAAACGTTTTGTTAACCATAGCAAGGCGATCTTCTACCTCTGATTGTGCTGCGCGTTGGAGAAATAGCGCACCCGGATCGGCACGGTTTCGGTTCCGGTTCAAAGCATGCAGATCGGCAAAAGGCTGACGTTTGGTCATCGGGCAAGGATAAGTTTACAATGGGTATTTTACAAATGGCTTTAGCGGTAATTTATCCGCCAACCTGTCTTGGCTGTGGCGAAATTGTCGATAGTGACTTTGGTCTGTGCGGATCTTGCTGGGGACAAACAGAGTTCATTGGCGGAGCCGCCTGCGACGTTTGCGGAACCCCTTTGCCGGGGCAAGTCGACGACGAACCTATCAAATGCGACGGATGCCTGCACACGCCACGGTCTTGGGATAAAGGTCGTGCGGCACTTGTCTATTCGGGAATGGGCCGCAAACTAGTGCTCGGCTTGAAGCATGCAGACCGCCAGGAAATCGCCCGCCCTGCTGCGCGGTGGATGCATGCGGCAACGCGTGATATTGTGACAGAAGGAACACTCATCGTGCCCGTACCGCTGCATTGGACCCGACTGTTAAAGCGGCGCTACAATCAATCCGCCTTGATTGCTAAGTGCTTGGCGGAGCTTACTGGATTGGACTGGTGCCCTGATTTGCTGGAACGTCCAAAGCGCACTTCTTCGTTGGATGGCAAAACTCTGGCCGAGCGCAGTGAAATTCTTGCTGATGCTGTGCGTATCGCACCCAAGCGTCGGCATCGAATTGTAGGGCGGGACATTTTATTGATCGATGATGTCTTAACGACTGGCGCTACACTTGAGGCCTGTGCCGCGGTCTGTCTGGCATCTGGGGCGAGCAATGTCTGTGTATCTGTACTGGCGCGCGCAGCAAAGCGCGCCTAAATAATAACAGAACAGGAATACCTAAAGGACAGGTCTTATGCCCCAGATCGAAATATACACGTCGCCCTTGTGTGGCTTTTGTCACGCGGCCAAGCGGCTCTTGAATGAAAAGGGTGCTTCCTTTTCCGAGGTGGATGTCTTGCAAAATCCAGAGCGTAAGCCCGAGATGATCAATCGCGCAAACGGTGGACGTACTGTGCCACAGATCTTTGTTGGCGACATCCATGTGGGTGGGTGCGATGATCTGTACGCGCTTGAGCGTGCGGGCAAGCTTGACGCTTTGCTTGCAGCTTGAATGAAAGCGGCCCTGCTGCAAATGAATGTGTCGGATGACCCAAAGGCAAACTTGCCTGGGACAATCGCGATGATACAGCACGCAGCAGATTTGGGCGCGCGGTTCGTTTTGACACCCGAAGTCACCAATTGCGTCAGCACCAGCCGAGCGCATCAAATCGCAGTACTGCAACACGAATCAGACGATCAGACATTGCAAGCGCTGCAACAGGCCGCCGCAGGCAGTGGCATTCATCTGCTGATCGGGTCATTGGCGCTCAAGACTGATGATTCGGATGGTCGCTTTGCCAATCGGTCATTTTTAATCGGGCCGGATGGAACTATCATGGCACGCTATGACAAGATCCACATGTTTGACGTGGCAATTTCCGAAACCGAGACATATCGCGAATCGGCTGGCTATCGGCCCGGCACAAGGGCAGTTGTCGCTTCGACGCCTTTTGGCACGCTTGGAATGTCAATCTGCTATGATATGCGATTTCCTCGTCTTGCTGATGCTCTGGTTGGCGCTGGGGCCGAAATATTAAGCTACCCATCTGCTTTTTCGTCTGTCACGGGTGCGGCTCATTGGCACAGTCTGTTGCGTGCACGCGCGATCGAGACGGGAGCATGGGTGCTCGCGCCTGCGCAAACCGGTTTGCATATAGGTCAATCGGGCAGTTCTCGAACAACCTATGGACACAGCCTTGCCATTGATCCTTGGGGTAAGGTGGTGCTTGACGCGGGTACTGCGCCGGGGGTTTATACTTTTGATTTGGATATGGAGAAAGTGCCCGAGGCGCGCCGCCGTATCCCTTCGCGGGACAACATGCGCGATTTTGACGGCCCCTGAGGTTGCATGAGCACAGATAAAGAAACATTGGCCATTTCGCTTTTCAGCGAGATTTTGGCAGCTGACCAGATGGTGCGGAACCGGATCAGCCGTGTGATGCCTAAGGGTATGGAAATTTCACACTTTTCGGTTCTCAACAATTTGCATTGGCACGAGGATGAACGCTCACCTGCCCAACTGGCCGAGACATTCAAGGTGACACGGGGCGCTATGACCAATACGCTCTCTCGCCTTGAGTGGGCCGGTTACATTCACATTAGGCCTGACTGGGATGATGCCCGCCGCAAAATGGTAGCGATCAGTCCGGCCGGAAGGCAGGCGCGAGAGCAAGCCTTGAGCGCTATCGCGCCGCTGGTGACAGACGTAATTGATGAGCTGGGAGAAGACAGCGTGCGCGCCACGCTGCCAATTCTTCGTCAACTCCGCATACAGCTAAGCCCCAAGGCTAAACAGGATTAAGGCTCAACAGGATTAAGGCTGGCAGTGACGTAGTTCACGCTCAAATCGCGATCCGAAAGCCTCCATGACCAGGTGATTGGATTGAAAACAAATCCCTGCCGATCGACCGGATGAAGGCCTGCATCCCGCATCAGATCGAAAAGCTCGTCTGGTGTTATAAACTTCGACCACTCATGCGTACCTTTGGGCAGCCAGCGCATCACATGTTCTGCGCCGATGATCGCCATTAAAAAGGATTTCGGATTACGGTTGATGGTTGAACAGATATGCAGCCCGCCCGGTTCCAACAATTGGCGACAGGCCGTCAGATACCCTAGAGGATCGGCAACATGCTCTACTACCTCCATGTTTAAAACAACGTCGAACTGTTCGCCAGCCGTAGCCATGTCTTCTGCAGTGGTATGGCGGTAGTCGATCGTCAGACCCGATTGCTCGGCATGGACGCGTGCCACCGGAAGGTTGCGTTCGGCAGCATCAGCACCAACCACTTTGGCACCGAGACGTGCCATAGGTTCGGCCAGCAATCCGCCGCCGCAGCCAATATCCAAGATGCGCAATCCTTCAAACGGCGCTGAGGATTTCAAATCCTTGTTAAACTCTGCTGCGATCTGGCTTGTTATATAATCCAATCTGCAAGGGTTGAGCATATGCAAGGGCTTGAATTTGCCGTTGGGATCCCACCATTCTGCCGCCATCGCCTCAAATTTTGCGATCTCTGAGGGGTCAACGGTCGTTTGATGCGTTTGCATTTTGATCTCCGTATGCTCATTTGCAATATAAGCTCTATGTAGGTCAGTAATGGACAAATACAGCGATCAAAAGCCCGCGGTGCAATATCTGCATCCACCCATCGACCCCTATGACCAGCGGATGCTGGACGTAGGACAAGGCCATCGCGTTTATGTTGAACAGTGTGGCAACCCTGATGGCGTGCCTGTTATCGTGCTCCATGGTGGGCCCGGTGGTGGATGCAGTCCAGCAATGCGCCGCTATTTCGACCCTGAACACTATCGTGTCATTCTGTTTGACCAGCGCGGCTGTGGCCGGTCGCGGCCGCATGCTTCGGTTGTTAACAACACAACTTGGCATTTGGTTGACGACATTGAGCTGATTCGCCGCACCTTGGATATTGACGAGTGGATCGTTTTTGGTGGCAGTTGGGGGGCAACTCTGGCTCTGATATACGCCGAAGAGCATCCGTCGCGTGTGTCGCAAATGGTCTTGCGTGGTGTGTTCCTGATGACTCAGTCCGAACTTGATTGGTTTTACGGCGGTGGTGCTGGGAAATTTTGGCCCGAAGTCTGGGCCCGATTTGTCAGTCTAGTGCCTGAAGACGAACGAGGCGATTTGATAACGGCGTATAACAGGCGGTTGTTTTCAGGCGATATCACACAAGAGGTTCGTTTTGCCCGTGCATGGTCGTCATGGGAAAATGCATTGGCGTCAGTTCACTCGGCAGGCAATGGTGGCGAAGCGCCGGGAGACTATGCCCGAGCGTTTGCGCGTCTCGAGAATCATTATTTCTCCAATGCGGGCTTCCTTGAGTTCGACGGTCAGATTTTGGCGCATGCCGGTCGGATCAAGCATATCCCGGGGACGATTGTTCAAGGGCGTTATGATATGATCTGCCCACCCGAATCTGCCTATGCACTCGCAAAAGCTTGGCCGGGAGGAGAGTTGAAAATGGTGCGAAATGCAGGACATGCCTTGTCTGAGCCGGGAATTTCGGCTGAACTTGTTCGAACGATGGATAGGATAGCAGAGAAATGATGGGGATCGACCGCCGTGCACTTTTTGCTTCGGGTGCTGCCGCTGCATTGATGGCGGCCGCAGGTGTGTCTGCGGCACCTAGGCGTGGCGGACGTTTGCGCGCGGCACTTTCTGCAGATCTGTTTGATCAAGCGGTATCATGCACGCTTTATGAAAACCTGACCGAGATTGGTGCTGACGGAACATTGCGCGGGGCATTGGCCACCGATTGGACGTCTGAACAGGATGCACGCGTGTGGTATTTTTCGTTGCGTAAGGACGTGATATTTCACGACGAAACAGATTTTGATGCGGCCACGGTTGCATTGCCCTTTGACCTGTCGGTGAAGGATAAGCATCTGATCAAAATAACTCTTGAGTCGCCCAACCCAAACTTACCCTATCTTTTGGCCCACCCGGGTTATGGGCAACGCGGGGCGGATGGCATGGGCACAGGGATTTACCAGCTGCAAAAGCTTGACAAAGGCCGGCATTTCATTGCGAACCGCCTGCAAGAGCACTGGAAGTCAGGCCGAGCTGGCTGGTTTGACAGCGTGGAATTTGTACACTTCAGCAGCGAAGCTGTAAGGGCAGAGGCGCTGCGCGATGGGTTGGTCGATGTTGCCGATATAAATGCGCTGGATTCCTATGCTGACCCGCGAGATTTTCAGCTGATCTACAGCGGACCAGTCCACGCATTTGTGGCCAGTCAGGCAATTTCTCTGCCTGCAACGGTCGGCAAAGTCTGGCCACTTGATAATTTGCGGATGTCAGAACGTTGGTCTGCTGCCTGAGGGCTTGCAGATTCTGACGGGCATGCGTATACGACTTTTAATAGCGGCGTGTTAGGGTCCAAACCTGATGCTCCACCGGGAAATTCCGACGGGCCGCGCGCCCGTTTTTTTGTGCCTGAAAGAACCATGAACAACGACCTGATTGCCAAAGCAGCTATCGATCGCCGTCTGGCCGAGATCATCACCCCGGTGATCGAGGATCTGGGTTATGAGTTGGTGCGCGTGCGATTGATGAGTGGCAAAGAAACGGCGCTTCAGATCATGGCTGACAAGCCAGATGGCGGGATCGAGGTAGACGACTGTGCCGCGATATCTACGGCTGTAAGTGCAACTCTTGATGTTGAAGATCCAATTTTGGATGCCTATACGCTTGAAGTGTCCAGCCCCGGAATCGATCGCCCGCTGACTCGGCTCAAAGATTTTGACATGTTCGAAGGATACGATGCCAAAATTGAAACTGATGAGCTGATTGACGGACGTCGTAGGTTCAAGGGCATCTTGGCAGGTATCGATGGGGACGAAATTTTGATCAACGTGGCAGAGGGCACTATTGGCCTAAGGTTTGAGTGGCTCAGCGACGCCAAACTGGTTTTGACTGACGAACTGATCAAGGAAATGCTGCGCCAACGCAAGGCGGCTGGCGTAATCAAAGAAACTGAATTCGACGAAGTACAGACGGATACGTCTGAGGAGGACACCTGATGGCCATTACATCTGCAAACCAGCTTGAGCTGTTGCAAACTGCCGAGGCGGTTGCGCGCGAAAAGATGATCGACCCCGGACTGGTCATTGAAGCTATGGAAGAATCGCTCGCGCGTGCTGCCAAGTCGCGTTACGGGGCAGAAATGGATATTCGCGTCGCCATCGATCGCAAGACGGGCAAAGCGACATTCACCCGTGTCCGCACCGTGGTTGAAGAAGAAGAACTTGAGAACTATCAGGCCGAGTTTACCGTTGATCAGGCCAAGCAATATATGGAAAACCCCGAGGTTGGCCAACAGCTTATCGAAGAAGTACCACCTGTAGAAATGGGTCGGATTGCGGCACAGTCAGCCAAGCAGGTCATTCTTCAAAAAGTGCGCGAAGCCGAACGTGATCGCCAATACGAAGAGTTCAAGGATCGTGCTGGCACGATCATCAATGCGCTGGTCAAGCGCGAAGAGTATGGCAACGTCATTGTAGATGTTGGTGCTGGCGAAGCGATCTTGCGCCGCAACGAAAAAATTGGTCGCGAAGCGTACCGCCCAAACGATCGCATCCGCTGCTATATTAAAGACGTGCGTCGCGAACAGCGCGGCCCCCAGATTTTCCTTAGCCGGACCGCGCCAGAGTTCATGGCAGAATTGTTCAAAATGGAAGTGCCAGAAATCTACGATGGCATCATTGAGATTAAAGCAGTGGCTCGTGACCCAGGGTCGCGCGCCAAGATCGCCGTGATTTCGTATGACAATTCGATCGACCCTGTGGGTGCGTGTGTAGGTATGCGCGGCAGCCGGGTACAGGCTGTTGTCAACGAGCTTCAGGGCGAAAAGATTGACATCATTCCCTGGAACGAAGATCAGCCCACGTTCCTTGTGAATGCTTTACAGCCTGCCGAAGTTAGCAAAGTCGTGCTAGACGAAGAAGCTGGGAAAATCGAAGTCGTGGTCCCCGAAGAACAGCTCAGCCTGGCCATTGGTCGTCGCGGTCAAAACGTGCGTCTTGCATCGCAACTGACGAGCCTGGACATCGATATCATGACCGAAGCAGATGAGTCCGCCCGTCGCCAGGCCGAATTCGAACTTCGCACCAAGCTCTTTATCGACAAGCTGGACCTTGACGAGTTTTTTGCCCAGCTTCTGGTCTCTGAAGGGTTCACCAACCTCGAAGAAGTGGCTTACGTTGAGCTGGATGAGCTGTTGGTCATTGACGGAGTCGATGAAGGCACAGCGCAGGAATTGCAGGCACGTGCCCGCGATGTCCTTGAGGCTATGGCCAAAGAAGCGCTAGATGCTGCGCGCGCGTTGGGCGCTGAGGATAGCCTAATTGAATTTGACGGTCTGACGCCACAGATGATCGAAGCCTTGGCCAAGGACGATGTTAAAACGCTCGAAGATTTTGCAACTTGCGCTGACTGGGAGCTGGCTGGTGGCTGGACGACAGTCGATGGCGAACGTCACAAAGATGACGGTGTACTTGAGCCATTTGAAGTATCTCTCGAAGAGGCGCAGCATTTGGTTATGACTGCTCGTGTATTGTTGGGCTGGGTTGACCCAACGGAACTAGAGGCTGAAACCGAGGACGACGTAGACGCTGATCTTACCGAGGAGACCGAGGCCTGATTTCAGGCTTCGGAGCAACCTGATGGGACGCGGTGGCGCTTCAAAAGATCGGTCGGATGGGCCGGAACGCAAGTGCATTGCTACAGGCGATGTGCAACCAAAGCATGGGCTGATCCGTTTTGTAGTTGGCCCTGATGCACAGATTGTGCCGGATATAGCTGGCAAATTGCCCGGTCGTGGAATTTATGTTGCAGCTGATCGGGTAGCTTTGGATAAATCGGTTGAAAAGAAGCTATTCGCCCGTGGCGCAAAGCAGGCGGTTCAGGTCGCTGACGATCTGGTGGCAGAGGTAGAACGGCAATTGGCCCGTCGCGTGATTGATTTGATCGCACTGTCACGGAAATCAGGTAGGGCTGTGGCAGGGTATGAAAAAGTTAAAGGCTGGCTTCAGATGGAAGAAGCTCAGGTTTTGATTCAGGCGGTGGATGGGTCTGGGCGTGGCAAGTCCAAACTCAGTACACCGCATTTTGGAACGTATATCGGCTGGTTGACGGCTGACGAGTTAGGTTTGGCATTTGGCCGTCAAACTGTGATACATGGTGCGCTCGCCTCTGGCGGACTCACGCAACGTGTTGTAGAGGAAGCCAACCGTTTACGCGGCGTGCGCGAAAATGACGGCGGCAACGGTCGCCGGGAAGGATAGACGAGCTTTATGAGCGATACTGACGGGAAAAAGACATTGGGGCTGCGTAGCGGCTCTCGTCCGGGGAATGTGAAACAGAGCTTCAGCCATGGGCGGACGAAGAACGTCGTCGTAGAAACCAAGCGCAAGCGTGTGGTTGTGCCCAAACCGGGCGCGGCTAATCCAAAGCCTGCGGGTTCTGGGCCATCTGTTGGCAATCCCAGTCGACGTCCAGCGGGCATTTCTGATGTCGAGATGGAGCGCAGATTGAAGGCTGTGCAGGCTGCGAAGTCGCGTGAAGCGGAAGAATCAGCCCGGCGTGCTGCAGACGAAAAGGCGCGCGAAGAAGAACGAGAACGGCGCCGTGCCGAGATCGAGGCGAAAGAACGTCAAGAAAAAGAGCGTGAAGAAACCCTTCGCCTGAAGGCCGAGGAAGACGCGCGCAAGGCCGCAGAAGCCGAAGCTGCGGCACAGGCTGCAGTGGCCGTTCCTGCTGCTGAAACCACTCGTGCAGCTCCGCGTCAGGGGCAGCAACCAGCGCCGACACCCCGCAAAAACGAACGTGAGCGCGAGCAGCGCCCCTCGCGTGGGAAAGGTGATGATGGTCGTCGCTCTGGAAAGCTGACGCTGAACCAGGCGCTGTCTGGTGGCGAAGGTGGACGCCAACGCTCCATGGCCGCAATGAAGCGCAAGCAGGAACGCGCCCGTCAAAAGGCGATGGGTGGTTCGGTCGAGCGCGAAAAGGTTATGCGTACCGTCAACCTTCCCGAAGCTATTGTAGTTTCCGAACTGGCAAACCGTATGGCCGAACGCGTTGGTGATGTTGTCAAGTCGCTGATGCAAATGGGCATGATGGTTACACAGAACGAGACAATTGACGCCGACACTGCCGAATTGATCATTCAAGAGTTTGGTCACAAGGTCCAACGCGTATCAGATGCCGACGTAGAGGACGTGATCAAAGAAATCATCGATGATGAAAAAGATCTTGAGCCACGCCCCCCTGTTATTACAATCATGGGCCATGTCGACCACGGAAAAACATCCCTCTTGGATGCTATCCGAGACGCCAAAGTCGTCGCCGGCGAGGCGGGCGGGATTACCCAGCACATTGGCGCTTACCAGGTCACAACGGAAAGTGGTGCTAGACTGTCATTCCTCGACACCCCCGGCCACGCGGCGTTTACTTCCATGCGCTCGCGGGGCGCGCAGGTGACGGATGTGGTTGTTCTGGTTGTTGCGGCAGATGACGCAGTGATGCCCCAGACCATTGAGGCAATTAATCACGCCAAAGCCGCCAAAGTACCGATGATTGTTGCGATTAACAAAGTCGACAAACCCGGCGCTAACCCTGACAAGGTCCGAACGGATCTGCTTCAACAAGAAGTCATTGTTGAAAAACTTTCGGGTGAAGTGCAGGACGTCGAAGTCTCAGCGATCACCGGTCAGGGTCTGGACGAATTGCTCGAAGCGATTGCCCTGCAATCTGAGATCCTTGAGCTAAAAGCTAATGCTGATCGTGCCGCCCAAGGTGCTGTGATTGAAGCACAGCTTGACGTGGGACGTGGCCCCGTAGCCACCGTGCTTGTCCAAAATGGTACTCTGCGGCAGGGTGATATCTTTGTCGTGGGGGAGCAGTACGGTAAAGTTCGTGCGCTGATCAACGACAAGGGTGAACGCGTCAAAGAGGCAGGTCCGTCGGTGCCCGTCGAAGTACTTGGTCTAAACGGTACGCCCGAGGCAGGCGATGTCTTGAACGTTACCGAAACTGAAGCACAAGCACGCGAGATTGCAGAATACCGCGCGAATGCTGCTAAGGACAAGCGCGCTGCCGCCGGTGCTGCAACGACGCTCGAACAGTTGATGGCAAACGCCAAGGCGGATGAAAACGTCACCGAATTGCCAATTTTGGTCAAAGCAGACGTACAAGGTTCTGCCGAAGCAATCGTTCAGGCGATGGAAAAAATCGGCAATGACGAAGTGCGCGTGCGCGTTCTGCATTCGGGCGTTGGCGCGATCACAGAAACTGATGTTGGTCTGGCCGAAGCATCGAACGCACCGATTATGGGTTTTAACGTTCGTGCAAACGCTTCTGCAAGGAACACAGCCAACCAAAAGGGTGTCGAAGTCCGCTACTACTCTGTCATCTATGATTTGGTGGATGATGTGAAAGCGGCAGCGTCTGGTCTACTTAGTGCGGAAATTCGTGAACGCTTTATCGGTTACGCCGAGATCAAAGAAGTATTCAAGGTTTCTAATGTCGGCAAAGTTGCAGGCTGTTTGGTTACCGAAGGTGTGGCGCGTCGATCAGCTGGTGTGCGTTTGCTGCGTGACAACGTAGTGATCCACGAAGGCACATTGAAAACGCTGAAACGATTTAAGGATGAGGTCGCCGAGGTCCAGTCTGGTCAGGAATGCGGCATGGCCTTTGAAAATTATGACGATGTCCGGCCCAAAGATGTTATCGAAATCTTCGAACGCGAAGAGGTCACTCGCAGCTTGGACTGATCTGCTTGCAGATGATACTTAAAACGTAGAAGGGACAGCAACCGTTGCTGTCCCTTCGATGTTTCGTGAGTGTTTTAGTCTTAAGCTGCTGGTTTGACAGGCATTCCAGAAAAATAAGACCCGTCTACACGAACGGTAACCCGTCCATCTGATAACGTTTTTACGAAGATGCCTTGCACCAAAGTCGAGCTTCCCAAAGTAATTGTTTTGATCATGCCTTTTCCTCCCCAAAAAAGCATACACTATACGATGTTAATTTTTTGGGATTGCCGAGTCATTCAATTTTTTAATTGTTGCATAATTTTTCAACATTTTTGGAAAATCAGCACATTTTCAAAGTAAATCTCTCAACATCGCAACCAAGGGGATGTCAGCTTGGGGCATAGGGTAAGACCGTAGGTCATTTGGGCGCACCCATTTAAGCGCTTGCTTTTCACGTGGTTGCGGCGTTCCTTCCCATTTACGGCATGCGAATAATGGCATGAGCAGGTGGAAACTGTCATAGCTGTGACTGGCAAAGGTCAATGGAGCAAGGCAAGATTGCCAAGTGCTGATGCCCAGCTCTTCTTCGAGCTCGCGGATTAATGCGGCCTCAGGCGTTTCATTGGGCTCTATTTTTCCGCCGGGAAATTCCCACAGGCCGGCCATTGATTTACCTTCTGGCCGTTGCGCCAGCAAAACACGGCCATCCACATCAATCAGCGCAACCGCAGAGACCAAAACGACTTTCATTTCGATCATGACCGGTAGTCTGCGTTGATTTCGATGTATCCATGGGTCAGATCGCAGGTCCAGACCGTTGTACTTGCTGTCCCCATACCGATTTCCGTTGTGATCCGAATGTGCTCGCCTTTCATGTGCTCTGCTGCTTCTTCCTCTAGATATGAGGGGCTCACCCAACCGTTCTCTGCGACCAACACATCGCCGAACCAGATAGAAAGCGCATCCCGATCCGCCGGTGCGCCGGATTTTCCGATGGCCATGACCACGCGTCCCCAATTTGGATCTTGTCCTGCAATTGCCGTTTTGACCAAAGGAGAATTAGCAATCGACATTGCGTGGGTCTTGGCTGCGGCCTTGTCAGTGGCACCTTTGACCTTGATCTCGACGAATTTAGTGGCGCCTTCACCATCCCTGACGACCTGATGGGCGAGGTCTAGCATGACAGAATGTAAGGCGGCTTCAAAATTAGGATCAGCGGACGCGTCGACGCCGCTTGCTCCTGTGGCTGCGACCATCAGACTATCAGATGTCGAAGTGTCGCTATCGACGGTAATGCAGTTGAAGGTCTCATCGCAAAGCCGGGCGGTCATGGCTTGCAGCACATCCTGATCCACTTTTGCATCGGTAAAGATATAGACAAGCATTGTTGCCATGTCAGGCGCAATCATACCGCTGCCTTTGGCTACTCCTGCGATTTTGATCGAGTGGCCACCTATATTACAATGCGCCGCGGCACCCTTAGGATAGGTGTCTGTTGTCAGGATTGCGGCGGCTGCATCGTTGATCGCATCAGCGCTTAAGCCCACAACAAGTTCAGACAGTTTGGCGGTGATCCGATCATGCGGAAGCGGTTCACCGATAACACCAGTCGAAGCGGTGAAGACGCGATTATCCGGTATGCCGGTCGCATGAGCGGTGGCCTGCACGATCGCTTCAACTGCGGCCACACCTTTGTTGCCGGTGAACGCATTCGAATTTCCAGCGTTGACCAAAATGGCTGCGCCATCGTTACTTTGTCTGCCTAATTTGGTTTGGCAATCCAGAACTGGAGCGGACCGAGTGGCGGAGCGGGTGAAAACACCCGCAACCGC
>Ga0206127_1004045_pt1 | contig 13116 bp, 13 predicted proteins | sample Helgoland_Spring_6_FD_148646 | JGI IMG/M metagenome (GOLD analysis project Ga0206127, IMG submission 148646) | Pelagic subsurface seawater microbial communities from Kabeltonne, Helgoland, North Sea - Helgoland_Spring_Bloom_20160419_1 | ecosystem: Environmental > Aquatic > Marine > Epipelagic ...
AAAAAAAAAAAAAAAAAAACAAAAACCAAAAAAAAAATAAAAAAAAAAAAAAAAAAAAAAAAAACAGAAAAAAAAAGAATTAAAAGACAAGAAAGACAAGCCTCTGAAAAAAAAAAGAGACAATTAAAACAAGAAGATGAAAGAAGAAAAAAACAAGTCGAAAAATTAAAAGAGCAACAAAAAAAAGAAACTCAAAAACAAAAACAAGAAGCTGATAAAAAAGTAAAACAAGAACAAGAAGAAATTAAAAAATTAAAACTTCAATTACAAAAACAGCAGGAAAGTAATAATGAAATTAAAAATAATATAAAAAAAACTAATCAAAAATTTGATAAAATAAGTAATGAAAAACAAAAAGTAGAAGATAAAATGTTTGATAATCAAAAAAATATAATTTCAAAAAGTAAAAGGGGGAGGCAACAAAGCCAACAAAGCCAACAAAGCCAACAAAGACAACAAAGCCAACAAAGACAACAAAGACAACAATCAGAACAAAAAAGACAACAAAGACAACAATCAGAACAAAAAAGACAACAATCAGAACAAAAAAGACAACAAAGACAACAAAGACAAAAACAACAAGAAATTGAAAGTGATATAGATAAATTAACAGAATTAAATAATAATTTAAAAGATAAATTAAATAAACAACTCAAACAATTACCTGAATCTTTTTAAATTTAATTTAAATAACTTTTTGATTTAATAAAATAAATGAAATTAAAAATAATTACTATAAAAGTTTAAATATTTAAAAATATAATTAAACTTTTCCAGTAAAAGTATTATTTAATACTTTTTTAATTTCTAAATCTTTACCATTTAGAATTGCATCAATAGAATTTAAATAACAAGAAAAATCTTCATTCTTTTTTAATTTATCTTCTATTTCAATTAAAATATCATTTATAATATCAATATCATTATCGGTCCAAACTTTACTAAATTTATTATAAATTTCTAATTGTTCATTGTCAATTTTAAATTCAGAACCATTTAATATATTAATATAATGAGATAATGCGTGTGAAGTTGAATCTGAATTTTCATCATATAAACTTTGTAAATTTTTTAGTCCTATTTTTGCTTTTGAATAAATATTAGCCAATCTTTCATCATCAGTAGGATTATATTTTGATCTACATATTTTTAATGGATTACATAAATTATGTAAATCAGATCTTTTATCACCTTTACTCCATCTAAAAGTACCTTGTAAAATATTGGGTTCTTGATACTCAATTTTATTTAAATTAATACTAATTTTAGTACCTGCATGTTTAAAAGACAAAATAGACAATCTAATTACAGTTGTTAGGGGATCTAATATTTGTGAATTAGAATTATCACCTAATGAATTATAAACATATCCTACACTACTACTTAAAAAATTAAGAAATTTTATATTATCCATATTATATAATACGATATTTATATTATCTTTTTAACTAAAATAAAAATTAAAGTTCAAATTATTAAATTATTTATATAAATTTTTTTTCTATAATTTCTTTAGAGTTTAATCTTAAAAAAAAATAAAATAAAAATTATTTTTAATTAAATAAAATATAATTGTTAATTTAATTACATTTTATTTAATTCCTTTGTTAATGCAGATTTATACTTGGTTGGTATTTCATAATCTTGAACACAAATTTGACCGATTAAATCTCGTTTTTCTTTAGTAATATTATGTTTTTTCATAAAATTAACTACTTTATTAATACCATCTTTTTGATATAAAAATATAGTTTGATATAATATTTTATTTAAAATAGATACTTTATCTAACCGCTCTATTGTGCTAAATAAATTAAGATTTTTATTAGTTTTAGATAAATTCCCTAAATATTTTGGAAATGAAATTTTACCATTATATTTTTTTTTTGAATTCAAACTCATTGTTAAACTTGTGATTGTAGAAATAGTTGGTAATAATTGAAAATTCATATTTCCAAAAGTATCAATTTGACTTAAATTATCACTACTTTTTTCAATTGATTCAATATCTTGAAAACTGGTATAATTTTCTTGAATAAACAATGGTACTATAAAATAATCACTAAAAAACATATTATCTCTTTGTTTAATTTTAGTATCTTTATTAAAATATAATTTTGTGATTTCAAAATGATTACTATATTGACGGTCTTTAGAACTAGAATTACAATTAATATTAAGATAATTAATAATTCCTCTTACATCAGAGTTATGTTCGATTATTAAATCATTAACTTGTTCAGAATTAAATTTTAATTTTTCTTGTTTAACAATATTTAAAATAAATGGTAATAACTTTTCTGGTTTATTTCTAAAAAATCTGATTTGGAAACAATTATTTGAAATAGTCCTTAAATCTTTTGTAATTTCATTACAAATTAATATAATTGGTATTTTAGTATGTTTAATGATATTATTAATTTCAGTTAAACCTCCTTTATCTGAAAAATAATCTATTTCATCAAATACATATAATTCCTTCTTTTTAATAAAAAATGAATCAATTGATTTATTATTTTGATTATTAGTAATTAATTTTTGCAAGTATTCTTTAGTTAGTAATCTACTATTATTTAATTCTATTTTATTATAATTTAATTCTTTTGATAATAATTCAACGCTTAAACTTTTACCTACTCCGCACGGACCATTAATTAAAACAGCTTTTTTTTGTTGTTTTGGATTCCAATTTAGTAACCATTCTTTTAAATTTTTAACACCAAAATATTGACCGGCTATAAAGTTAGATTTTTTTGGTTTATATTTATTAATTAAATTCATCAAGTACACTTATTATTAAATGTATATAATATAATAATCAATTTATTTTATAAATTATATTTATATGGAATATAAATGTTTAGAAAATAATATAAAATTATATTATTATCCAGAATTTAATAAAAAATTAGTAATTTATATAGATCATCCATATTATGTAATTTTATTTTTAATTATGGAAACATATTTAACAGATTTTGAAATTGAATATAATTTTAAAAAATATTTTACTTTAATTTTAAATAATGAACATAAAACAGATGAAATTATAAATATTATTTCTATCGCATTAACAACTATTTTAGATTATTATATATTAGATTTTGAAATTTATTCAGATATACTTACATATATTGATAAAACTAAATATTATAATCTAGTAGAATTTATGTTTCCAAATTATAATTTTTCTTTAAATTATAAAAATATAAGTTATGATAATTTAAAAAAAAGTATAAAATATTTTTTTAAAAATAGTCAAATTCACTTTATTACTAATAGTAAAAGTATTTTTAATTCATATAATTTTGAATCAATAATATATTTTGAAAAAAAGAGTGTCTATTTTAATAATTATACTTTACCATATAAAAAATTTAGTTTTAAAAAAAATAAAGATCTTTTAATAGGAATTTATTTAGATAAACTAGAATATTATGACCATTACATTTTAGATATATTAACTCAAATCTTAAAAAAAAAAAATATAATATGTGAATTAATTTGGATATCAAAAAAATACAAAATTATGATTTTATCGCACATCAATATGAATGTATTAAAAAAAACATTAATTGATATTTATAGAAATAATTTTGAAATAAATATCAATAATTACGAGTTAATTAAAAAAAAATCTATTTTAGATATTATAAATTTTAAACATTATGATTTAAATTTATATCAACAAATAACTAAGAAAGATATTATTAATTTATCTCAAAAAATATTTAATCAAGATAATATAAAATTCATGGGTCCAAATTAATACAGTTAATTTATACTTATAGATTAAAATAATTAAAAGTATATAAATAATGTCTATTAATTGGAAATATCAAAATAAAAAAAAAAGGAGACTTAACGTTGAAGAAGATGAAGCATTAATTGATATTGGAGATTTATTACAAAAAAGTTTTGAAAATGTATCAAGTGATATATCAGTTGGAGGTCAAGGTAAAATTAAAAGAATAGATAACCATATTTATTTTTATTCGGATGTTGAACAGGGTAGTATTCTACAATTAAATTTAACTTTAAAAGAATTAGAAAAAGAAATTTTATCTTATTCAAGTAAGTTTAATTCAGAACCAGCTAAAATATACCTTCATATTAATAGTCATGGAGGTGATTTATATTCAGCATTGTCCGCTGTAGATACTATTATTAATTTAAAAGTTAAAGTTGTTTCTATAATTGAAGGTTTTGCAGCTTCAGCGGCTACAATTATTAGTGTAGTAGCTTCAGAAAGAGTTATTCAAAAACATGCTTATATGTTAATTCATCAACTTTCTAGTGGCTTTTGGGGTAAGTATCAAGAATTTGAAGATGAAGCTAAAAATTTAGATAGATTAATGAAAATGATTAAAGAAATTTATAAAGAATACACTCATATTAAAATGAGTGGTAAAAATGGTCTAAATGAATGTTTAAAACATGATTTATTGTGGGATTGTAATGAATGTGTGAAAGTCGGTTTAATTGATAGAATTGAATAAATTCATAATTATATATTTTAATATATTTATGAAAATTCATTAAATTCATTAATAAAATATTTTATTTTTATTTTTATTTTTTTATAATTAATTTATTTAATATATATATATGATAGAACTATTTACAAGTCAAACACAATCACCGAATACAATTCAAACAAAACCACCTGATGCAATTTTATCTGAGAGAAATTTAACTATTAATGATTATAAAATTAAAATTAAAGAAGCAAAAGAAGAAATTAATTTATTAAATTTTGAAATAGAAGAGTCTGAGAATGATATTAGAGATTTAAATTTATTTATAAAAAATGAATCTGAATCTTGGAAAATAAAAAAGGAAGAATTAAAAACAAATATTGATAAGAGTTCAGAAGAATCTAGGGTAATCAACGACGATTTAGAAGATAAAATTCAGAAAAGTACTAAATCTCTAAAAGAAAAAAATAAAAAATTAAAAAATGTAAATGATATCGCATATAATGAATGTTCTGAAGAATCAAAATATAAAGATATGGATTCAAAATTTAAAAATGTAATTAAAAAAAAAGATAGTTTTAATAAAAAAAGACTTGACCATAAAAATAATTATAATAAAAATATAGTTAGTCCATGGAATAAAAAAAAATTAGCAATAGATAAAGAAATATCAAAAGAAGAAAACAAATTTTTAAAAAAAGAAGAAGAATGTCAGGTAATATGCTCAGATACTTATAACAATAATATAAATTCAATAAATATTACATATCCCCCTCCTTATGAAAATATGGAACCGTTACCTTCATTCCCACCAGGTATAGATGATATTATATCACAATATAGAGATGACAGAGATCAAATTTGTACTGATAAAATAAATCAGATTAAAGAAATGTTAAATCCCGAGATAGAAAAAATAAGCTTAGAAATTGAGAAAAATAATAATTTAATTGAAACAAATAATAAAAATTTAGAAGATTTGAGAAAAAATCAAACGAATTTAGAAAACGAGTATAAAGAAAAAAAAAATTCACATGATTTAAAAATAATTGAATTTCAAGAACAACTAGATGATAAAAATATTCTACGTAAAAAACAATTAGATATAATTAATAATTTAAATGAACTAATAACTGGAGTAAATAAACAAATAAATAATTATATTAATGCAAGAGATACATTACAAGATTTAATTAAATCAGAAAATGAAAGTATTCAAAGATTGGCTGAATTAGGTATAGAAGATAGTAATGAAAATATTGAACTTAAAGTGAGAAGATGGGAATTTATCTGGAATTCTTTTACTCCAGAAGAACGATTAAAATTAAACTTACCGTTAGAATTTGATCCACTAAATATACCAGATTTAAATATTTTAGAAAATATTGAAAATTATAATTTAAATAATATAAGTGATCTTTTAAATGTAAAAATAGATTTAAGTAATTTATTAGGAGATGCTGGTGAAGTTGATTTTAGTAGTTTTTTTCCGGATATAGATATAAGTAGTAATCCTCCTGTTATAAAAGATGGTGAATTTTATGTTAGTTTTGGGTTCGGTATGAAATATTCAACACTTGCAATAATAATAATAGTAATTCTTATAGTTGCCTTTATAATATATACTAAATTTTTTAAAAGCGAATAAAAAAAATTGAAAAAATTTAAATTAAAACTATAAATGATATACTAAAAAAAAAATATAAATCTAATCTACATTGAAACAACCAAAAAACACCGAATATAAAAAACGAATCATGGATCATGATCTATTGATAATTATGATCTATTGATAATTATGATCTCTGCAATGACAATTGTCACTTCTTTGACTATAATGTCTTTAAATTATATTTACTCATATAACTACATCCCCAACCAAATAGTCACACCCCCTGCCTTGCACTATGTCCGCTATTAATATCCCGGACAACTTGTTTGTCTGAATAAAATAAAAGGGATTAATTCTTTTTTTATTTAACTTCTCTTTCATGTGGTTCTAGATATTCCATGTTTAACTTATCAAAAATTTCTTTTTCATTATTTACTTTTATTTTATTTCCTTTTTCATCTTCTAAATTATATTCATTAAGTTTATAATTTTTAGATTTAGCTACTGCTCTCATTTTTTGATTATGTTCCCCAGAACCAGTAAAATATAATAATGCAGCTGGATAATTTTCTGGTTTAACAAATAATACATCAATTCTTCTTCCTAATTTATTTATAATTATAATACCTGAATATTTTTTACCACCTTTACTTATTTGCTCATGTAAAACGCCTTGTTCTTCTAAAGCTTTAACAATTAAATTAAGTTGATTTTTTTTATGTGTAAATAAAATATCAATATCACCACTTGTTGTTTTTCCTCTGCGATATGATCCTACTATTTCCATTTCAATTTCAGAATTTATTTTTTTGACAGTTTCTCTAATAATTTTTTCAGCTTTTTGAATTTCTTGTCTCGGTATTTTTTGACTTAAATCATAATGATATTTTAGACCTATATTTTGAGCATTTGTTAATTCGACTTTACCACTTTTAATTTTTTTTTTAAGATCAGGAATACTTTTTATATCATATTCTTGTATTAATTTTAAAGCATTTTTTTCACCAATTCCACTAATTGAGGTTAATTCTTTTATTACATATAAATTAGGAGTATCATCTAATTCTTTTAATTTACCTGTTTTTATAATTTCGGTTATTCGTTTTAAAATACCATTTCCAATATTAGGTAAATCTTTTAATTCTTCTATATCGGTTAATGTTTTAATTTCGTTTGGATATTTTTTTAAAATGCTTAAAGCTTTTAAAATAGCCAAATGTTTAAATCTTTCATTATTATTTTTTTTTTGAATAGAAAGTAATTTTAAAAGTTCTAATATTTTTTCATTCATATTTTTATTTATTTAATTATATAAATATTATAAATTTTACTCAATTTTTTTATATCAAAATTAATCAACTTCATACAATATACTTATAATTCAAATAGTATCATTAATACTCTGATATGTAGGTTAAAAATATAAAAAATTTAAAAGATAAAAATTTATTTCTAATTTATATATATATATGGATAATTTATCAAAAAAATTAAGTCAAATTGTAAAAGATAGTAACGAATATAATTCAAACAAAATATTTCCTACATTAAATGATCGGAAATATGTAATGGCATTTATTGAAAAGCTTCTTAAAAAAAATAATGTATATTATTGTGGTAAAAATGCTATTAATCATTATTTAGATAATAATAAATTTGAATTTCCTATTCAAATTTATTCTAAAAATGTAAAAAAAGATTCTATTAATATTGGAAAATATATATCAAAAAAATATAAAAATATATTAGTTAAAGAAAAAGAATATACATATGAAATATCTTGGGAAGGTGTAAGGGATCCAGTAGTTATTTTATATTTTTTTAATTTAAATAATAACAATAAAGATTTTATTGATTTAAAATATTTATTAATGAAAATTTTTTACGAATTTACTTTACCTCGAGATTATTTTGCAGAATGGAAAGATAATATTAAAGTAGTAGATGATTTAATAAAAGTTTCAAAAATTAATGTTAAAGATAAAAGCATATCACATAACGTAAATTATGAAAAATTAATTAAATTATTTGAAATGGAAAAAAACTTTTTCTATAGTGGTATGCAATATTTAAAATTTAATAAATTAATTACTAAAGTAGAATATTTAGACTTATATTCTTTAGAACCAGAAAATATAATAAAAATTATTAAAAAAAATTTTAAAAATGTAAAAATAGAAAAACAAACATCAGTTTTAAATTTTATACCTGAAGCACAGATTATTAAAATTGATGGTAAAGTATGTGTTAAAATATATCCAATTGATAAATGTTATACTCATACTGGTTATTATGCAAATATTTATAATGTATTACTAATAATAATTAATTTTGAACCTGGTTTATTCAAAACAGTAATTAAACATTATGAAAAACTAGAACATAAGTTTAAATATCAAGGTATGTGTTTAGGTCCGTTACCTAAACCGATTAATAAAATATCTGGTAAATTAATATATTCTAGTAAAATGAATTTAAATAAATATAGTAAAAAAAAATAATAATAATAAGTATATGGATAAATTATCTGATCAATTAAATTATGTTAAACAACAAAATTATTTGAATTCAATTCCATCTAGAAAATTAAAAAATAGTATAATAAAATTAGTTGAACAATTTTTAAAACAAAAAAAAAGAAAGATATATGGTGGAACTGCAATAAACAAATTCGTAACTATATATGATCAATACGAAGAACCAGATTATGATTTCTATACTCCTCGTCCAAAATCAGATGCAATTGAGTTAGGACATTTTTTATTTAAAAATGGTATAAAAGAAGTAAAAATTAGTAGAGGTGTTCTTAAAGGTACTTATAAAGTATTTGCAAATGGTATTCCTTCGGCTGATTTAACTTATTGTCCTCAAAAAATGTACGATTTAATACCATCTAAAAACATAAATGGTTTAGAATGTACTAAACCAGAATTTTTAAAAATAGACTTATTAGTTTCAATTTGTAATCCGGAAAAAGCAACTTGGAGATGGGAAAAAGATTTTACAAGATATCAAAAATTAAATGAAAAATTTCCATTACAAAAAATAGGAACTAATCCTAAAACTCAATATAATTCAGATGCTGAAAAATTATTAAATAGTTATTTCAAAAATAAAGATAACACTATTGTTACTGGAATGGTAGCATATAATTTATATTTAAAGCATTCAGGATTTAAAGACTTTTATTTACCTAAATTAGATTATTTAGAAGTTTTAACAACAGAACCATATGAAATGATACGTGATTTAATTAAAAAATATTCAATAAAAAATTTAAATTGTAAGTATTATAGTCATTTTTTAAAAATTATTCCTGAAAAATTTGTTATATTTTATAAAGGTATTAGATTAATTAACATTTATTATTTAAAAGATAAATGTTATCCATTTATAAAAATTAATGATTTAAATGTTTCAAGTGTAGACTATTTAAGTTTATATTGTTATTCAATGATTTATCAAGCTCGTGTAATTAATAATAGTTACTTGGAAAATATAAATAGTTCTCTATTATATAATTTAGAGCAATGTAAGAAAAGATATTATCAAAAAAATAAAACAGATTTATTATCAGATAAATTTTTTAAGTCATTTGTTTATCAGTGTAAGGGCAAAGAGTTAGACATATATCAATATTATAAATTAAACATAAGAAAAGAAGGATTTAATTATACAGTAAACAGTGATAAGCCTAATAATAATAATAATCATGGTAATTTATATAATTATTTAGGAGAATTTAGAGGAACTGTAGATTTAAATATACTTAATAAAGAGCATCGATTAAAATTTTAGTTATTTAAAAATTGATTTATAATCTTATTTATTTTTTTTTTTATAAATAGTAAATTAATGAAAAATAAAGAATGTCCAATTTGTTATGAAAAATTAGGTAGGATATATAAAGAATTACCATGTGGTCATAGATATCATTATAAATGTATTAAAATATATGAAAATTTGAAAAAAAATGAAAATTTGAAATGTTGTTATTGTAGAGAACCATATCGTATTATGAAATTAAGAGATCGAAAACTAACAGGTAAAGAACAAAATAAAAAACTTATATTTTGTAATTCTCTTAAAAATTTATTAAACAATGTTTCAATTAATAAGGAATTAAATACTAAAGTTATTGTAGTTAATAATATATTTAAAATTATTATTAAAGAAATTGATATGATAAAAAACCAAAAATTTAATTTTAATACTTTATTACCTATTGTAATTAATAAGTTATCAGATTTGTCATTTGAAATAAATAAATTAAATATTGAAGGAAAAATTAATGAAAAACAATATAATATATTTAATAAAAACAAATTAAAATTAGAATATTTAATATAAATTAATTTTAATTTTAAACTCTTTTACTAAGTTTATAAGCATGATATAAAGAAATTATAATACCAGTATAAAATAATGGTTGGTATAATCGTGGATTAATATTATTTCCTTTATATCCTAAATAAATAAAAGAAGGCATAATTAAAAGATAATGTAAATATAAAATTTTATTATAACTAGATTTAATTTGTTTTTTTGGAAATCTAACAATAAATGGAATCATAATTCCCATAATTAATAATAAAGAAAATGCCATATCAGGTGTTTTATTTTTATTATGTCCAATATATATTAATAATGGTCCCTGTATTAAAATATGTAATAAATTTACTTGAATCATACTCATTTTTTTTATATATTTAATAAAAATATTTTATTTCTCTAATTTATAATTATTAAAAACTAAATCAATCCAAAATCCATCATCAAAATGTTCTTTTGGTACTTTTTCCATTAATTTTTTTAAATTATTCCATATATTTTCTTTTTCTTCTACATCCATTAAATCAAATACTTGTTGCATATTCTTAATTTCAGCAACTATAGATTTACATATGTCTTTAGATTCAAAATAAATAATAATTTTACTACTCATTGTAAAAAACATTGTACGATAAACATTTTGTTTTAAATCAGTAGTCATTTTGTATTGATATAAATAAGAAGATTTTTAAAATTCATTTTTTTATTTATTAAAATATTATCTAATATTAAATGAATTTATTACGACATTTTATTATTGGAAGTTCATTTCCTATAATATCAACTTTTTATTATAGTGTATATAATAAACAACCCAAGAAGAACTATTCATATTATAATTATAGTATGATCGCGCCAATTTATATAGGTTTATTTAATGTTATTTTAAATATAATTGGCAATAAATATGAATGGTCATTAAGAAAAAGATATTTAATATTTTCTATAATTTCTTGGTTATCGACCATTACAATTTCTACTAATTTAAAATCTTATAATTTTACAAAGAATGAATGGTATAAATATTATTTATATTTATTATTTAAATACATTATAATCTGGAATATATTTATTATTAATCTTGAAAAAAATATATAATTAATAATTAAAATGAAAATTTATTACATTTTAATTTTTTTATTTATTTTATACTTATTATATCAAAAATATAAATTTTATTTAAGAATTCAATTATTAAATTTTTTAGTTGTAAAAAGAGGTATAGTAACTTTAAATTGTAAGTGGTATAATATATCTGAAAGAATATTAAAAGATAGTTCAGGTATTAACCTGTATTATGATATAAAAAAAACATTAAATTTTGATTTTTATCAAACTTCAATGTTTGGTCATAAATTACATTTATTATTAAATACTAAACATATAAAAACAATAATGGAAAAATCACCATATAATTTTGGTCCAGGGATATTAAAAAAAAAGTTTTTTCATTCATTTATGAAAAAAAATATAGGTATCCAATGTGGATGTCCTTGGAAAAAAATGAGAAAAGCCATTGAAAATACATTACCACAGAAAAATAATTTTTATGATTCAAAAATAGATAATAAAATTAACTTTTATTTACAAGATTGGAAATTAAAAAAAAATATAAAATTTAATGATTTTGTAGAAATATCAAAAAAAATATCTGGGTATGTCATTTTTGGAAATAATAGATTAGAGCAAGTATATTTAGATTATTTAAAAGAAGTCAATAGTAGCTCAGTACTCTGGAATTTTAATTCTAATAAAAATTTTAAACTACAATTAGAATTTAATAATTTATTATATAAATCATTAAATAAACCAAAAGAAGGTAGTTTAATCGATAAATTAGTAAAAAATCAAAATTTAACTAGAGAAGAATTAAAAGATCAAATACCACATTTTATTTTTCCGATATATTCAGCTTTTATTAATACTGTTCCTAGAATATTATTAATGTTAAGTAATGATACTAAAGTTTATAAAAAATTAATATTATCTTTAAAGAATAATAATACTAATTATTTAAAAAATATAATTTTAGAAATGTTTAGATTAAATAATCCAGTTAATACCACATTTAGAACTGTAAATCAAGATACTAAATTTAATAATTATGAAATCAAAAAAGGAGAACAAATATTAATTCTTAATAATCCTATTTTGAGGAATCCTAAAATTTTTTCATTACCAAATGAATTTAATCCTGAACGCTGGAATAAAAATTTAGAAGAATCAGAATTAAATATTTCTTTTAATTATGGACCACAGGTGTGTCCTGGTAAAGATTTAATAATTTTTATGATTAAATCTTTTATAAAAAATTTAATAGAAATAAAAGGTTTAAATATGTCTAGTAGAATTATTTCAAATAAAATAAATACTAAAAATATTTCTCAAAGTATAAATCCTTGTAAATTAGAATTTATTTTCTAGATTTTTTACCTTTTTTACCTTTTTTACCTTTAGATTTTGCTTTATCAGGGTCTCTTGGTTCGCAAATACCTGGTTTATCTGAATCTTCATAGTTATAGTAGCATTCGTTTTGTCTGCATAGTTTAGATTCATTTTTATATTGTGAGCATCTATTTTCTTCACCTTGTGGGATTTGTTTTTTTTGAGTATTTTGTTTTTTTTGAGTATTTTTGACGGCGGTTTTTTTAGTAGATGTTTTTTTTTTTGTAGATGTTTTTTTTTTTGTTGATG
>Ga0206127_1004058_pt1 | contig 13099 bp, 10 predicted proteins | sample Helgoland_Spring_6_FD_148646 | JGI IMG/M metagenome (GOLD analysis project Ga0206127, IMG submission 148646) | Pelagic subsurface seawater microbial communities from Kabeltonne, Helgoland, North Sea - Helgoland_Spring_Bloom_20160419_1 | ecosystem: Environmental > Aquatic > Marine > Epipelagic ...
ATAAAGCATCTACTAAATTTATACTCAAGTATCTGAAGATGAATGAGAGCATATCTAGAACTGCAAAGCTTTCCCAAACATCTGAGGGTAGTGTAAAGAAGGTTAAAAAGATGATTAAAGAGGGATTGATTGAATTATAAACAGAAGGAGGAAAGCCTCCTTCTGTTTATAAGAACTTCTAATTATAATTATTATTTGTTCTTTCAAGTAGTTCAACATTTGTTAAACTAGCTTCATTATCAAACTCTAATAGGTTTAGTTTCTTTATTGAAGAACCTGCAATAGATGAAAAATTTGTAAATAAACTTACAGTCCCTCTCTGAGCTGCTCTAATATGAGAACGCCTTTTTTCAAAGTTTTTGAAAGCTATTCTTTCTTCTTTTTCTAAATCTATATTCATATTTACAAATGATTCTATAATAGATTCTACATGAGAATAAAACTTTTTTGAGGTTAAATAGTTGTAGAGAATCTCCTTTTTATCCTCTTTGTTTTCATTAATTATAATGTGTCTTGAAAATTCAATCAAAGAATTTCTCAATATATGACATAAGCCCTTAAATTCACTAAATGAACAAACATAAACTCCATCAATTAACCCCATTCTAATCATTCCTTTAGGCATAGTCTTTGTAACTAAAATCCCTATATCGGCATTCTGTGATTGAATATCCTTTTTGAATTTTGGAATCCAATTTGAATTAAATTCTTTAGTGTTTTTGCTTTCATAATAAATTTTACCACAATTCTGGACATTAAACTCATTAATTATTTGCAAACAGTCTGCTCCCAGGTGTCCCTTTTTTACTTCAAGAATTTGATCAAAAGGAAAACTTTTGAGTAAATATTTCTCAATTGCTTCTTCTTGAACCTCTCCTTGAATTTGCATTGAACCTTGATTTGCTTTTTTTGCAGCGTCTTCAGCAGACTTTTTAACCTGTTCGATTTGTTTATTTTTTTCTGCAATTTTTAATTCATATTTCTCTGAAATTGAATTTTCAAGTTCTACGGATAGTCTTTTGGTTATCTCGTTTTTAGCTTTTTCTATCTCAAGGCTTAGTTTCTTTTCGGAAATTCTTTTCTCTCTCTTTAACTTTTCATTCTCAGTTTCAATGTCAAATAATTTGGAAATTAAAGTATTCTTTTCCTCTAATTCTTTTGACATTAAACGAACCTTAGATTTATATCCATCATTAAGTTCTTTTTCTTTTAATTTAAGTTCTTTTTCAAGTCGAGTATCGAAATCAGTATTGATTTTCTCTTTTTCAGAATTAATAATTTGTTTAACTACCAATTCATTTAAGTTCATTTTGCTTCCGCAATTTGAACATTTTACTGTGTTTTGATTAAAATTTTCAGCGATATTTTGTATTTAAGTTTTCTACAAGGTCTTTCCTTGTTTATAATACAAAATAAAGTATTTAAAACGAACTATATATTCGCATAATAATTTAGAGCAGTTTCTAAATCCTTTTTAATTCTATTTCTTAATGAGTTTGGTTTTATTACTTCTATTCCTGGTGAGTTCTCATAAATAAAATTTCTAAGCTCAGCATTTACTTTTAACGTCATTAATATATCAATAAAACTTTTCTCCTCATTTACAATTTCCCACGACTCATGGGGTGGTTTTGAATCAATTCTTCGAAATTTTTCTTTACTATGGAACCTTAATATAATTTTTTCTGATTTAGATTTAAGATTATTGGTCACCCCAATAATATCTTTAAAAAAATAAGTGCTAATTGGCTCTCCAATAAAATTATAGTCTAATTTTTTATATACTTTATCCCTAGGATAGTCAATCTTAATTAAATACTTATCAATGGGTAATATATATGGATTTATTATTTTATTTTCAAACTCACCAATTCCAAATGTATACCATTTGTTCTTCCACAATTTTAAATATGAGGGATGAAAACAAAAAGTTTGATTAACATGTTTAGAGCCTCTAAAAACCTTTCGTTGAATTCCTAAAACATTATTATTCCCTATGGCATCCTTTACTTTTGAAAAGTAGGTTCGCATTCCTGCTAGGTTTTCTTCAAAAGAAATTTTTTGATTAATTAATGGACTTAAATCTAAAGTACTTTGTGAAAAATCAAAGACATCATCTAACCATTCCCATCCTGGTCTTCCAATAAATCTCGATAAAATAATAAATGCTTCATCTATTTTTTCCCTTTCATCAATTCTAAGATTGTCTTGAGTATTAAATCCTTCACTATATCTTAAAAAACGCACTTTTCTAATATCTACTCTACGATGAGGGTAATCCACAATGTTATTGTTGTATCCTTTTGACAAAAGCTCTTCTTTTGAAGGAATAAAAGATTCTATTGGATAACCATGTATTTCTTTAAGCTCTTTGATATGTTTTTCAAGAGTTCTTAATCCAATATTAGAATAGTTATATTCAGATAAAAGTTCATTAGTTCTTGACAATAAATCGTGTTTACTCCCATTTTGATTTAAAATGAAAGAATGAATTAAATTCTCTCTTAAATATTTAATTCTCTTTGACTTCATCTTTAGACATAGTACTTTTAAATTCTTCCCAATTTTTTTTATCCATAGAGGTTATATAGTTTTTCAACATTACTGAGCTTCTAACTTTATCCACAACCATTGACCAACTATTTAATTCATTGCCTCCAAAATCGTGGATTGACTTAATAAATCCTAAATCATCGTCTTTATAATAACAGGATACAATTTTCTTTATTTTAGTATTTTTAATTAGTTTAAGTGATTTTCTAAAGTCAGTTTCAACATCAGTCTCTATGTTCTTAGCTCGTGAAAAAGATTCTTTCAAGTCATCACTTGATAAGTTTCTAATCGAAAAAGCAGAATTTTTAACTTGTTTTTTTAATACAATATAATTTGCAAGTAAAATATCAGAATTGAAATCAATATTATTTCTAGCCGAATTAATTAATTTATCTATTTGGTGATTTAATTTAAAAATAAATAAGTATTTTACTTTATCATCTATCTTATTAGAAAAATAAATACACAATGCACTATTTAAAAAATGAGCTAATAAATTCTCTAATTTTCCGCTATACTTTTTGTTTAAGGCATTGCTAGTCATATGAAATGACATGTATAAAATATCTAATACTAATATAAAAATCGTGAATGCATCTATATTGATAGGCTTCCCAATTTCTAATTTGTGTAACGATATATAGCCTTTATTCTTTAATAAAGCAGATAGATTTTTATCTTTTTTGTTAAAAATAGTACCACTAACTCCATGTTTAATACTACTAAATAATTTTTTATCTGTCTGTTCTGATCTGTGAATCAAAAGATTTCTAATTTCTCTCGAAATAATAAAGTTTGATAACACTTCTTGAATAAATATGTCGTCTTTAATATCTCTTAAGCCAAACATATTTCTTTCTACTTCAAATTGTCTACCAAAAAGGTTATCTACATGTTGGATTAAATTATCAGGATTTCTTGCAATTGTTGTAAGTAGTTTTGTTTTTTTAGTTTGGTCTTTTTCCCTTTCAGCTATTGTTGTAGTGAATTCTCTATAAGTATCCTTGTGTTTTTTACTAGAAGTATAAGCATGACTAAGAAGGCCATTTCTATACCTTTCAAATAGTGCTAGTAAATAAATATGATTTGATTTAGATTGTATTCTTATACTAGCTTTGTCTTCACGACTTTTTTGAATTTCTGAACTATATAACCTCCAATAATTTATTTTTTGTTCTTCAGTTTCAAAGATTGAAAGTATTTTAAAAAAGTGAGGGTTGGAACTTACAGGACTAAATAAATCAGAGCTATTGTGCAATTCAAATTTTAATATAAGCAGTGATTTATCAATTAGTTCTAAGAGACTTGAATTTAAAAAATCTTCGTGTTTATCCATATATTTAGGGTTCATAAATGAACCCTAAATATATGAAATTATCAATCAATTTTATTCTTCATAATACATTGAATGATTATAGGTTTTTGAACTTCTTTCAAATTCTGTAGGCGTACCAGGAATAAAAACCTTAACTCCACAAAAACCAATTTTATTTCTTTCATCTTCAACAGGCAGGTTAGCAACTAAAACTCCATATTTAGCTTCTTTGTTGTTGTGGTTAAATAATCCTTTTATATTGTCCCCAACTTGCTTGTCCCAGCTCTTATAGACATTATTGTATCTTTTGTAATTAGAAGCAATCCTAACTTGAACTTTTTCATTCCTAGACACATTAATTCTTATATTGGAATTTATTTTATTAATATCAAAACTTGCTCTAAGTTTATTAAATTCCTCATTTGACAGAAAAGATAATACATTCTCACCTTCTAATGAAAATATATCTTCAACGGAAATTTCAATGGTGTTTTTAATCGGAATTTGAATCCCTGCATTATGAACCATAGCTAGCCTTGTTTGAGTTGATATCGTTTTAATTTTTTCATCAAAGTAAAGTTCATTTATCCAATTATCATCATTATATAGTGAAGGATTATTTTCAAAATCTGAATAATATTCAAGAATTTTTTTATTTGCAAAAATTAAAATATTACGATTTTTATGGTATCCACAAATTCTACCTGGTAGTCCTTGTACACAATTTGCAACCTGTTGTGAGCGAGTTTCAATCATGAATCTACAATCATTTTTGAGTTTTTTCAAATCTTTACCTGCAGATAAAGCTCCTATGACTAGTAAAATTACTTTCTTCTTTTCTACCCTAATTTTTCTTGGTAGAATTGACAATCCTTCTTGAATTGGGTAATCAGCCCCAATTTCTTTTCTACATCCAATTATAATGGTTTCTATATCTTCTTTTTCAAATCCTAAAAGTTGTTGTTTTAGTTCAACAGCTTGATAGGTATTTCTACAGCGTATAACACCAAAACCCTTTTCTGAGTTCCTAAGTTTTGAAATGCATATTTTAATTGGTTTTGATATCATGGATTTATCATCTTGTGCTTCAAAATGCTCATACCGATCAGGTAATGGTCTGATTAATCCCATATTTAGCATTTCTGTTATGCCAAAATAATTATCATGTCTTAAACCTTCAATTACTTTAACATCTATACCTTTGACTTTTGCATCAAGAACATCAAAGGGTGTTGCTGAAACTGAAATGAGTGGTAAATTTGGCACTAAACTTCTTACGTTATTAAAAAATGCTGTATCAAAAGAACTTTCTTTTCCACATCCATATTGGTCTTCATCCCTAACAATAAGTTTAATGTTTAAGTTTTCAATTTCAGCTAATCCATGAGATTTAAATTTATGCATTGGCATTACATAAATGTTAGAGTCATAACTTTCAAGAGACCTGATGTTTTGCTGTTTAAGGTCTCGGTCAGTCATACTTGTTAAAAATAAAATAGATTCATCATCTCTAATAAATTTAATCTCAGGTAGAATTAAGTTGCACAAATATTTTATGGTTCCTGTTTTTCCAGATTGCATTGGAGCCAAAAAGGCATTGTTAATACTTGATTTTTGAAGTTCATTCGCTATTCTCAAAGCGTTAATTATTTCATTTAAGTAGAAATCACCATTTCTTATCTTAATAAATAATTTTTTTTCAAATTTTTGATTTAAATCCAATTTCTGAATTAAATCTTTGATTTCTGATTTCTCGTGTTTTAAAATTGTTGTTTCGAATATTCATATTTTTTAAATTAAATTAACAAGTCTCTCTTGTTTAATACAAACATATGAATCAAGTGCGAACACAAAATTCGTTAAATAGGAACTAACCCTCCTCTTTTAATTAGCAACTTCTAAAAACGCAAGTAGGTTAATTTTATATTTACAGAGTAACATCAAGTAGTTTTATTTATCTATTCTCAAATATTTTTAATTAACTTTATAATTAATATTTATGCTACACATCCACACAAAATGCCAAAAATATTATTTATAGGAGTCTTATCATTTATAATCTTATCCATAATAATCTTAATTGCTTACAAGCGTCATAAAAATAAAGAATTAATCAAATCTGTAACTTCATTAAATAGAGGTACAAATTCAGAACTTAATGTAATTCTTAAACTTTTGAAAAGTGGTATAAATTCTAAAACAATATTTCACGACTTAATTGTAAAAAAAGAGAATGATAAGTTTTCACAAGTTGATATAGTCATAGCAACAACTCAGGGAATTATTGTAATAGAAGTTAAAGATTATAGCGGTTGGATATTTGGTAATGGTAATCAAACTAATTGGACTCAGGTTTTGGCCTATGGTAGAGAAAAATATCGTTTTTATAATCCAATAAAACAAGTTAATAGTCAAATTTTGAGCCTAAAGAATAGTCTTAAGCAGTTTGATAAAATCCCATTCTTTCCAATAATTTTATTTTATGGAGATTGTGAGTTAAAAGAAATTAATTATGTGCCAGATGGTACAATTATTGTAAAACCTCATAGATTAATTGAGGCGCTAAACTCAATAAAGGTAAATAATGAAATAGCACCTTATGAAAATAAACAACAAGTGTTGGATATATTAAAACAAGCTGTTTTGAATGGTTCAAATAAAGATTATTATAAACAGCATATTGATAATATCAATAATATTGTAGGAAAACATAGAATTCTTGATTAAAAGAATATGAGAAGAAGCATGACAAGAGTTAAAGAATTCACCTTTCCCATTAAGAAGGGTGTTTTGTCTTTAATTAATGAAAAATTTGAAGGTAAAAAAGTTTTACATTACAAGGGAAATAATCTTAAGAAAGAATATGTAATCTACCTCATCTATTATATAGTTAAAGAAACAGACGAAGAGGTAAATGCTGTAGACCTATCCTCTAAAATTTTACGTAAGAATTTTATAGACAAGTACAAACCTTACCTAAGCTATCTAGAAGATATTGGCTTGATATTTTTAGCAAGTCAATATTTAGTTGGTTCTCATCCAAACATGTATGGAGTGACTAATGATTATTATAGATTAGAAAAAGGCTATATAAAATTCAAAATAAATGATGTAATTCTATTAAAAAAAGTAAATTCTGGTAATAAACAATACAATAAAGTACAACTTAGTAAAAAGAGATATTGTGAAAAAGTTAGATATCATTTAGTAAAATCTTTCAACTCTAATCTAGAGATGGATATTGAGGGAGCTACCAATGAAGTCTCAACCTTTGATAAGAAAAATTATGAAGTGAATATTCGCATGGTTCATGAATATGACACTAAGGCATGGAAATACTCAATTAAAAAAGAAACTGATAATAGGCTTCACACAAACATTACTGGAACAAATAACAAACTATTAAAATACATCACTTACAAGAATAAAAAACTAAGTGAGGTAGATATAAAAACAAGCCAGCCTCTATTAATGTATGTTATTCTTAAAAATATTTTTGATGATTCGTTAAATAATGAATCAACTATTTTTTTAGAGAAAAAACTTGGAGTAGAATTATTAGGAAAAATCAAAAGTAATGGAATTGATTTTGAAGAATTAGATAATTTTGGGGATGTTATTTTAAATAAAGATTTGTACAATTACTTGGTGAGTAGAGTAAAAATTAAAAAGGACAATAATGAATATTATTATTACTATTACGAGAAAAAGAAAAATAATGATGAATCAAATAAAAAATACGAATACTTTGATTCCAAAAGAGACTTAATAATTAAGAGTTGTGTGATGAGAGCTCTCTATAGAGGGAAAGGCGATGAAATAACTTTAATAAAAAATCAATTTAAATCAATTTTTAATGTAGCTGATTTAATAAATAAACATAAAAAAATATCAGAGTCCAAAAGTAATTTGTCACATGTTCTACAGAGTTTTGAAGCCCATGTTTTATTGGATTTAATTGCAAAAGATATTAGTGTAAAGTATAAGGATATCCCACTATTTTCCAAGCACGATTCTTTAATTACATATAAATCTTTAATAGGTAAGGTAAGAGATTTTACACAAAAGCAATTCGAAGTATATACTGGAATTAATGCAACACATTCCTTTGTTGTTAAGAACGATAGCTTTTCTTAAGACGTTTTCTTCTTCTATAGTTATATTTAATTATATATATTAATTATTATATGTTTAGATGATATATGTTATAATATATCTATATAACATGTGGGGAGTTTTATAAAAAATCCTCCATTTTATGGGGATTTTTCTCTATTATTTTAATTCGAAAAAACATTTAAATGGGCAAAAAATGATAAACAAAAGTTTATTTGATGTAGGTTTTGGCTTAAAAACGACGTTTTAACGTCAGTTTAATGTCTAATTATTTGATATTAAAAGTTCACTTTAAAGAGTAATGAGTTTATTAATGAAATTAAAATATTTTAATTATGAAAATAAAAACTTTTATACTTTTTTCTATACTAATCACCAGCTGTAATCAAAATAAAGATTGGACTAGTCAAGAAAAAAATAACTACATGGTTGCTTGTATTACCAACTATGATAAGGTAAAACCAAATAGTTTACAAGAAGCAAGGTGCTATTGTATAGAAGCATTAAATCTTACTATTGACCTTTACCCTAGAGCTACTGATGCGGATTCAAAAATGACAATTGACGAAGCTAAACTAATCTCAAATAAAGCTGTCAAAAATCTAAAAGGTATTAATGACATTGGAACTTGCTTATAATTCTAATTTTTTAATTAAGTTAATATTGATAATAAATTAGGATTTACATCAATAATTATGAAGAAAATGGCTCCCTTTCTTTTTTAGGAAAAGAATTTAAAGATTCACTTTTGAAAACTATTGACGAAACAGAATTAAAAATAGCTGAAATTCAACATCTATATAATTATTTAGAAAATGAACAAATCAAACTTAAAAAGTTATTTTAAAACCTTTAAAATGAACTTTTTTTAATCTTTAGTTGACAAGCCAAAGCAAAACTGATATTAGATATACTGCAATAAACAAAATTATTAAAAGCCATGTGATTATGTTCTTTTGTCTTTTATCTACTATTTCAGAATCACTTTCAGTCTTTGTTTTATCAGAAATTAAATTTTCTGAAATATTCTTTAATTCTTTCGAATCAAATGTTTCTTCAACTTTAACAGCAACAATAGCTACATTTTTTTTATCATCAAAATATTCTGTAATAAAATGTTCTCCATAGATTATTAATTTAGAGTCTTTATTAATCTTATCCCACTCTTTCTTTGAAATAGTTTTGTGATATTTGATTTCATTTTTAAAGGGTTTTAATAATCCGTTTTTATAATCTTCGTCTTTAATTACGGTATTTATTTTTGGGTCTTTAAATTCTAATTTTTCTTTGGATTTAAGTATTTGTATGGCCTTAATACAGGCTTCATAATCTGCTATGAATTTTGTATTTGAATTAATATCAATATTATTATTTATAAAATCAGATATTTCAGTTAAATCATCCTTCAATTTTTTTATAGATTTATCTTTCTTAGCTATATCAGTAGGCAAGCTTTTTTTAACAGTATTAAAGGTTTCAAAAAAATCAGATAAGCTTTCTTCAACAGTTAAACCTTTTTCAATATCTTCAGTTAATTTCACAAAAAACCAAATATTGTCATGCCCCTTTTTTTCTAAGAACTTTGTAAATAATTCTATTTCTTCATGTCGATTTTTCACATAGTCAGATTTTTTATTAGTTGAATCAGACTTAACTTCTTTTATTTTTTCATCAACTTTATCATTTATTGAAACTATTTCAGACTGAAGTTCTTGAATAATTGATGAATCTTCTTCTTTTTCATTTAGCTCAACATCTTTTTGACTATTGTCATTATTATTAATCCTGTCTATTTCGTATGACTTTAATATTTGATTCAAAACCTCTTCTTTATTTTTAGAAGCTTTAATCTTTTTGTATTCTTCAAAAGTGATTAAGTCATACTTTTCAAGAATTTCTTCATCTTCGTCTATTATAAATTGTCGAAGGTCTTCGTTTTCTGCTTCTATAAAATCTATTAATTTGCATTTTTTTCTTAAAGATTCTCCGTAATGAGAAATGTCTTTTTCAAAAGTCTGTTTTATTAAGTCATCATCAATCATATTATATTCAGATTCAATATACTCTAAATCATACTTCAGCTTTTCAACACTTTCAAAAAATCCTTTGTGTTCAATGATTTTTTTTGAATCAGCAATGAATGAATATGCTAATTTCAAGGGACCATCATGCCATATAACCCCTCCATCAATATCTTCATCCCAGTCATCTTCATTGTAATTATGTTCTAAGCCTTTGTTTAAGTTTAAATAGTAGGGTTGAATTCCATACCCAATTAGGGTAAATGTTTTACCATGTAAACGATTTGAGCCGATTCCAAATTTAGCTTTCATTGCAATTTGTAATAAATTAACAGCAAACCATCTTTGTTTCTTTACTACATTTTGAAACCTTAAAACTCCATTAGCAACTACTTTAACAGGCTTGTTCTTAACTTTCTTTTGACTCATAATATTAATTTTTTTTAGAATTAAAATAAATAATTATGTTATATTATAAAAATTTAAATGTATTAACATGAAAAATCAAAAAAAAGTTTTTTTAAAAAAATATAAAACAAAACTCTCAAATTCAATTACTACTGATAAAATTAATAATAAATCAACTATAAACGAAAAGTCTAATTCTCAATATGCTGTGAATAGGAGTAAAACTTCTTTAATCAATAATGCATTAAAAATGAGATTAAAAGACATTTCGGGTAAAGAATTTTTAATTTGTTTTATTGTAGTTACCATTTTAATAAGTTGGATAAATACATTAATTATTTCATCCTCATCAAAATTAGTAGTGTTTTTTTTGTTTTCTGTTATTGTATTGCTTTTTATCCCTTTTGTATACATTACGTATCAAAGATGGTCTCTATTGAAACTTGGCAATAAACTATTTGTATTTTATTGTCTTTTATCCATTTTGATGTCGGTTTATGCAAAACCTGATAACTATAATTGGGAAACTGAATTTTTGAAAGAAGATTATTCCATTTTCAAAGAAATAAATACAGTATTATCTCCTTTTTATAAATTTTTTGTTTTTATTATGAATTTAACTTTAGTTTTTAAAAATGCCAAAGTAAAAACAAAACTCTCAAAATCAATTACAAGAGATTAGAGGAACTATTTTGAAATTTATATTATTATGCGCTTCCTAAAAGCATAGACTTACCTTCAAGTACTAAACTACAGTCACTACCACTTACACAACAGATTAAGGGAATTTACAAATACGTTGTGCTTACTAAGGTTAAATAGCAGGCATATCCTCTTCCTTCAATTCAGCTATTTCTAAACCCCTTAAATAGGTTAGACTTACATTTATAGAGAATGCCCCATAGCCTTCTGTTAAACCCTTCTAGTTCTTTGATGATAGTAGCTAGGCTTGTTGTTTTGTTGCTTCATCTTCATCCTGTCGGCTTATCTCTAAATTAGAATCATCATCATTAATCATGGACTCTAATTGCTCATCGGAAATTACATTTGTAATCTTTATGTTTTTTCCAAAAGGACTTTCAAAAATCATTTTATTTCCACTATTTTTTCTTCTAATCCAGCCTAATTTTGTTCCATTAATTTGAGGAATTTTATATTTTATAATATCACCTATGTTTATTATTACAAAATCTTTAGACACCTCAACTTCTTTTAAGACATCTTTAATCTGTACTTTAAATGTTTTTAAATCATCACTATAATGTTTTGGTTTAGTTCTTAACGCTGTTGCAAATGATTTCTTTTTTTTATTACAATTTTTAAGATTTAATTCGATGCTATTTAATTCTTTTTCAAACTTATCTTTAAAAACCTCGTATAAACTTTTTTCAACCTTTTTAAATAGATAATTTTCATAGTTGTCAAGTTGAGCTTTTTCAATATCCCTTCTTCTTTTCAATAAATCATTTAGCAAGTATTCGTTTTCTTCAATCTTACTTTTTAAGTCTTTTTTAAACTCTTTATCATTAGTCTTTTGGGTATGCTTTTCAACAACATATTTAATCATTTCATATAACCAAGGTCTGTTAACAGATACTGAACAACTTTTGCTACATTTAAACATGTTTGTTCTACCCTTTTTAATTACAACTTGGTACATAGGGCTATAACAGACATAACAAGATATCTTACCTTCAACTATATTCTCATAGGCATGATATCTCTTTGTAAAACTTTTTCTGCTTGATAGGTATTCATTGGCTTTTTGCCAGATTTCTTTATCTACAATTTTATCAACTAAAATTGTTTGTCCAAGATATTTTCTCTCACCTTTATAAAATGAGTTCTTGATTATCCCTCCAATAGTTTTTGGATGATATTCTTTGTTAAATTCTTGTAATAATATTTTAGATATAAAATATAATGAGGTTTCTATTGAAGCAAGCTCAAACATCCTTTTTACAAGTGGAGCTTCCTTTTCATCAATAATTGGCCTTCCATCTACATCTTTTTTATAACCTGTGATTTTTTTATTGAATGCTAACCCTTTTTTGGCACTGTTTAATAATCCTGATTTTATTCTATCGGCTAATAAACGAGTTTCATTCTCTGCCATACTTCCTAAAATGGAAATAATAATACTGGACTCAATACTTTTATTACCATTACTATCTAAAGTAGAGATACTCAAATCCATAAAATGGATATTGACCCCAATCTTGTAAAATTCCTCGATAACATTTTGAACCTCAAAATTCTTTCTTCCTAATCTCGAAACCTCGTGAACAAATACGCTTTTTATACTTTTATTAGACTCTAAGTATTTTCTTAGATTATTGAACCCTTCTCTTTCACCCATCGATGATTTAGAAGCAGATAGCGTATCCTGAAAACATTTTATTATTTTATAATCTTTAGTGCTTGCAAATTTTTCTAATTCTCTTATTTGCCTTTCTAAATCTTGCTTTTTGGAAGATACTCTTACGTAAGAGATAGCTTGATTTTTCATTAAGTAATGAATAATTTAAAAATTATGAGTAATATACAAATATATGTTATTAATTCTTTCCCATTATGAGCACATAACACATGATACGATTTATTAAAATGTGTGTCCAATAGTTTTTTAAAGTCCAATAAAATTTGTTCTTCATTGTCTCCACTAAAAGAGGTAACTCGTAAATTT
>Ga0206127_1004063_pt1 | contig 13092 bp, 10 predicted proteins | sample Helgoland_Spring_6_FD_148646 | JGI IMG/M metagenome (GOLD analysis project Ga0206127, IMG submission 148646) | Pelagic subsurface seawater microbial communities from Kabeltonne, Helgoland, North Sea - Helgoland_Spring_Bloom_20160419_1 | ecosystem: Environmental > Aquatic > Marine > Epipelagic ...
TAAATCCCAATCGATACCCATTTTAAACTGTTCGTCGAACAAGCCATTTTTCTCAAGACACTTATGACGAATTACAGCAGTTCCAAAGGGCACAAAATTCTTTATCAACAACTGTTTTGTTACATTACCCGAATGACGAACCAAAGAACTCGGCCGCGAATATCGATTATTCGCCTCATCAATGTGACTATTATCACTATAGACAACACCAACTGTCGCATCACTAAACTGGGGAATCTGAAGTTCCAGTTTATTGGGCTCCCAAAGATCATCCGCATCACAGAATGCTATAAACTCACCCCGCGCTTCTTTCAACCCACTATTTTTTGCCTTGGGTTGACCTTGGTTACTTTTACGAATGTATTTTACTCGAGAATCACTCAGGCAGCCCTGAATTAATTGCTCGGTGTCATCGGTGGAGCCGTCATCAATAATGATAACTTCAATATTCTTATACGTGCCACCACAGATAGACTCAACCGCCTGCGGCAAATAGTGCCCCATGTTGTAACTAGCGATGACCACGCTTACTAGCGACTCTTGCTCTAGAGATTGCATATTGAAAACCTGTATTTTCCATTATCTTGCTGCGGTATCCTGTCAATATCATTAATAGTAATTACCGTCTCACCGCCAAAAACCGCCTGTAGTTCTCCGGTTAAGAGCTTATCCGTTTCATTTGAATAATCCTTCGCCTTTACCCTATTCACTACCAACTCATTGAGACTATTTTGCACGATTTGCATTTGCTCAATGCCTGAAATGTCCGTGAGAGTGCGTTCAATTAGCGATATACCGGCTACAGAATCTCCAGATCGAGTCTTCAAAAAATCTGCTACCCTACCCGATAGCTCAGTTAGCAGAGGGAGGTTGCGACCACAAGAACAAGCCTCATTGCTGTAAGCTCCCATGTCCTCAACCTGATAACGCAGCAGTGGCATCCCTTGATTATTCAGATCGGTAACAATTATTTTTGCGACCTCATGCTCCTCGGCAACCGTTCCGTCTTCACGCAAAAACTCCACCATTACGTGCTCAGCATTGATATGCAAACCTTTATGCTGCTCGCACTCGCTCGCAATTAGGCCCACCTCCTCACACCCATAACGATTGGTCACTTTGCAGCCGAACACTCGCTCAATTACTATTCTCTCGTGATCCAACAGCATCATTGAGGTGGCAATGACTCCGTCCAGAGCATTTTGACTTAGACCTTCATCTTCAAGAAAACTTGCGTAAATATAGATGGAATGGGCGTGACCAAAAATAACCTTCACCCCCTGCAGGTGACTCAGTTTAAAAAACTCACTCATGCTTTGGGCGTTCAACTGCATCGTATCCAGATAGAAAACTCGCTCCAGTAGCTGCTTGCGCACCTTTTGCTTGAAAGTAGTGTCTATCGGAGGATTACCCCAAAGATCACCTCGCACCTTGCCTAAATCCCATCCCGCCCACTGATCGGAACGCATTGCAGCAGCATTCCGCATTTCTTGGCATCGACCATCAAAATACAAATTCAACGAAAAGCCAGTTGACCCTCCTGTTTTAGCGTTAATTAACTGGTTTTTCTGATGTTTGCTAGAAATAAAAGCGTTAAGATTATTACGAATATCCGCCTTCCGGGTTATTGGAATTAACCCCAAATCATTGCGCGATTGAATATCATCTGGGCTTATTCCTAATCGCCCGAAAAGCTCGCGATAATATTGGCTATGTTTGTAGGCATAACTCAAGGCAACTTTAAATTTTTTCCACTGAATATCCTCGATAATACTGCGGTCAAACCACTGGCTTCGCTGTAAATCTTTCAACTCTCGCAGCTTATTACTACCATCCCAAATGTCCCATACAGGGTAGAAAACATATTTTGATACGGTCGACGGGCACAACATGCTGATAAATCCTGATGAATATTTTTAGGTTCAATTGAATACATTCACTGCTTTTAACCCACTCGTGGGTTCCAAACTGCTTGCTTTTCCCCCCTTAAAAACCGGAAAAAAGCATGAGCGCAAGCCAGATTTACAACAACAAAATAATAAGGTAGTGACAGATAAAACGGCTGAGACGCCCCATTGCTATAATGACCAACTAGCGCTAATGCATAGAATAGCAACTGCCCCATAAGTAACACTTCATAAAAAGGATTGCCTAGCAAGCCAATATTTGCCACCCATAGGGAAAGCATTGGTATAAACGCCAGATAACGCAAAACCTTGTGAGAGATAAGCTGCCAGCTAAAGACCGGAAATTTAAAGCAATTCAACAAATGTTTCATATCAAGCAATGCCCACATCGCTCTTAATGTGACCCTAACTCTCATTCGATATTCGGACTCAACGGTCGATAAACTATATTCCTTCAATAGAGCAGTGGGAGCATAAATAACTCTATAACCTTGTGTAACAACTGATAGAGGCAATACAAAGTCCGGCAACTGATCCGCTCTCATATCGCTATACAGCTGCTTACGCACCGCATCAACACCCCCGTCCACTCCAACTATCGAACCAATCGATGTCTCTTTCCCCCTCAACCAATTTTCATACTTCATGTAGCTACTGCAGCCATCACCGATTAATGAACCATCAGAGTTAACATAAACCATCTTGCCCGTAACATAACCGACAGTCGCATCCGCAAAATTTGACACCAGCAGGGCCACCGCATCGGTAGACCATAGTGAATTTGCATCGGAGAACAACAGAATGTCCCCTCTTGATTCCGGAACCAGCAAGTTCAGCCCTGACGTCTTTCCCGCACGGGGCATCTGCCGTATTAACCGAACAGGAACATCACTGGTTAGTGCAAACTCTTCTACCAATTGGTCAGTCTCATCGGTTGATTCGTCTGAAACCACTAATATTTCCAGTTTGTCGCGGGGGTATTTTTGTTGCAGCTTATTGTTGAGCGTGGCTACTATATCTTTTTCTTCATTGTATGCTGCAATCAGAATCGACACATGGGGTAAAAATTGATCATTGCACGCAACTTTTTTTGCCTTAAGTGCACACATAGCCACCACCAATGGGTATCCAATATAAATATAGAATAACAGGAGTAAACTTAGCCAAAAGATCGATGTTAACATTTTTAAAAACTCTAACCCTTCGGATTTTTAATCCACTAATAAATTTAGATTTTTTAACACAGAATACATCGATCCAAACTCGAATCTGGACAGCAACTTATCCAACCGACCACAGCACTTATCTAAATTATTATAGTGCCGAAATTTAGACAACCCCGAAACAGCGACTCTAGGCTGATCGGGGTCAACCTCCCAGGGGTGAAGATAAAATACAAACGGACGGCCCGCGCGATTGATCGAGCCCAGTAAGTACTGCGTCAGAAAGTATGGATAGAGACGGAAATAACCACCGCCAGCTATCGGCAAACGGTAACCAAAAAAGCCATAGGTCGACAATGGAAACTCTACCAGAATGTTGCCGTTGTCAGTCTCCAATAAATAGGGGTCAAAAGGTATACCGGGCATACCGTAGCGGTCATGATATACAGGAAATAGCGATGAGTCGTACTTGAAACCCAACTCTGCCAGTGTATCCAGCGCCCATCGGGATTTTGGTGTGATCGAATAACTGGCGGCCCTATAACCGTCTACAGACTTCCCAGTTATATCTTCAAGCAACTTTTTGCTTCGATCAGTTTCCTCTCGGAATTCGTGTTTTGTTTGGTTGTATACTAGTTGGTGAGACCAACCGTGAGAAGCGATCTCATGGCCAGCCGCATCAATTTCTTTAACGAGCTCCGGGTAGCGATCAGCGACCCATCCAAGGACAAAAAAGGTGGCCTTACTGTTCGAGCGCTCACATGACTCGAGGATTTTTAAGGTGCTAGAAACGACACGACCCTGATCATGCTTACCCCAATCTCTCGGGTGGATTGATGACGATAAGGCACTAACGTGAAAGTAATCTTCAACATCGAAGGTTAGGGCATTAACAATGTTGTTTTTTCTACTGCTATGGCTGCTGACGGTCAATCTTTTATTGCCTCGACTGAATTATTGGAATATTTCGAACTGTTTTAGTTGAAACGGTAACTGATCGAAATACCACCTCTGACCTCTTCATAGTCATTATTAACATCGTCTGATTCTCGGTTCTCATAACCCAGTGAATATTCAATCGAAAGCTTTAACATTGACTGAACAATTCTAGCCTCAACTTCGGTCAAATCATAACCATCACGACCATCATCGCCATAAGAAATACGTCGGGCACTGGCACTTATGTCACTTTCTAATAACCGCGTTATTCTATAGCCAAATGACGTCCGAATTGCGTATTCATCAGTATCATTCCCCAATTGCTCGTAGTCATCGTCTTTGTATAAAAGCGAAACACTGACTGTGCAGACCGCACAGACAGAACCTCCACTGTAAGTTAAGTCAACGTTACGCCGCTCGAATACATCAACACCACCACTACTGTTCGTAAAATCGCCCAAGCCACTTAAGTCGTAATTACCATTCTGCTGAGAAGTATCTGTCAACTCTTGTCCGATGAGAACAGACCAGCGAGAGGAGCCATCTTCATAACTTGCCTCAGCACGAACATATCCACCATCTATATCACCAGAATCACGCAACGACTCGTTATACCCAAGATTTAAAGAATAATTTAATTGCGACAGTTCAGCACTGTAACCAACAGACCCCTGGTAATACTCGTAATCAGATTCTTGCTGGAACACGGACGGGCCATTGTCAAAGCCGATGTCTTGATATGATATGTTGATAGACGCGGTGTCAACCGCAGACATCCTGCGCTGCCAACTGAGGCTGACTTCGGCGCGATCCGAATCCTGCTGTTCACTCTCTTCGTAATCGATAACTGAGTAGGTCAATTTTGTAACAAAGGCATCTGCACGTGAAGGCCGTAAAATAAGTTCTGGGCTAATACTCGTAATGGAACGGTCTTCGCGATTGGACTGAATATTGCTAAGTTCGCTATCACTGAGGATAGATCGACGACTGTTTTCGAGTGTCCACCTCAATCGTTGATCAATTTGCTCATAAACTATCAACGCATCACCCGTTAAAGCAGTCTCATCGCTTTGAGTATTTTTATCATAGGCCCTAAATTCAACCGAATAGCCTATCTCTGCAGTTATTGAAGGACCCTCATGATTCAATCCAAGCCCTGCAGTTGCTATTTGTTCCAACTCGGATTTTTTATCAACGGATGATTTTAGCGCGTTGTTTGTATGCTCCAAACCTAGGCCAAGATCAATGGCTGTTTCCAAGGCAGATACCGGTAGCGACAACACCAATAGTGCAATACTGATTATTTTATAGCTTTGCATACTTATCATAGCGGCTTCCTTACTGTACGATTTTTTAGTTGTTAAACACTAAACCTTCAAATTTCCCTTCACCCACTGCATCCACACCTGCCAGCACTTGGTTGGTTGTCACTTTTCCAAATGGGACAACCAAGATTGCCATATCAGCAACGCTCGATAAAATCCTAGCGAGAGATGACTCACTGACAGGAGGCACATCTAACACAACAAATCTATCTGGATAGCGCTGCTTCAATGACTCGATTAGATAGGCCATTCGTGGCGAGGATAAGCGCTCTACTGACGTATCATCACCCAATCCGGGAGGTATGACCCGCACACGGGATATACCTGATGAATAGATAATGTCTTTGAGGTCCAATGCGGGATCATCCAAATACTCCATCAAACCAAAATCTGAATTTGACCCCAACAGCTCATTAGCGAACGAGTTTTCCAAATTACAGTCAATGTAAATCGCTGTTTTTCGCTCATCCAAGGCAAAGGAAGCGGCCATATTCATTGCGACGAAACTAGATCCGCCGCCCAGGCTTAGTGAACTGACCAACAATACAAAATTGTTACCCTTTGCTTTATCAAGCAACTTGGTGCGTAAATCGCGAAACGAACTCAGAACTTGTCTTTGTGCCATTCCCGGATAAATGATTTTCAGTGCAGCCAATTCATCCTGAGACTTCAGCGTCACCTCTGCCATATTGGCAATAGTGCTAACAGTAGTTCCAGTGTTCGTCGCTTTTATTAGGTTTTCGCTACTCATTAGCAACTACCCTCATTATATAATTCCATTAAACCTACTCCAAACCACGACGGCGTACAATGCGGCAGCGGCAACACACACGAAGGCCAACACCATAACATCCACCCGTAAAACCCTTTGCGTTAATTTTGTTCTTATATGAGGCACCACTGTTAACAGTTCGATGTCGTCAGGCAAATAAGCAACCAACTTTGAGGGTGATCGCACCCTAGGGTCTAGTACAACATAGATTGCGATTAAACCTATCGCCACGATCAAACCCACAAAAGGAGCCGCCCACGCAAAGTGATGAAACTGCAGGCCGGTGGGGCTCATGGGATAAACTGCAGGCTCTTGGATCTTGAAGCTCACTCCTTGACCCTCTACATCTAGGGTCATAGATAATCGAGCCTTTTCTTTACGCCCCAGCATTTCCTCATAAATACCTCGGGTTACGTCATAGTCTCGCACCAGCTCTGACATCTCAGCCTCTTTAGACGCCACTCGCTGCGCTCGTTCGTACTCCCCTTCAAGCATTCTTTCTACTGATGCCAAACGATTACGCTGACTTCGAACATCCAATTCTGCCTCGGACTGCCGCACTCTCAGCTCTTCATATAGGGGATTTTCTTTGCTATCTGAACCCAATGAGTTTGAGACATAACCACCCCCCTGCAGAGAGTCTATTACCAACTCTTGCGCCGCAATTTGTTGTATCATTGAGACTATATCAGGGTAGGTTTCCTGATAACTTAGTCGCAACATATCGAGACGATCTTTTAATATGTTCAGTCTTGCTCGCTCGTCGTCTACTTTACTTTTGGCTGTTAAGTACAAGCTCTCATTTTTAAGCTGCTCTTTCAGAGAGCGATTGCGGGCACCGGCTTCACCAATGGTCAATTTTAGCTCTTCAATTTGCAAGCGAAGTTGCTCTATTCGATTACTGACTGACGCACCCGTGCCATCGAGGTTGGTAGACTTAAATTCCTTGAGTTCATTTTCAGCAGCTACTAGCTGTTGCTTATAGGCAACTACCTGTTGCTCGATAAAATCGTATGCGTTGCGACTTTCTTCTCGACGCTGATCAGACGTGTCAGAAATGAACGCGTCAACAACGGCGTTAACCAATTGAAAAGATCCATCTTGGTCAGTACTACTGTAAGTGACGCGAAAGTAATTCTTCCCTTCATCTTCTATTGTGATTCCGGCCCTTAACCGACCAATGATAGCTTCCTGCTTTTCTACTGTAGTATTGTTATCGATCATTCCCATGCTGTTGGCTACACTCAGCATTATTTTCCGAGTGTAAATCATTTCTCGCGCCTGCTGAGATCGATCTATCTCCGTCACTTCCGCACGGCCTTTTAGTAAGGGTGCGATAATATTGGTCACATCAGCATAAAGCATGGTGCTCGTTTCATACCGCTCGGGCCAATAAATCCCGACGGCTAGAACACCGATAGATATGGTGATAAAAATCGCTACCACCCAAGTTCGCCATTCTATTATTTCCCGCCAGACCGCTCTCGCTAACTCGACTAATAACGTTGTCTCCATTCTTATCTATATTCCTTTCAGGCTTCTCAACCGATTAAAATGAGCGTTCAGGAACAGTAACAATATCTGAAGGTGCCAGCATATAATTACTTTCAAGTTTCCCAGCTTTCAAAATATCATCAAGATAGATTGGGTAAACTTTTACCTCTCCTTGTGACTTTCTGTAAAGCTTGGAGTTATTCGGCAGTGCAAATTCATTTGCCCCCCCCGCTAACAGCACCAAATCTAATACAGTCATCCCCTTTCTGTAAGGAACCGATTGCGGGCTATTTACTGCACCGGTTACGCGAATCCGGTGCTGAAAGTCTGAACTACTTGGATTGGTCACAATCACTGATACTTGGGGATTTTTAATATATTCCAACAACTCAGTGGATATCGATGCACCCAAAGACTCTGTGGTTTTACCCGCTGCCAAAACGTCACCGATTAACGACATCGATATCTTCCCGTCAGGTCTTACAGGGACTTCCAAGCTGAGTTTATCGTTACCCCAAACATCGATTCTGAGCTGGTCACCGACACCAATCTGATAAGCTTCTACACTATATGTCTGAACATTAGCCGGCATATCGACCAATCTCTTCGATCCTCCACAACCATTTAAAACCATTATTGCTACAAAAAACATCATGACTGTTAACGGCTTTACTACTAATCCAAACACATGTGTTATTTTCATCATCATCTCACTCCTTTACCCAGCAGAATGACTTCCACAGTCTGCAAAGCGGTTAAAATATCCAGTAGTAAACTGTGATTTTTGGTGTAATACAAATCGTAGCGTAGTTTCTGTGCTGCGTCTTCTTCTGAGGCACCATAGGCATAATTTAATTGTGCCCAACCCATTAATCCTGGTTTAACCCGGTGACGCTCCTGATAATAGGGGATAGTTTTAGCCAATTCGTCAACGAATTCTGGCCTTTCGGGACGCGGACCAACAAAGCTCATGTCGCCTTTCAACACATTCCATAGCTGTGGAAGCTCGTCCAGCCGAGTGTTGCGAATAAAATTGCCCACAGGCGTTACTCGGCTATCGTTCTGCTGTGCCCAAACAGCTTTGCCGTCTTTTTCGGCATTTTTAACCATGCTGCGAAATTTCAGCACCTTAAATGTTCGACCATTGCGGCCCACCCGGACTTGTTTGTAGATAACTGGTCGGCCTGTTTCAACCACTATCGCCAGCATGGTCAAAATCATCAGTGGCCAAGCCAGTAGCAATAAAACAACACAGACCAGCAGGTCAAATATACGTTTGGCAACATCTCGTGTCTGACTGAAGCGGAAACCGTCTGAAAACAACATCCAACCGGGATTTAATAAATCGAGCTCAACTTTGCCGGTTTCACGCTCACAAAAATTGATTGCATCGATAACGCTGGTACCGGCCAATTTGCAGTCGAGCAAGTCTGACAAAGGTAGACCACCGCCCTCACCGCGGCGGCGCTCGTCAGCTACCACCACAATTTCACTGACATTTTGATCCCGAATAAAATCCAACCAGTTGGCCGGCGGCGCTATAATAAGGCCTTTGTCGACCTTACATTCATCACCTGCCGGCACACAGCCAATAACTTCAGAGCCCAGCTGTTTTCCTTCCTGCGTAAGAACAGCCAGCAAATTAGCCGCTTTAACACCTGCCCCATAAAAAACCACACGGCGTCGCAATTGACTGACATCAACAGCTTTAAAAAAGCACCAGCGCAGCGCCAGAATGGCCAGCATTGACACAACGATCGCCAACAGCAGCGTGGTATCTCCCAGATACAATGTGTCAAATGTAAGGTGAAGGACGGTGTAAACTAGGCAGCCCAGTAGGCAGTAGGCGACTACCGTGCGCAACACCATACTGGTAAATCCCTCCCGCAAGAAAGACTGATAGACACCCATCCCCAAGGTGGAGCTATGCATGATGGCAGCAAACACCAATGCCCGGGTAACCCATGTACCTTCCAATGAAATGTACGAGAATTGATCAGCGGGTAAGGTAATGTAAAATGCCCAGTAAACGCTCAAAACCAGCACAGCAAACTCTAACAACCCCAATACGATGTAGGAAGAGTGCAGGTAATGATTAAATATGCGGGTATGTGACACCGAATTTCCTTTTGCAGCGCAACTAACGAACTTTTAATTTCCGATATTATAAACCACGCATACGAAACTGTCGCCCTGAGGTACAGATCAAGCCAAGCTTTGGTAGCATTTCACAAAATGCAAAAAAACAGTAATGATCAATGTCAGTATAATCGGTAAAAATACAACTAAGCTCTTCGAATAGCGACACAACTGCTATTATGTTATTTAATTTAACCGCGGGGCGTTCTGCGTTGTCCAAGCAGATAATTGCCAGCACTGTATCACTTCATCCGCTAGGGAGAGTTATGAATTTATCAGCAGCACCTAGAATCACAATAATTGGCCTCGGTTATGTTGGCCTGCCATTAGCAGCCGAGTTTGGAAAACATCTTGACTGCATTGGTTTCGATATTAATCGGCAACGTATTTCAGAATTAAAGGACGGCTTCGACGCAACACTAGAAATTGATAGTCCAGCCTTAAGCCTTGCTACAAAATTGCAGTTCACTTCAAACCCGTCAGACATTGCGGACACAGACATTTTTATCGTCACCGTACCCACGCCTATCGACATTAGTAATCGGCCAGACCTTTCGCCCTTAAAAGGGGCGTCAGAGCTCATAGGGTCAGTTATAAGGGAAAACAATGTCGTCATTTATGAATCTACCGTTTATCCGGGCTGCACAGAGGAAGTGTGCATACCCATTATTGAAAAAACATCAGGACTAAAATATAACCAAGACTTTTACGCTGGCTATAGCCCTGAACGAATTAATCCGGGAGACAAGGAGCATCGAGTCACTAACATAACAAAAGTAACGTCAGGCTCCACCCCTGAAATCGCTCAGTATGTTGATGCACTATATCGCCGTATTGTCACGGTAGGCACACACCAAGCCAGCAGCATCAGAGTTGCAGAGGCGGCGAAGGTCATTGAGAACACCCAAAGAGACATCAATATCGCCCTGATCAATGAACTTGCGGTAATATTTAATAAGCTTGATATCGACACGCTAGAAGTACTTGAAGCGGCAGGCAGCAAATGGAATTTTCTTCCATTTCGACCAGGCTTGGTCGGAGGACACTGTATTAGTGTAGACCCATATTACTTAACCCACAAAGCCCAAGAGATAGGCTATCATCCAGAGATAATACTATCTGGCCGCAGAATCAATGATCGGATGGGAAGTCATATTGCAGATTCTGTCATTAAACTGATGGCAAAAAAACAGATAAATGTAGTTAATGCTAATATCCTAATTTTGGGTTTGGCCTTTAAGGAAAACTGCCCGGACCTCAGAAATACCCGAGTCGTTGATATCATTGATGAGCTAAATCAATACCATGCCAATGTCGATGTCTATGATCCCTGGGCATCAGTCAGTGACGCAAGTAAGATCTATGACATCAACTTGTTAACCGAGCTGCAAGAAGATAATTATGATGCCATTGTTCTCTGCGTAGCACACGATCAGTTTAAAAAAATGGGGGCAGAAAAAATCCATCAGCTTGGAAAAGCCAACCATGTGATATTTGATGTGAAAAATATATTTGCAAAAGACGAGGTTGACGGTCGACTATGAAAATTTTGATTACGGGCACAGCAGGATTTATTGGCTCTACTCTTGCCAAACGCTTACTCGATAGAGGCGATGAGATTATTGGCGTAGACAATTTAAACGACTATTACGATGTACAGCTAAAGAAAGATCGATTAAGTACGTTACTCGATTATTCGAAGTTTACGGACGTTCGAGCGGGGATTGAAGACGCCTCCGCAATGAAAAAGATATTTGCTGAACACCAGCCACAAAGAGTTGTAAATCTTGCAGCCCAGGCTGGAGTTCGTTATTCTCTGGAAAACCCACAGGCTTATATCGACTCCAATATTACCGGCTTTTTAAATATTCTCGAAGGATGTCGACACAACGATGTTGAGCATTTGGTCTACGCATCGAGTAGTTCAGTTTATGGCGCAAATACCGCAATGCCATTTTCGGTTCATAATAATGTAGATCACCCGGTCAGTTTATACGCGGCCAGTAAAAAATCTAATGAGCTGATGGCCCATACCTATAGCCATTTGTTTGGTATCCCCACTGCGGGTCTCCGATTCTTCACCGTATATGGCCCATGGGGACGCCCCGACATGGCCCTGTTCTTATTCACAAAAAAAATTCTTGCCGGCGAACCCATCGACGTTTTCAACTATGGCAACCACCGAAGAGACTTCACTTATATAGACGATATCGTAGAGGGCGTTATTCGAACGCTAGATAAAGTTGCGCCACCAAACGCTAAGTGGAATGGCGACGCACCTGATCCAGCCACATCCAAAGCGCCCTATCGCCTTTACAACATCGGAAGCAATCGTCCAATTGAATTATTGAGGTATATTGAGATTCTGGAAGACTGCTTAGGACGCAAGGCCAAAAAGAATTTACTGCCTCTGCAACCCGGCGATGTTCCCGATACATACGCCAATGTGGATGCCTTAGTAGACGACGTGGGGTATAAACCAGAAACACCCATAGAAGTCGGGATTGGGCGATTTGTGGAATGGTATAAAAACTACTATCAACAACTGTGATAGAAGGCATAATCTTTCGTTTGCTCGGATTTATTCAACGTAAGTAGGCATGAGCGGCTGACCCCGCTCACTGGTACAGCGCATTTCATAGCGCCGATGGCTGGATGGGAACCGCCGTTTCATGGTGCTGGCCCTCCGGGACACCCTCGGAAGTACTTGAGTCTTAATCCGCTCCGCTGTCTCACTCACTCCCTCGAACTAGCGCCTTTAACTTCCGCGGCAGCATCGAGGGCAGCTCTCTAACTCTTTGCTAATGCCTGCGTATATTATAATCTGTACCATGACTATTTAAACAGACACCCATACGCATGTTCATCACACTCTTAGGAGCCGGAGCAGGGTCGTTATGAATCATTAGGATGTGTGCTGAAGGCGCCAAGAAGACTGGCTGTTCTCCAGCAGGCCAGCCGAATTAAGGCTGGAGCGAATGCAGCTAAAAGGACCACCAGTCATAGCGTAACGGCAATGGTTTGCTGCTCGGTTAAATCAACACAAACCAGCCGATAACTGCCCCTACTTGCTAACTGTTATCTAGTTGCAATAGGGCCAGTATTTCCTCGGTTCTCTCAGTCATCAAACCTGGGTCTTTATTCGTCTCCACGTTCAGTCTGACGACCGGCTCGGTGTTCGACATACGCAGATTAAATCGCCAATTATCGAAAGCCATACTTAAGCCATCGGTTCGATCGACGACAGCATCGCTACTTTCAAAATGTTGCTCGACTCGGCTAATGGCCGCCGCCGGATTATTGATGGTTCTATTGATTTCACCACTGCAAGGGTAGGCGCTCATTCGGTCTTC
>Ga0206127_1004064_pt1 | contig 13092 bp, 8 predicted proteins | sample Helgoland_Spring_6_FD_148646 | JGI IMG/M metagenome (GOLD analysis project Ga0206127, IMG submission 148646) | Pelagic subsurface seawater microbial communities from Kabeltonne, Helgoland, North Sea - Helgoland_Spring_Bloom_20160419_1 | ecosystem: Environmental > Aquatic > Marine > Epipelagic ...
CGCGCGATTTTCATGGAGTATTGGGTTGGGGATACCATTGGGGAATGTGCCATCCGGTTCATTGTGCATTTTGATGATTTCGATTGGCAGACTGAGCTGAGCAAAGCGCTTTTCTATAGCATCTACCACATGACCTGCGGCACCATTACCTGCGTTCATGACTAACTTGAGCGGTTTAATTACCTGTGGGTCAATGTAGCCCATCAGGTGATCAAGGTAGGCATCCAGTGTAGAAACTTTTTTATAGCCACCGCGCCTATCAGGATCAACAGCTGCAAATTGATTTTCCTCGGCAATGCGTTTGATATCCAGCAAACCGGTATCTGAGCTGATTGGCCGAGAACCTTCCCGAATTGGCTTCATGCCATTGTAGTCCATAGGATTGTGGCTGGCGGTCACTTCTATACCACCATCGGCGTTTAGGTGAGAGGTTGCGAAGTAAACTTCTTCTGTGCCGACCATACCTATATCTATAACATCTGCCCCTGCGTCACGAATTCCTTCGCTGAGGGCTGCTTTAAGCGCCTCACTGGTTAACCTGACATCACCACCCAAAACAATATTTTTTGGCTGGAGAAATTCAGCATAGGCACGACCAATGCGGTAGGCAACCCCTTCGTCCAACTCGGTTCCCAGTTGACCGCGGATATCGTAGGCCTTAAAACAGGTTAATTCAGTCATTCTTCTCTCTCGTGTTAGGTTCTTTTATGGCATCTTTCGTGGGTGGTTAACAACATTATTAACCACTCTATTAATATAACAATTACCGTACTAATAAAAAATTATAACCACAACGGACAATGCCAGTGCGGCTATGCTAAAAAGTATAGCTTAGATTATTCATATAGCTAGAAGGGCCAGAAAATCGGGACGCAAAATACTACCAGAATACCAACCAAAATACTCAGTAAAAATCCGGCTCTAAAGTAATCCGAAAAATGGTAGCCTCCGGGCCCCTGAACCATCAGATTTGTCTGGTAACCAAATGGGGTCAGAAAGCTCGATGATGCGGCAAACATTATGGTCATCACAAAGGGTAACAGGCTGACATCGAGCTCGACGCTCAAGACTTGGGCCAGAGGAAACATCAGAACTGCCGCAGCATTATTAGTGATCAATTCTGTAGCAGCAACGGTTACCAAATATAAAAGTAATAAGTTTAAAAATGGGTTGCCATCAGCTAGAGACATAATCCCATGGGCGGCTATATCTGCCAGCCCGGTCTTTTGCAGCGCAAAGCCCAATGAAAGCGATGCCCCGATTGCGAGGATAACCCGCATATCAATACTTCGCTGAGCAAACTCCAGAGAAATACAGCGGGTTACAGCCAGCGCCGCTACTAGCAAAAGTGATGCTGCCACCAGAGACATAACACCCGACAAAACCACAACAATAAATACGCCTAATAAAGCCAAAGCCACCGGTGCCTTTGTGACGTCAGGAATAGTAGCATCATCGATTCGGCTCAACAGCAGGAAGTCGCGATTGTAACGATGACGACGAACAAATCCGCGGGCAGCTTCCAGCAGCAGTGTATCACCCGGTTTAACAACAATATTGCCGACTTTCTCATTGATTCGTTTGCCATTGCGCGAAATAGATAAGATTACGCCGCCAAACATGGTTCTGAAGGTGGTAGCTTTTACCGTCTTTCCGATCATATTTGAAACCGGTGAAACTACTGCTTCTATGAGTGCACGGCGGCTGTAGGGAACATCTAGCTCTAACACTTCGCTTTCAGCTGGCGCTAAACCGCGAAACTGGCGCAATTCACTAACTGCCTCGGGCTGACCCACAAAAACTAAAATATCGTTATCGCTAAGGATTTCCTCTGGGCCGACCGCGGGTATCACATGGCCTTTGGATTGAATTTCAGACAGAAAACTATATTGAAGATGACGCAAACCCGCATCAGCAATTGACATGCCTGACAATACATCGCCCTCTTCTACTCGCATGGATACAGCGTACTGACGAGTATCTACAATATCCTCGCCGAGGCTCTTGCGCTCGGGCAGTAACCGATGACCGATTAATACAAAGTAAGCGATACCCAGCAGCACCAGAGGTATACCCACTAACGCTGGACTAAATAAGCTTAGCTGTTCAGCCTCTGGCGACCCCTGCAGCAACCCAACAATTATAATATTGGTGCTGGTGCCAATCAGGGTACAGGTGCCCCCTAAAATTGATGCATAACTTAGCGGAATTAGTAGTTTAGATAAGGATATATTGTGACGACGGGCCCAATCCTGAATTAACGGGATAAATATTGCTACGACCGGCGTGTTGCTAATGATGGAACTGCTTACAGCAACTGGCGCCATAATCAGCGGGATAGCCCCTTTGACTGATCTATTTTTACCCAACCAGCGCATTATCCACCAGTGTAATGCACCACTTTCTTTAAGGGCTGAAGAGACAATATAAAAACAGGCGATAATAAAAATAGCTGGATTAGAAAAGCCCTGGAATGCTTCATTGGGTGTGAGTACACCAAATACCAATAATGCTGTCATGCACACAGCTAAAGCAATATCTACTGCCAAGCGTCCACTGATCGCGACAATTAGAAACAAAGATAAGACTACAAGCGTAATTACCCCATCAGAATTCATTTAAGTATCACTTTGACTAAGCTCATAAATTTTTCTCTAATAACTATTTTAAACTTCTTATTGAGTTTTGATAATGCTTAATCAAAACAAAAAACGACGACAATATAATACCTAACAGGGTTCCTAACAGACATATCAAAAATCGTTTTGGAGACGACTCTTCCACAGGTATCATGCTTGGACTTACTTGCACAAAAGTGTGCTCAGGGGTTGCCTCCGCAATCATCTTACTCTTTAACTGTTCTTCAATAATCGTATAAAAAACCTCATGCATACCTGTAATTGAGCTTTTATGAATTTGTGCTTGTAGATACTCTATATTGCTATCAATCATTCTCAACTTTCTAAGTTGCATATGTCTATTGATGGCAGAAAAATATAAGTCTACCCACTTCTTTGAATAAAGAGGTGCGTAGCTGCCAATACTTACTGAAAGTAAACCAGTAGTTGCTTGTTGTGAAATCTGTAATTTTTGAGAAAACGTGTCAAACAACTCCCAACTATTAGGCTCTCTAGTTCCGTCTTCAGCCTCAATCAGCCACTTTTTATTAACGACATCATAAAGCGAAGGATCTATTTTTAAAACATTATTCTCTCGATCCCAACCTGACGAAGCATATATCTCAACCTCGAGATTATTATCTGAAATAAAGGCTTCTATAAACCCCCAAGACTTCATAATTTCTTCTGCAAGTTGAGCATCAGTAACAGCTTCCGTACCTAATTTCATTCCAGCGAGTGAAGCTATACCACTGATTTCTGAAAACACCTTAGACAAACCACCGGTAGCTTGAGTTGCAGGCGCTAGCACAACGACACTTCTGTATACATTTGGCAATGAGAAAGCGTATACAACGGTTATAAATGCGAAGAACGCCGATAGGCCAAAAAACAATCTTCGGCCAGTCCAAATAGGTATAAATACCTTTCTGAGATCAATTTCATTTTCGTATTCAGACCGATCATTATTACGCAAAATATGTGGCTCCAAGATTAGCTCATACTCTAAGTTATTAAATTTTATGTGGTTAATTAAAGCTTTTTAGTGCCGCTGCACCCAACGCCGTTTGATAAACAATCTTACTTATTTCAGCCATAAAAGGGATGAAATCAAGTCTAGCTTGGTCTGTCTCTAAAGGAACAACAATGGTATCACCAGGCTGTACGCGCTCAGAAGGAGTGAAAAAATGGAACCATTTAACTTTTGGTAAAACTACTTCGCCATTTGCTTTAACTATGTATACAGCATTTAAATTAGCGTTTCTTGTACTACCACCACTCTGCTCAATATAATTATTTACTGAATAATTAGGATTGAACAGATAAGACACTGGACGTTGCACTTCCCCGATAATCGTCACTTCTTGACTGTACTTTGGTACTACTAATCTGTCACCATCTTCTAGAAGTATATCATCAGCCCGCATAGCCACGATCTCACGGAGGGGGATAACTAAGCGACCTATTGCCTTAGCTGTTTCCAGCTCCCTTAGAACTCTATCCTGAAAATCAAATTGATCATAATCTCTATTTATGTCTGAGTTTAAATCCTCTAGCCTATTGGAAGATATTTGCTTATCAAGCTGCTGCCTTAGGTTTTGTATTTCTTGTTGCTCTCTTTCCTTCAAAGAGGGTCTCGTGTAAAAAGAAGCATCAAGGTGAGCGAAATCCGTAAACCCTCCAGCCCGCTGTATAATGCTCCCCAAAAGTTCTCCTTGCTCGAAAAAGTACTCGCCTGGAAACTTAAATTCACCCTGTAGTGTTATTTTTCTAGTTTCACGAAACTCAGGAATAGACCTAAATGATACCCTGTCAAGCGGCTGCAACTGAATATCTGAAACAACTTCTTTACCTCTTATAGGGAATTGTATGGAATTAACCACTGCAAGCAAAGGGTTGGAAAGATTCAAACGATTTAACTCAGCAGTTTGAGTGTAGGTTTTATCATTGAAGCCACCCGCAGCCGAAACTAAGGCGGAGATATCCATATCTTCTGTAAGTGGATACTCACCAGGAAACCTAACCGAACCGGCAACACGCACAACGCTTGACAATTCATCTGCACGAGCTTGTTTTTTAAGGTTAGAGAGTAGTGGATTTAGGCGATTAGTACGATCTTCATCTTTCGCAAATAAAATAACCTCATCTTCAGGTAGTAAGATTATATTATGGGCACTTCCATCATCTACAAGCACATTGCTGAGGGATAAATTGATAACCTCAATATCTCTACGAGGAAGTTTCTTTCTTACTAAAACTCCGTAATCATAAGGAGAATAAGTAGTAGAAAAATCACCTGCTGCTAAAATAAGATCTGAAACTCTCATCCCCTTAGTCAGCGGAAATTGCCCTGGCAATCTAACAGTACCACTTATAGAAACCAGTTTTGCCAGTTCAGTTGACCGAGATTGAGACTCGACTTTAGAAAGAACATTCTCTATCTCAGAGCCTCTTTTTAAATTTGTAGAAAAAATATGAATGGTGTCTCTTTCATGTAATTCAATGTCAGCTTTAGCCTTATTACCCAGCAACATCTCTCGCAGATCAATTTTAATAAATTCAATGTTACCTACAGGCTTTGTCTCACGAGAGATTAATGCATAATCAAGATCAAGATTGGGAGGAAACTTATCAATACTATCCAAAATGCCAGATAGAAGCATGCCGGACTGCCATTTAAATTGACCTGGGTGATAAAGATGACCTGACAGGGTAACAATTGATTCTTTACGATTAATAATTTCCTTTATATTAAGATGGTCACCGGCATTTAGCTTCATTTTTTGACCAGACTTGCTGGTAAGATCAAGGTCAACGACAGTCATAAACCCGTCACCATTAACGCGCTCTATGCTTGCACCTTTCGAGAATGCCTTGAGGCCCAGCCCACCGGCCAATTCAATCAATTCACTTGCTGTAGTTTCACCGTTTAGTTCGTAGATAGCGGGGCGAAGAATCTCTCCACTGATCGTAACAATATCACCAACCGTTGGTATATAAATTACATCAGAAGCCTGCAAACGAATATCTTTTGAAGTATCTCCAGACATCAAAAGGTCATATAAATCAAGCGTTGAAATAATCTTGCCAGCACGCTTTAGTTGTATTTTTCTGAGCGAAGCAATATCACTAACCCCACCACTACTGGCCAGTGCATGAGTGATGGTAGATAAAGAGGAAACTGTATAAGCACCAGGTTTGTAAGCTTCACCTAACACAAATATTTGCATAGAGCGAAGGTTACCCATGCTTATACTTACCTGGGTGCCAACAACCTGCTTAGAGATACGAATCTGTAGGATTTTCTTTGCCTCAGAAAAGGTCAACCCAGCAAGCCCTACAGGGCCCAATTCAGGAAAATCTGCTATCCCATCGCGGTTAATCTCAACTGAGAAGGATTCATTTATCTTCCCGTAAAACAGCACCTCCAGCTCGTCGCCTGGCCCAAGTAGGTAATTCGCAGTAACAGGTATATTATTAGCCGGCGCAAAAGTATTAGGTGAATTAGCAAACAAGTCATATCCAAAGGGTTTAAGTTGAATTATTGACTTAGTTTCAACCACATCTTGTTTTGCCATTAAAGCTGCGCTATCAGGCTGGGCAACAGGCTTATAAGACGAAACAGTTGCTCTTGGTACAACAACTGGTTTTTTCATCGTATTTGACTGCTCAGCACTTACAGCAGGAAGCTTCGTACTACTACAAATTTTATCTAGATCGTAGCCAGCGGCATTCGCCATAGAGCGATCACTAGCACTTAGGTTTTTACAAAGCTCTTTTGCATCGTTTGAACCTTGAGCATAACCAAGACTTGAAATACAAGCAGTTACCAAAATTAAATTGGTTATCCATAATGCTCTTCGTATTGTAATACTCATAATAAGTTATCTCTGATCAAATATTTAATTTTTATTTTTCAACCTGCTACTAGTGATTTTTAGAGAGATTAATATATTTATTGCTACCATCAATGACCTGCCTGATAAGAGTAATCTGTCCCTTATCATTGACTAATATATTGTTTTCAATTGGCACAAAGCCTACACATTTTTGACTGTAACGAATCGAGCTAGCGCTGTTAGCAGAAATCCAGCCATCACAAAAGTGTTCAGCGACAAACCTGCTACGGTCAAAAAACTGGCGGTTTTTTTTGCTATCCACAATCTTCCACTTAGCCCGACGAATACCCAACCCAGAAACCTCTCTAACTGACCAACCATCAAATGAGACACTATCACCATTTTGATTTGAAAATAAAGTCCCATCAGGCGTTGAAACAGCATAAACAATTGCTCTGTATTCACCATAGCTAATTGTCCAACTGAAGCCCTGGATATCTTCAGAAGATTTTTGGAAAATTTCAGTCAACGCAGAAAGCTGACTCGACCTAATGGAACAAGCCTGCAAACTAGATACAATTACTAATATCGTCAAAATTATTTTTAACGGATTCATCGTGTGACCCTTTTAGCACTACCATTAAGAGCGTCGTATCTTACACCTCGAAGATTCCACCAAATATTTCCACTAAAGTCCTCAAGTCGAGCTCCACCATCTCGTTGAATTGGGCGAATTCGTGTTGAATAACTTGATCGAACATTTCGATCTGAAAACATACCAAGAGGCACTTTTAAAAACAGCCCTTGATCATAGCTTCCCTCACCAAAATCCTTAGCTGACACATCTGTAAAAGTCGCCCAAAGTCCTACCATCCAACCATTTGAAAATGTTCGCCTCAACTCAAAAGTCGTCCCATCATCACCCGCAAGATAACGACCTGTATGCATTGCTAAATCGAAGTTATAGAATGGAGTTGCCCAGTAAACGCTAGCGAAGGATGTATTAGTCTTATAATCAAGCAACTTCAAGCTTCTATCAAAATCTCGCTGCTGTACTCGATTTGCACTCAGTCCAAAGGCTAGACGCGAACGATATGGCTGATAAAGCAACTCACCACCGAATCCGCTATACATTTCCTCAAGGACACCACCAAACAATCGAAAATGCAATTCAGAAGATAAACTACCGCGTTTTTCGAAAAACAGAGAGTCCAAGCCAGTATCACCTTCACTTAGATATCGAGCTACATCTGAACGAACGTTTGGTAACGCAGAGTTAGGCTTTCGGGTAATCTCATCAAAAGTATTATCGATATTTACTGAATAGGAACCCCTTAACGACCAATTTGCTGGTAACGGAGCACTGATACCTAACTTTAAATAAAGCTGATATCGCGCCGGATCCTCTGGATCAAAGAACTGAAATCTCGACGAAAAATTAGCGTCGATAAATACTTTATTTTGATAAAAATCTGTTTGATGCTGAGGATTTTTTAGATTTTCTACAGGCCCAACTATAGGCTGTAATCTCATCACATGATTATGCCTTAACGAATTTCTTGACGGCCTATCTATATAAACACTATGGACCCTATGCCCCTCTTCCTCAATCACTACCCTAAATTGTTTAACTTGCATGGGTAGATGCAAGTCAGCTAATTGGGTTATTTCATCTATTGCATCAACCCACATCTGATAAGAACTATTACCCATTACAATTGTTGCTTGTTGAGTAGAACTATCAATACTTGCCTCGACCAAAATTAATCCCGACTTTTCCACATCAAAAAGGAAAAGATCATACCAACTGTCTTCATTAAGTCCAATTGGCAGATTTTCTTTCTGGATGTCCAGACTGGATTTGTATAATAATTTAGGCTTTCGTGGAGCTGGTGATTTAGTATCAAACTCTGCTACTAAATTAATACCCCACTCCTCATTGTGCTGGCGCGAAATACTTAAATTGATACCAGGAAGAGCCTCCCAGTTAGCCGCTATACTCCAACGACTTTTAGGTCTCCAGCCGGTTTCACGGAATTCAAAATTATATTGATCAGGGTTATATTCAACTAAAACTGATAACGGTAGGGAATCAAATTGATAAGAAGCTCCTCCAAAAAAGCTTATCCCTTCTCCGCTGAATAACAATTCCGGCTGGAGAACACCAATTGACTCAGATCCTAAAACGTTCTTTTCCCTTTTAGAAAACCTCTCAGAAATAACTCTCATGGGATTATAGATAGACTTAGTGCCAGCTAGCCGCCCCCATTCTGCACCCATTGAAATATCTAAATTACCAATTTTTTTTGATGCCACAAAGTACTCAGACCCAAATTCACTGGTACCAACCAAATCACGAATACCCATCGATACTTGAGGTAAATAGTCCTGCTCAGCCCAGAGACGGAGTTTTAACCCAAAGTTACGATCATAGTATTTAAAATTATTATAGCCTGTATACCGAATAGTACTCTCGAGCCAAGGAGTAGCCTGATAGGTTAATGCATAGGAGTTGGTTCTTCCCTGAATCGCAGCAGTTGAAGTAAATGCGCCATCAAAGGACATTCTTGCAGTTGGCGTATCAATAAGCCCCACAGTTCCATAGTCTGATGCAGCAAGGGGCAATGATGCAGTTAAAAGCGATACCGCTATAATCTTCAATGTTTTGGTCAAACTAAATACCTTAAAAAAGGAGCAAATCCAATCGGCTTTAACTGAATCCATAGGGTCACAGGAAACGAGCTCAACTTAGTCACTAACTTCAAAAGCGCACCCCGCCCCTAGCTGTGCGAATAATCCACTTATGCTTAGCTGAAGAGATCACAATCTCAAATGATTTAAAATTCACCAGCATTTAAAATATTCACACTATTTGCTTCTCGTATGTTCTTTACATTATATTTAAAATGTAAACTCTTCGGGAGGAAGAGAAAATGTCAAAGAATTTAAGGGCCATGAGCGAATCAAAAAAAGAAAAATCTTGAATAGAATCGAGCATTTTATAGAAGAAGAGCAAATACCGGATCGAACTGAGCATACTTACATGTCAGGTAAGAAAACCACATTACGCCTCACCGATCAAATTAGTTAGTGCCTGTAGTTGCTGAGGTTGCTGTACTACCAGTAGTACCAGTAGTACCAGTAGTACCAGTAGTACCAGTAGTACCAGTAGTACCAGTAGTACCAGTAGTACCAGTAGTACCAGTAGTACCAGAACTTCCTCGAGATAAAGTAACCACGAAAGCCCCAACCAACCCAAGAGAAACTGCTGTCGCATAGGGAATCCCCGCAACTTCCCCTGCAACCGACGCTGAATCATTAACATCGAGGGATACAGGATCTACTTCAGCCTGAGAAAACGAAGCCGCCAATGAAAGAACAGCCGAAGCAGTAAAAATAAATATATTTTTCCAATGCATTTTAAACCTTAGGGCTGAGCTACTAATACTACACATACAATTCCATATAAACCTTCAAAAAAAAATATATAAACACATTTAACAACCAATTAATCTATATCTAAAGCTTTAATGAGATTATCACTACCCTGAGATTTAACTGCATTTTCAAGGGGCTTTTTGGCTAACAAACTTGCACCTCGACAGTGATAGCGCAGCAATCTATGGGTAGTTACCCGCGATGCCATTCCCGGCGGTAAAGTTTTATCTTTAATAAAATACATATTAAAGGCTTCAAGTCGCTCGGAAGCATCATGCCGGCTATTCCAATCTCGACAAACCCAGGCACCATAATGGGTGCGATGCCTTGCATTACGCTTCAGCCAAAGGAAATTTTTATACTTGCGCCAGCGATAGCTTTTAAACTGCTCACTGCTCTCAGGACGCTCTGCCGTGGGCAACTCGAGCTTATCGGCTGTCACATTAACCAGCTTGCCGTTGCTCAAAACACCGGGGGTAACAAACCAACCATCGTTCTTTTGCGGATAAGGGGCAAACATACTCCAATACTGGTCGAGGCGAAGCCCGCGGTATAGCGGGTCAAAAAATCTCGGCGCAGGAATTCTATAGCCCCTAGTAACACCCGTATCTATGCCATGCACTGGATTCCAAACCTTAATCGAGGATAGGTTCTGCCAGAACAGTAGCGCAGCCAAAACAGCGACGAATACTGAGCCGATTATGCCAACACGGGGATAGGTTTTGCGCCAAGGCATCCAGCGGGCAGTGAAGGTTCCAAAGCCATAGCGATGATCACCGATCCAGTTATAGATGCGATCTCCTGCAGCACCCGTTTTTTGCATCAATTTCGCGATCCAGGCAAATCTGGGATTAGACTGAATAACAAATACTAGAGCTTCCCAGCGTAAACGCTGGACACCCTGTTCATCGACCACTACCCAGCTATTCTCACGCTCGAGTATCGGGCCTATATGCTTATCATCCTGCGCCGGTGCAATCGTTGCATTCAACCCCAAAAGGTAGCGCAGCAGATAACAGGTCTTCTCGCAGAAGGTACATTCCTTATCAAAATACATACGTATTAAAGGCTTATACTTTTTACCGGACTTTTCTGGCTTTTCCGAGCGCCACAGAAAATTCATAACCGAGGATGGCAAAATGGCGATAAGAGATAAACTGGAGATAAACGGAAAGAGACCAATTCGCAGATTGAAAATAAATCCAATTTCCATGGCGATAAGAGCAACCACCACCAGAGTACGAAAACCTGCGAACCAAAGTGGACTCAATGCCAATATTGGTCCGATCAACTCCAGCCACCAGACATAGTGAGTCAGTGCGCCAGTAAACCCATGCCAGTCGCGCCACAGGGAAGCCATACCAAAGGCGACCTGATCATTGTGTAAAGCGTAGTAAATACCGGTGCCATCGCGCACCCATTCGACACCAGTTTTAAGCAGCGCAGAGAAAAAATATACCGACATAACCTGCAATACCAGAGCCACACTTACCGCACTGAAATAGCGGTTCGATGCTCGCGGTTCACGCACCATAGAGGCATCTATAGAAGCACGTTCACCCCAAGGCAGAAAGCAACCCCAAAAGGTTAATAGCAACAATAGGTTATCACCACCCTGCTGCAGGTAAGGGTTGCGTGCATGTAGGGAGGCGAGGAATATAAAGCTGGCGATCGATGCCAAGCGCGTACGTATACCAAGCATCAGCATCATCGCAAAACCTGCGGCGATAACCATTAGTGACATAGCCCATAATGGTTCAGCGTTAACCCAATACAACGACCAGTGCCAGCCAGAATTTACCGACATCGACATCTCGCGAGACATAACACCCCGATCGGTCATAAATGCCATAAAACTGGGCGCACGCAACAAAAGATCGGTCAAAATCAATGCACCAACACCAATACGCATTAACGCCAGTGCACGAAGATCGAGAGCAAAAGGATTAGATAATGATTTAAATAACGAACGCATGTTTAGTTGTACACCAGAATTATTATAATTATGCGCCCATCCTACAGAAGGGCATGTGAAAAAGGAACCAGTAAAGCCACACAAAAAGCCTATTATATATGGGTTAACGGCCCATTTTTGCACAAAATAACATCACTAAAATGCGGTTTTTAAAATTGGCAGACAAAAAAACGGCCGCCTAAGCGACCGGATTATTTCACATCATAAGATTGTTATTCGAGAACTATACGCTGCATATTTTTCTTGATTGTTTTGTTTCCCACGCCCTTGACCATCATCAGGGCATCGAGACTCTGAAAAGCACCATTCGTATCTCGATAGGCGACTATGGCTTGCGCCGTCTTTAACCCTACGCCTTTGAGAGAAGAGGCAAGTTCTGAGGCAGATGCACTATTGATATTAACCTGCTGCTGAACCTGATCAGACACTAGCGCCCTACCCTGATCAGCTGGCACAGCAAAAACAATAGAAGAACCGCAAAGCGCGATAAGAGAGGCACCGATCCAGAGAATTTTCTTACTTTTGTTTAACTTTCGATTTAATCTGTTTTTTAACCTTTGATTCAACATGGTCTAACTCCTTGTAGATTGATATGTTTGCGTCACAACCATCAATGATCATCCCTGCTGCATTCCCTTGAAGCTCAGCTTCACAGAGTCTTCACCACAAAACAGCCTGCGACAGGGCAATACTGGCAAAAAGTAAGCTGCAAACGGCAAGATCAGATCACAAAAACATCAAATTTACGTCTTCTAATTGACAAAAACTTCAGCGGTTACTATAGTTCGCGCCCGCTGTGAGAGCTGGTGCAACTTGGCCTTAAAAACTTATCACAGAGACCATGGAAACAGTCTTGGTCATGAGTGGGAAAATCCATCTAGTTATATGCCCAGGTGGTGAAATTGGTAGACGATGGTCAGGATGACCAAGTGTCGCGTAAGGCAGGACGCCTGAGAGCGACCACGCGCGTGTCGACTTAGATATTGCACGGAATTAAGTTATAAGAAATCCATCTAGTTATATGCCCAGGTGGTGAAATTGGTAGACACGCTAGCTTCAGGTGCTAGTCCTCGCAAGGGGGTGGAGGTTCAAGTCCTCTCCTGGGCACCATAATCTTTAGTAACCTCAACGTAACTCACTTTTAAACCTCAAATTTCTTTCGAGAACTCGAGGTAAAGTTGACAAATAAGCATCCTAATTCTCGATGCGGCGAACTGTTGCT
>Ga0206127_1004069_pt1 | contig 13086 bp, 12 predicted proteins | sample Helgoland_Spring_6_FD_148646 | JGI IMG/M metagenome (GOLD analysis project Ga0206127, IMG submission 148646) | Pelagic subsurface seawater microbial communities from Kabeltonne, Helgoland, North Sea - Helgoland_Spring_Bloom_20160419_1 | ecosystem: Environmental > Aquatic > Marine > Epipelagic ...
ATGCAGCCTCCATGGCTGAAGATCTCTTCAACCCAATTGCTGCATCGATATCCCCGACATCAATTGTTAGTGGTCTTTCTGGTGTTTTTTCTGGATTTTCAAAGCCAGTTCTTTCGGCCGCGTCTCAATTTAAAGTTGATGCACGCGATATTTTTTCACGTCTGGGTGAGCGTAAGGCGGTCGCTGGTCAGGAAAGTCTGATCATAGAGGTCGCAAAAGAGTTGTCGCTCGAAAAAAAATCTATCGAGGGGTAGTTATTGTAATGGACAAAATTAGAACAAATATACGAAAGGATTGTTTAGCGTCTGCATCCGAACACGGTGATATAATATCAATGTTATCTAATGAAAAAATTTCGATTACTGGTGGTACGGGCTTTCTTGGTAGTTGGATAGCTGAAATGATAATCGTTCTAAATACAGAATTTGACGCTAACATAGTGTTAGATATTTTTGCTAGAGATATTAATACGTGGCAAAAAAAATATCCTCACTTTTCATCATTTGAATATATTAACTGTATTAGTCATGACATCCGCTCGCCCATTACTTTTTCTTCAGACACTTCTTTTATAATTCATGCAGCAGGCTCTCCTAGTAGTCGTGTTCATGCCTCAGATCCTCTTGGAGCCGTTAAAACTATATTAGGTGTTGAAAATGCTTTGCAAGCTTCAGCGAAGCTTAGTAACTTAAAACGATTTGTAAATATCAGTTCTTGTTTCGTGGTAGGGAAAAATAATAAAAATGATGTAGGAACGAAGGAGTCAGATTGTTTCCCTATCAAACCAGGCGCTCTCGACTCGGCGTATTGTGAGGCAAAAAGAACGGCTGAGACATTATGCTCTATTTACCGAAGTAGCTTCCGGTTACCTATAAGTACTATTAGACCGTTTACGTTTACCGGACCGTACCAGTCTCTTCAAAATCCCTGGGCTATTAATAACTTTATGAATGATATTATTAATGGAAATGATATTAGAATTCACGGTGATGGCCGAGCGAAGCGAAGTTATTTGTATGGTAGTGATGTAGCTTTTTGGGTGCTCACTTCATTAGTAAAAGGCATTGATGGAGGAATATACAATTTAGGTGGAAGTCGTCCAATTACACACAATAACTTGGCGAATTTGCTCCGTGAAATATCGCCAAATATGGTTAATTTACGACATAACACTTTGTTTACTGGAGATAGACAAAATGACAATTTATATCCAGATATGAACCATACAATGGTTTCATTGGGCGTTAAGGAATCATGTTCTACAGAACAGTCAATAACTAAGACTTTGCACTGGTTTTTGAATAAATAAATTTTTTTTTGAGATAAAAAATAATAAACTAAATAAACTATGAGGGAGTTGATTTAATTAAAATCGCAATAGTTGGAGCCACAAGTCAGATAGCGAAAGACTTAATTTTGTCGATGCTGTTAGTTAAAAAATACGAGTTGATACTTTATGCTAGGAAGGTAGACGCGGTACAAAACTGGCTTAATGCACTAGGTCTCTCAGGTAGTTGTTTGGTAGAAAGCTATGAAAGCTATGGATCTCGTGCTCATGAAGCAGTTATAAATTTTGTTGGCGTTGGCGACCCTTACCGAGCTGCAGAAATGGGCGCCTCAATATTTGACATTACCTTAAAGTATGATCAGATGATTCTAGATGGACTGAAGGCTGAGCCCACAAGACGTTATATATTCCTTTCGAGTGGAGCAGCTTATGGCTCAACCTTCAAAGAGCCGGCATGTATCGATACTTTGTCTTCTATAAATATCAATAGGCTATTACCGCAAGAGTATTATGCGTTAGCTAAATTACATGCTGAGGGACGGCATAGATCCCTCATGCAGTATAATATAGTAGATATTCGTGTGTTTAATTATTTTAGTAGCACAGTATCCCTTGATACTCGCTTTTTTATTACAGATCTTATTCGTTCAGTAAAAAATCAAACTATTTTTGAAACAGGAGCAGATGAAATGGTCAGAGACTACTTGCATCCAAACGATTTTTTTCAGCTAATAAGTAATATTCTTCAGGGCCCTTTATGTAATGTGGCTGTGGATTGTTACTCAAAAAGCCCAATTTCAAAAACAGAAGTCTTGGAGCTTTTCAAGATACATTACGGACTTCAAATAAAAATATCCACTATGCAAAATAGTATTAATGCAACTGGCGCAAAACCGAATTACTTTTCTAAAAATTATAGTGCTTCTAAGTTTGGGTATGTACCAAAATATAGCTCTTATGATGGTTTGGTTGAAACACTAGAGACAATTTTTCATATCAAAAAGTAATTTAATTGATATTTACCCAAGATACCCTCCACAAACTATTCTAAGGCCAAGATAAAGCGCACTAAATTAATGACTTCCAGAACATCTAAAGCTAGCCGAGGTTTATTTGCTGATCTACTTCAGTATGGAGTATTGATCGCTTTGCAGGTCGTTTTGGCACCAATTATTTTAAAAGTTTCTGGGCAAGAGGTGCTTGGTGCTTATAGTATCGTAATGCAGATTATTGGCTATGGATTGATTTTAGATTTTGGACTAAGTGTAGCTCTCAATCGTTATCTTGCACAGACCTTTGGAAATGTTGGTAGTGGTCATAAATTTGAAGAGATTTTTAATATCGGTCGATTTTTCATATTTATAACTAACATCTTCTTGGCGCTTATAATAGTCACAGTTTCCTTAAACATAGCATCGTTAATCTCTGGGAGCGATATAATGCTCTCAGATACTCGTGACAGTTTATTAATTTTTGCAATGTGGATATTAGTCAGAAGTCCCTTGGTTATTTATAGCAATGGACTGTTAGCTACACAAAATATGGTGACCGCAAACATCATTGCAATTATTGGTGGCACGAGTCGATTATTTTTATCTATTGTACTTGTTTACCTTGGGTTTGGATTAATTGGGCTAGTTGTAGCAAATATTTCTTCAGAATGCTTAGCTTTAATTTTGAAAAGATTTTATTTCAACAAATTAAACCCCTTACTTGAAATGCAATGGCGTAAGCCTAATCCTCAATTGATGCGCGAGCTCATCGCATTTGGAATAAAATATTGGGGTGTTAATATCGCCATAGTTCTTACTGTGGGTAGTGATAGCTTATTGGTTGGCCATCTTTTTGGTGCGGCTGCAGTTGCAGTTTTTTATACAACGAAAATACCCTCATTTATGCTAATCCAACTTGTTTTTAAAATCTCTGACAATGCTGGGCCTGCTATCAACGAACTTATATCGCAGGGTAACTTTGAGTCAGTTAGGATCGCTTATCTGAAGATCCTTCGTTATTCAATGTTAATAGCTTTTCCAATTTCAATTGGAATTATATGCTTTAACAAATCTGTCATATCGGCATGGGTTGGTGCTAATCAATACGCAGGCTCTTTAATGTCCTTTGCTATTGCGCTGTATGTAATTACCCAAGTTATAAATCATATTAATGCAATGATAACTGTGGCTATTGGCAATATGCATAATTGGGTGAAGATTTCGGTGATAGTTGGTGTTGTCACTATTGCTTTAGCTTATATCCTTGGTAAATTATTTGGCATGCAATGGATTATGGTAGCAATAGCGGTTATGGAGCTACCCCTTTTTGTTTTCTTAATGGTTCGAAGTTGTTCAGGAATTGATTTAGGTTACTCACTAGTTTGGAGACAATCTTTGCTTCCAGCCCTTAATGCATGTATACCGCTGATAGTACTAGGTGCGTACCTTTTTACAGCAGGCGTAGTAGATAGTTTAATCAAATTATTAGTAACTGTAGCTGTATTTGCTACTTTATGGGCTATTAGTTGCTATAGTTTAGGTCTAAATGCTAGAGAGCGAAGTCTTATTAAAGATAAAATCGCGATGGTTAATGCAAGACTATAAGAATATTAAAAAGCTTTAAGATCTCTTTAGACTCAGAAGGAAGTTTAAATGGTTATTTTACTACCAAGTTATAAGAGAACTGACATATTGCATTTGGTCATAAAAAGCGTTGTAGCTTGTAATGTTGATAAAATTGATGATCGCATTGTACTGCTCATTGTAAATAATTACTTTCCTAACAAACAAATCGTTGAAACTATAATCGCAACTTGTGAGTTTCCTAAAAGGATTCAGTGTAAAGTAATTCATCGAAAACATGCTTTGATCCCTTTAGAGAGCTGGTTCACAGCTATTTTTTCAATCGCACGAGAAAATGAAGTGATTTGCCTTCTTGGTGATGATGACCTTTTGCTTCCATGGGGTTTGGAAAATAGATACCGACAAATTAACGAGTCTAATGCTGATATGTTAGTGACAGATTACTTTTCACATCTTTATTTTCTTGATAAAGGAAAAAGTTGTTTGCTGATCGGTGAATTCCCATCGCCTCCTACAGAAGAAAGCCACCCAGTTTCTTGGGAGTATCTACCAAAAAAGCATCCAAATACATCTTTTATCTCTAATCATTGTTATAGAAATACGAGAAATCTTAGACAGGGCTACGAAACTGCAATGAACTGGAGTCGTTCTCAAGATTGGATCCCACTAGAAATGGCTTCTGGTAATGTCCCTTTTTACATTCCATATGCGATAAAAACTATTGGTGGCAAAGTAGTTTCATCAGTTAACAAAAATGTGTTACGCGGTTGTGTCGTTGAGGAAACATTTAAACAAGATTATGCCGATGGAGGTAATACAGCATTCTACGGGTTACTTATTTTCAATATTTTTTCTAATGAGCGTTTACACGAAGACATTGCTAAATTTAGTGAGCTAAATAAGATATTTAAATCTTCATTCTTAAACGGTTGGATGTCCATTTTATGGAATGATAAAATTACTTTGAAAATGCTTTTCAAAACAATGGAGAAATCCAAGTTTTATCCTCATAAAATTATGTACAGTAATTTTTCATCTAACTTTAAGTTACTATTAGTTAAGGTTGTACCAATATTTAAAAATCATGTGATTAAAAAACATATAAGAGCGGGGTCATTTTTATCGGCGAAAAAGTTTTTGAAAAGTCTGGGTATTGAAAGTGAGTAAGATGATAGGGTATAATAATTATGTTTAATAAGTTTGGAACCGATACTTCCTATGTTCGTATCGAATGGGTTAAAAAACAGCTTAAGGATATTCCTAAAGGATTAAAGATTTTAGATGCTGGTGCTGGAAAGCGAAGGTAGAAGCCTTTTTGTGATCACCTAGAGTACTTTTCGCAGGATTTTGGAAAATACATGGGTGGTGATCAGTCATCCGGCCTTCATCCTGCTGATTGGGATAATGAATGGCTTGATATTGTGTCAGATATTACCTCGATTTCTGTGGATGACGAAAGCTTTGATTGTATTCTTTGTACAGAGGTTTTAGAACATGTGCCTGATGCTGTAGCCGCGATTAGAGAATTTTCACGAATCTTAAAGCCAGGAGGAATTCTCATTATTACCGCTCCATTTTGCACCCTACCATTTCAGCGGCTATAACCACTATTGGTGAAGTTACCATCTTCTGAAGAACGGATTTGACATAGAGTCAATGGAAGCAAATGGCAATTGGTTTAAGTTTGTTGCTCAAGAGCTTACTCGTGCTCGAACTGTGGGTAATATTTATGGAACAAAGTTGCTCGGACTCTTTGCCAGATTGGTTGTAATTCCATTTATTTTGTTACTTGCTATGATGAAAAAAAATCCCAGGATAGTGAAGAAATATTATGTTTTGGTTACATGACCAAGTCAAGAAAGCGGGTGTAAAAATTTATGCAAATGATAAATATTTTATGGTTACAAATTATTCATCTTTATTATATGACAACGAAAAAAAATAAAGTGATTTAGTCAATTGGTTTATTTAAAGAATATTGCAAAACAAATAGGATTTTTGAATTGGATCAATTCTGAAATAAAAAGTCGTAAACTTAAGAAAAACTTATTTAAGCTTGGAAGAAAATATTTGCTAGAGGCAGAACGTAAAGGTTTTAATTATTCTGCTAGCACAGTTATCGAAAATTTTAAAAACGAACATAAAAAGAATGCTCCTAATTTTGTTGCTAAAGATATAGGCTCTCTCAGAGTTTTTTGGGTGGGCTCAAATCTAAATCAAGATGAATCAGGATTTTTGCAGTCATTGAAGCGCCTAACAGATGTTACCGTGTTCCATAATTTTAAGGGACATTATGGAACTTGGAGCGGACAAGGTGTAGAATTGGATGCATTAACTTTTGAACACATAAGAAAAGTGAATGATAAAGAATTAATTGAGCAAGTTTCAAAAGCCTATAAGATGGGCGGCATTGACGTATTAATAGGTCAAATGTGGGCGCATCGAGTTTCTAAAGAAGCGCTCTTGTCAGTCAAAAACTTGGGTATTCCAGTGATAAATATTTCTATGGATGACCGGCTTCCATCTAATTGGGGGTTTAAAGGAGAGACCCGCCTTGGGTCGGTTGGGCTAGTGCCAGGAGTGTCCCTTGTTTTAACCACTTCAGTTGAAACCTGTCTTTGGTATGGTGTCGAAGAGTGCCCAGCGGTTTATTGGCCACTCGCAAGCTGCGGAGAAGTTTTTGGGTCTTCTAATGTCGAGGTCCGTGACATTGACGTTTTATTTATAGGTAACAGATATGGCATACGTAATAAGATAATCAAATATCTTACAAAACATGGAGTTAATATTGAATGCTATGGGCATGATTGGCCTAACGGACATATCAATGCAAAAGAAATGGCGTCACTATCAAAGCGAGCGAAGATAATTTTAGGTATAGGTGCGATTGGTCATTGCTTTGATATATATACTTTGAAGCTTCGTGATTTTGATGCACCTATTAGTGGTGCTTTATATTTAACGCAACGAAATCCGGACTTATGCGAGCTATTTGTCGAAGGTGAAGAAATTGAGTGTTATGAGACTTGCCGTGAAGCATTAGATAAAATAAAATATTATCTTGAGAATTCATCGGAAAGGCATAAAATCGCAAATATGGGCTATAAAAAAGCTTTAACAGCACATACATGGGATAATCGATTAACAAATACATTTTTAGATTTAGGGCTTATGTCGCAAAATATTTCAGATGTTTCTAAATAATGGGCACATCCAAAACCATAAAAAGAAGCAGAACAAAAATTGTTTATTTTATTTTTGTATTGTTGGTTATAGTGTCTTGTGTACTGGTCGGTTATGGTTATTTTCAGGCTCTGGTTTCTTGGTGGATTTTGATGATTTTATTTTTCCCGATCTTAATCTGGAGTATAAAAACCTCATATATAGCACCAAAAATATTCTGTATTGTTAGCATTTTTACACAAGTTGTTACTCTGCCTGCGTTTTTTATAAGAAATAGTGATGATTGGGTATGGGCTGGGGTTAATCCATTTGAATTTACTGTTCTAGAAACATTACCGATAATTGGGAAGATAGCACTATTTTTGTATACTTTTGTTATATTTGTATATTTTTTTTATAGGGTTTCTATAAAAAAAATATTCATGAATAATTATATATCAAGTAATTTAAAACAAATTAGGGCTTTACAATCGTATGCAACTTTCAGTGTTAGAAGGAAAAACCCTGTATTGATATTATGTTGTATAGTTTTACTTATTTCGGGCCTTATTGCCCTTAACTTATGGTCGTACTCTATGGGTTTAGGATTGACCGGAGTCCAACCGCCAAAATTACCTTATAAGTTATCTGGAATAATATTTTATTTCACTAAATATCTGACGCCATTCCTTTTAGGATATCTATATTCACAAACAAAGCGTGATTGGCCTTTGGCGCTGATATTTTTGTTTTATGCATGGATCTTTGGCTTATCTTCAGTAAGCAAAGGTGCCGTCTTAATTATTATGGTACCAGTAATAATTTTCGCCTGGATTGACAAAAGATATATCGTTTTGTTTTTTTCGGTCGTCGGAACGCTCGTCGGCGTAACAGTCGCTGCAGGCGCAAGGGCATATGTGCATATAGTACAAAATGGAGTTGCTGGGTCTAATACTGAAATAAATGTGTTCCAACTCATCATCAATGTATTAGCTGATCCCAATACTGAGATATGGGGTTTGGATTATATACCTTTAATTTTGGTTGGAATTACAGCAAGAATCGAAGGGTTTGGGAACTTAGTGTTAGCTCAACATTATGATCCAAATGCCGTAATTGGGGCTGCGGGGTTTGCTTTAAGAATGATCTGGGCCAATTTGGTGAATTTTCCAGTGGATGCGCACCATCTTCAGTGGATAGGAAGAGTAATTCCAGAGGGTTTTTTTTCAGGTGGCGCTATTTTGTCAACAATTGTAATCATGGGTAACAGTAGTTTATTATGGATTGTTATAGGAGCCATGATAACGGCTTTGATACTTGTTATTAATGAAAAAATTGTTAACAGATTTGTTTATACTTACAGTAAAATGGTTAAATTTAAGGGTGCTATAATTTTTGTATTGACACTACTATTTTTTACAGAGGCAACATTTTCTAGAATAAGTATTGCTATTTTAATTTTCCTAGTAATTGCTTGTTGGATTTCTCCAGTTCTGAAGAATAAAAATTATAAGAGGGCGATGTATGCATCAGAGGGCCAAGAATGAGAATAATTTTTCTCGAGGTGGAAAATTTTGTACAGTGAGCATTTGATAGTATGAAAATGATTTACGTAGGTTCTCTATTAAAGGATCCAGATCATCCAGATCGTGATTCGGCTTGGATACGCTCATTTGGTGAGCTTGGGTGTACGGTTGTCTCGTTCAGTTCTCATATTAACTACAATCACTCGGGAATATTTTCGAGAATCTGGAATGGCATATGTAATCGATTCAGTATTGGCTACAAAAACAAAAAATTACAAAATTCATTACTATTATTAGTTGAAAAAGAAAACCCGAAATGGGTACATTTTAGATTACCTCTAGAGTTTGGTAAAAAAACGATCAAAGCTCTCAACGATAAAAATATATTAGTTACTGAATATTTTAATGATGATGCTTTTTCAAAAAAGCAACCTTTTGGCTTTCACTGGAAATTTCGCAATACGCTAAAACTATATGATGGCCATTTTGTATGGCGAGCGCGTGATATTGAAGTATACAAAAGATTTGGCGCTAGCCATGTAGAGCATAGTCCGCCATATTATGATCCTGAAAGAGTGTTAATTTCAACGCTCTCAGAAAAACCGATAAAATTTCTAGCAGATGCAGCATTTATTGGCCATTGGGAGAACGATTGGAGAGTTGATTGTCTTGATGCTTTGTTTTGTAGAGGACTTGATATAATTATTCGGGGTGACGCTGAGGGTTGGAGGGCTGCAATTCATGGAAGAGAGATTGGGAAAGTATCATCGATCAAATGGGCGGATGATAAGGAGTATCGTCGCATTTATTCGAATGTTATTGCAGGCTTATGTTTTTTTTCTAAGATAAACAATGATGAATGGACAAGAAGGGCATTTGAAATTGTTGCTTTAGGTGGAGTTCTTGTCTGTGAACGCACAGAGGAGGCAAAGAAATACTTTAAGGATAAAGAAGAGGCGTTTTTCTTCTCGTCTATTGAAGAACTCATATCAATTGTTGAGCTTCTGAAAAATGATCCTGAAACACGAGAAAAAGTTAGGATTTCTGGCCACAGCCGGCTTTTGAAAGGGCAAAATACAATAGCTGATCGCGCAGAACGCGTTTATAAATTTGCTGCTTCTAAATTAGAGGCTATAAGTAGCTTGAAATAGTTTTCCAAAAGCTAGCCCAATAAAATAAAAAGTAGAGGTCTTGATGAAAATATCAATATTAGATGGAGGCGGTTTTTGTGTTTGGCCAATGTGTCTTCATCGATTAGACAAAGGCTATATGGTTGCGATTGTTGATAACCTCTCAAGGAGAGAAATTGATATAGATCTTGAATGTGAAACGCTTACCCCAATTTATCAAGAAATTATTTTATAACCTTCTAATTGTTCAGATTAAATTAAAAATTTAGATAATATCAGAAAATTAAAGCTTTGAGGAATGAGTGCATGCTGAATACTTTTAAAAAAAATAAAGGCTGTGAATAATGGTGCAAAAAAAGAAAAAAATCATTGGCTTTGATAGCTGGGTGGGTGGTTCAGACCATTACACTAGACTTCTTTCGAGCTTGAAAAATCATTCTGTTAAGTTGACATTGGTTCATTTAAGCTCATGGGGCAATGATCTGGAATATTTGAGCGAGAATAGTATTGGTGATATGAATGTAAGAGATATTTCACTTTACAAAAATTCATTATTGAAAGTTTTAGAGGTTGAGCGCCCTGACGCCGTTGTGCTCCTTTCAACTGACACATTTGCGCATAGGGCGTTCATGCGCTACTGTAAAGCTCAGCGTATTCCAACTTTACACCTAGCTCATGGTATTGAAAGCATATTTGGCCAAGCTGGAGATAAATCAAATGTACCTAAAAGGTCAAAAAATGCGCATGTTAGGTATGTGTTTTCAAAATTAGGCAAGCTTCTTAAGTATACTCTTCCGTGCTACATTAAAGCTCTATTTTTTACTAATGCTTCTATTAAAGAGTGGTTTAGGTTCATATCTGATGTCGTGGTTTTGGCAAAAGGAGGAGAACCAGCCTGTGAGAAAGCTTCTTTCGATGCCAAGGCAACAAAAGGCGCAGTTTATATACCTGCAGATGTAGATCATGTATTAAATTGCTATGGATATAAAGAAGAAGATGTCCATGTTGTCGGAAATCCAGATATAATTAAATTTGGTTTAAACAAAGAAATAATAGGAAGTTGGAAGCGACCAAAAAAAGAAAAAGTTAAGTACTTAATATATATTGAGACTGGTCTATCTTCTGTAGCGACCATGTTCGATGGAACTGAAGGCTTTGTAAAGCACCTAATCGGCACTTCAAATTCTTTATCATCTCAAGGGTATAAATTGAAAGTAAAGTTAAAACCTAATCAGATAAACACCAGCGCAATTATTGAGGGTATAGCTGGTACTGATATCGAAACAATTAACGACGATGAGTTTATAGAAGAATTGATAGAGTGTTCAGCATGTATATCCGAAACTAGCACGCTTGCACTACTACCCGCCTTGCTTGGAGTTCCAATACTATTAGCAAAATATGGTGCATTGGCTTCTTTATCTTTTGGTTCTATCTTAGAAAGCTATCCAAGAAACTATTCCCTTCTAGAACTAGAAAATGTTTCTAATATTTTGAGCTCTGATCACTTTGAAATGAATAAAGACGCTTTAAGTAGTTGGATAGTGTCAATGGTGGGCCCCTTACCTGCAGAAAAAATGCCTGACCGCGTTGTTTCGATAATTAACAAGATGATCGCAAATGGGATTTAATGACATAGATAGTAGAAATTTTTGCTTTTGTAGGAAATAGTTTATGTTAAATGATAACAAAAATATTGGCGATTCAGTTTTTAAAATAAAACTGTATCAGTATCGTGAGATCTTAAAAGTCTGAGACACAATGACGTGTAAATTGAGATTGTGAGTTTTCTTAAAGTTAACTCAATCAAGAGAGTATCAGAGCATAAGAGATTTTTTTTGAAAGGCGATAATAGTATTTAGAACGGGCTGAGCAAGTATATCAATTTATATTGGCAAGTATGTTTGAAAATGGTGTTAATAAATAAATAATTAAGAGCAAAAGGATGGCTATGAAAATTTTAATATTAGGCGGTGATGGTTTTTGTGGATGGCCTACTAGTCTGCATCTGTCTGAAGAAGGCCATGAGATCGTTATTATTGATAATCTTTCTAGGAGAGAAATTGATATAGAGCTAGAATGTAAGTCATTAACACCAATTAAGCCAATCGGAGAGAGGCTAAGAGCATGGAAAGAGGTGTCAGGTAAAGATATTTCATTTCACAATTTCGACATTGCTAAAAACTACCAAAAATTGCTTAACTTGTTGAATAACTGGAAGCCAGAAGCTGTAATACACTTTGCTGAGCAGCGTTCAGCTCCTTATTCTATGAAGAGCAGTACTCAAAAACGTTATACTGTGGATAATAATATAAACGCGACTAATAATTTGTTATCTGCAATTGTTGAAAGTGGACAAGATATACATGTAGTGCATCTTGGAACCATGGGGGTATACGGTTATGGTACGGCGGGTATGGCTATTCCTGAAGGATATTTGAAAGTTAAAACAGAAACTGATGATGGGAATTTTACGGATAGTGAAATACTATACCCGGTTAATCCGGGAAGTATCTATCATATGACGAAAACTCAAGACCAATTATTATTTCAATTTTTCAATAAAAATGATGGTACACGTGTAACTGATTTACACCAAGGAATAGTCTGGGGTACTCAGACTAAGCAAACCAAACTTGATACGCGACTTATCAATCGATTTGATTATGATGGCGATTATGGAACGGTGTTGAATAGATTTTTGATGCAAGCTGCTATAGATTACCCGTTAACTGTGCATGGCACTGGTGGGCAGACACGCGCATTTATTCATATTCAAGATACAGTTAAGTGCCTTCAACTGGCATTAGAAAACCCGCCTAATAAAGGGGAGCGTGTCCAGATTATGAATCAGATGACTGAGACACATCGTGTACGCGATCTAGCGAAAAAGATTGCGGATATCTCTGGCTCAAAGATTGACTATATCGTCAATCCTCGCAATGAAGCTGACGAAAACGACTTGTTTGTAAAAAATGACCATTTCCTCGCTTTGGGACTTGAGCCAACTACCTTGGATAAAGGTTTGTTTGATGAGGTGTCTGAGGTGGCAATCAAGTATGCTGATCGATGTGATATAAGTAAAATTCCATGTGCTTCACTTTGGAGATAGGGATCTTCCCAACAATCAGAAGGAGGCATGTATTTGTTGCCTAACTTGTAGATGTGTACAAAATAGATAATGAAATGAACTGAAATGAATGATAGAAAAAAAACGCTGATAACAGGCGGAAGAGGGTTCATTGGCGTAAATCTTTTTCAAAAGCTTAATAAAACAAGAGATGTGATTGTTCTTGACAATCTGCAACGCTCCTCGCCAACAGGCTGGACTGGAAATGAAACTAATATAATAAAGAGTGATATCTTAGACCCATCATTTTTGGATATTCCGTTTGATGATATTA
>Ga0206127_1004083_pt1 | contig 13053 bp, 7 predicted proteins | sample Helgoland_Spring_6_FD_148646 | JGI IMG/M metagenome (GOLD analysis project Ga0206127, IMG submission 148646) | Pelagic subsurface seawater microbial communities from Kabeltonne, Helgoland, North Sea - Helgoland_Spring_Bloom_20160419_1 | ecosystem: Environmental > Aquatic > Marine > Epipelagic ...
GGGCTCAGTGGCTCAATTTTTGGACATAGAATCCAGACGCTAGCTAGGGCTGATACAGCCAGTCCAGCGCCAATCATAAATGCCGGAGTATAGTTACCCCCTGCAGTTAGCATAGGCACCAATGCGGTTAAACCAACAGCACCAAGCTTGGCCGCCATACCGGAAAACCCAGCTAGCGTACCCACTGTTTTACCACCAAAGAAATCACTAGGCAGTGTCTGCACATTACCGATAGCAGTCTGGAAGCCAAATAAAATAACAGCCATAAGCAACACAGCCGTAATCGGCGAGCCAGGATTCGACATCGCAAGAAGTGCCGGAAGCATGGTCAAACAACCCAATGTGATTACCAGCTTTCGGGTACTGTTAGTGGTCCATCCAGCCTTAAATCTATTTTGTGCCAACAATCCACCAAAGAAGGCGCCAATCATTGCACCCATGTAGGGTACCCAGCCATAGAGGGCAACTTGCTTAACATCCATTCCATACACTTCGAAAAGGTAGATTGGAATCCAGAAAATAAACAACCACCAAATGGGGTCGATACAGGCAGAAGCGATAATCACGCCCCAGCTTTGCTTGTGTGAAAGCAGCTCCGCTGTCGATGGGTTGTAACCCTCATCATTAACTGCGGCGGCACTCTGGTTCTCTTGACCACTCAGAATGTATTCCCGCTCTTCATCAGTAATCCAGGGATGGTATTTAGGCGGCGACTTCACAAGGATCATCCAAGGAATAAGCCATAGAAGACCCAGTACACCAATCAGAACAAAAATCATTTGCCAGCTAAAGTAGATCGCCAAAGTACCAATCAAAGGTATGGATATTAGGCCACCGACCGCGGCACCTGAGTTAAATATACCCTGGGCCAAGGCTCGCTCTTTGGTTGGAAACCACTCAGCATTACTCTTGGTTGCACCAGGCCAGTTACCGGCCTCTGCCAAACCCAACAGGCTTCGGACAATACTGAAAGTGACAACACCCTTGGCAAACGCATGCATTATGGTCGCTATAGACCAAACAGTAATGGACAGAGCAAAACCTAAACGGGTGCCAATCCAATCGAATATCTTGCCGAAGATAGCCTGACCAAAGGCATAGGAAAAAATAAAGATAACAGACAGAAAGGCATAAATTTCTTTGTGCTCATCTGCGGTTTTATCCGGATAGAGATCCCCTGCAATACTCGGCCAAAGTACAACTAAGGCCTGGCGATCAATATAGTTAATGACTGTGGCGAGAGCGATCAGTGCAATCACCCACCAGCGAAGGTTACTTATTTTCATTTATTATTCCCCTCAAAAAAATCTTCTCTCATTGGGCTAAACACGTCGATCAATACGCCAGCCTTCTTGCAAATAGCACCATGGCTAATATTGGGCTCCATAAAGAAACAGTCTCCCGCTACCAGAGTTTTCGTTTCGTCACCCACGGTGACATCAAATTCACCCCGCTCAACATAGGCAACCTGGGAGTGAAAATGACTGTGAACATAGCCCTCACTGCCCTCTTCAAAATAGACCTTAACCATCATGATCTGATTATTGAAACCCATAATTTTTCGAGTAACACCTGGGGCAACAGGTTCGGTTAATAACTCTTCTCCAAATAGAAAAGGTGCTGTTTGCATATTTTATTTCTCCAAATCCTGGGCTGAGTATTGTTACTAAACCGATATATTTATCTACGCTAGGTAGGTCTATCTAATAATATTATCTTTAATGACAGCAGTATTTTCCGCCTGACTGTGCAGCTCTCTCACAGTGGGTAAGGGAGTTGCTGTTAGGGTATTTTTTACAATTCGCGTCACCGGCTCACCGACGGTATGTTCTATCTTGATCCCAGAGCTATTCGAGAAGCGGTTATTCTCAATAGTTGTTACCTGCACGCCGTGCAAATAAATCGATGATTTAGACTTGTTTTTACTGCCTGTACCCACATTGGTTAGCTTAGAATTGGTGAGGGTAAAGTGGGGCCCAAAGGTACTTTCATCGGTTCCGCCGCGATACAGGGTCGCGATTGCGCCCTGCACATTGGTAAAGCTAGAATTCTTGATTGTCGCGTAATCCACGTTAAAGATACCGTAATCATCGGCCTCTTTATCCATCGCCAGTATGGCACCGCTAACGTCTCTGAAATGGGAGTCAAGAATGACGACACTGTCTGCCATAGTGCTCTTGGCAACATTTAGAAAATTGAAATGGCGATTAACATCAAGGTGTATAAACACGGAATTGTGCACCTTGATCTGGTAGTTGACCAACATTGAATAGGGACTGGTACGAATAACAGAATTACCCACATTGTCCGGCGAGCGCTTGCCAGAGATCACCAGCCCGCTCAGCTTTAAACTGCCACCATCCACAATCTCGAACAGCGTGGAACGCTCAAACTCAATTTTAGAGCGCTTGTCGCCCAACAGCGTGAGCGGCTTGTCGATTTCTATTACTTTGCTTAACAGATAATCGCCAGCAGCGAGGCGAATAATATCACCGGACGCCGCTAGCTCGATTGCTTCTCGCAATTCCCCTGGGGCCGCTGTAACGTCGATCATGCGCCCGGTATCAAACTGTATAGAGGCATCTGATTTCGGATACCAAGAGACGCCAGTGTCTTGTTTATTCAACACCACGAGATCTTGCTTGGCACCTACGTCTTTTAGGCTTGGGGAATCGGGGTAAAGTAATCCGTTGGCCGCTCTTGTTAGCATTACCGCTTGGTTACTAAAGCCCTCAGAAAGTTGTGGACTCTTAACATTGTTCAGCACATTGTCGGCAAAGCGAATACCACTGACATCGTCATACAGGGTAAATGTGTCACGGCCGTTGTCATTGACGATCAAGTTACTGGTGAACTGACTATCAACCGGTGTCGCCGAACGCTCCGCATCACTGCCAGCAGCCAGCTGAATATGTTCGTTGTTTATCATGCTGTTGTTTTCAATCTGAGCATTAACGACCTGGTGATAGCGATTGATAGATGAATTAGGTACGCCATTCATCACCACAAGAGAGCCACCAAATCGGTATCCTGTTAAGCCCTCTAAATAATTATTGCGGACAATCTGACCCTTATTGATTACGCGAATACCGCCGGTGTGATCAACTCGACCGCCTAAGAAGATATTCTCTTCAACGACATTGTTATCGCCGTGGCGCAGGGTAAGTGTGCCTTTGGACTCGAAGAACAGATTGCCACGCACCTGATTACTACCAGACTTAACCGAGACTATTTCTACCTCACCATCACAGCGATCAAAATAGTTGTTTTCTACCACCGTGAAAGAATCTGAGAGGGAATAGTGACTGGTACCAATACGCAATGTTTCACCACCATTTGATCCCAGAACAGGTCTAGGGCCAAAATAGTTGTGGTCGATGCGGTGGTGATTTTCCCGGCTCGCTTCGGAATCTAGCCGAACTGCCATGGTTACACCTTTGTTGCGCTTACCTTCCAAATGGTTGTGGTCAAAGCGATTATGCTTGCCGTACATGGCAACCCAGTAGTCAGCTTCGAATCGCTCTGGGTTACTAAAATTATCGATCACGACTTCAGTCACTCTAGAGTGATTGGCCAGATGCTCTTTGTTTTGACGAAAGCTTATTACCTGTAGGGTCGGTGTATATCCGTCTTTGAAGATTAGCCCAGAGACCTCAAGGTATTCTCCGGCCAACCGAAGATTAGACTGCCCAGTAATAAATACTTTGCCCTTGGTCTCAGCGGTTAAGCGTATCGGCTGATCGGCTTCACCCGTTCCCGTGAAGAGTATTTCAAAGTCTTTCCAGGTGCCGTTGGCAAGGGTAATAACATCACCGGGCTTGGCATTGGCAACGGCCTGCTTAAATTCGGCCTGATCTTTGACGTTTATTTCACTCGGAGCAGAAGGCGCGCAGGCAACTACGCCCAGCAACAACATTAACGGCAGAGTTAGTTTGATTCGTCGAAGAGCGGTCATTAGAGGCATAGCATTATTATTCGCATCAATTAAATTATCAGAAAAAGCTGATCTGCTACCAAACTAAAAATACAGACCGGCTGACACACTGAGCCACTTTTAAGGCCATAGAGATAGAGCAAAATGTACCTTTATACAGGCAACTTGTCAAACAATAGTGTAATACCAATTATTGATATTGGCCAATACCTCAGGTTTAGAGATGCAGAAAACCACCCCAGGCATAATTGGAAGCGACACAGGCCGTAGATAGCGGGATTTAGGTGCTGGGGCCGATTTGAGAGACGGATTATTTAGCCTAACTTTGAGGCGACACAGGTGTTTAATGGCGTAAAATCAGATGGCGTAAAGTCAGATGGCGAAAAAAGTGATGCTGCTAATTGGTCTTACGTCAGAACTGGGCCAGAAAACCCACAACTTAACTATAGATCCATTCGCCCTACAGGAAAGCGTTCGCGCATTTGTGAGACTTTGCGCTGCACTTCAGACACAGCCTCTTGCTCAATAGTTTCATGCAAAGCGGTTAACATGCGGGAGAAATGATTACGCATCGCAGTGCGGGCCTTATTCGAATCCTTCTCAACCATGGCATCGAATATGGCTCTGTGTTCAGCCAGGCGCTGAGCATCATCTTTCATACAGACTGCTTGGTGTGCCAAGCGAATATTGTCGAGTTCTTCCTGCACATCCCACAGTTGAGAAATCAACAATGATAAAACGCGATTATTAGTAGCTTCAGAAATAATTGAGTGGAACTTTCGATCAGCGACTACGGAAATAGGATCTCCCTCAATATTTTCTCGGGCCATATCTTCAAGCGCTTTCCCTAACTGGGTCAGCTGAGAGTCTGTAATTAAAACCGCGGCCAGAGCGGCAGCTTCACCTTCAATAAACACGCGAGACTCAATCAATTCAAACGGACTGACTGATTTCGCCAACCCCGCTAACCCAGCAAACTCCACGCTAGGCTCTACGACATAGACGCCCGAACCCGTTCTAACCGTTACTCGGCCTTTGGCTTCGAGGGCAATTACTGCCTCACGAATAGTCGGCCGACTCACGGAAAATCGCTCTGCTAACTCTCGCTCGGATGGCAGTCGAGAACCAACGGGGTATACACCCGACTCAATCAGCAATAATATTTTGTCGGCGATTTGGCGATATAAACGCTTATTTGAATTACTCATGGGTGTGAATTTACTCGTATTGGGAAACTTCAACCAGATTGCACACTAGCACTCCGCAGGCTGTATTACAGCACATACAAATTGGTAAGACAATGTTGCGGAGAGCCTAATTAACAGTAGCTGGGCACCGCCCAGCAAGACAGTTTCATCTATTTATCACGGGCGCGCCCTATTCCGTCTTTGGCCTTATAACATCTGCCAAAGGCCTCTGATCCCGACCACCGATGTGAATATGGAAAATAGAAAGATCACAGCAAAAATACTGTTGGCAACCAAGCCGTTTTTATAGCCCTGCATAAGGTCTTTCCGGTTACTCAGATAGAATATACAGGCAACCGTGACAGGAAGAATCACAGCATTAAATGCCTGGGAAACAATCATGACCGCTACCGGCCTTGCTTGAAAAATTGGCACAACGAGGCCAAGCAGGGAAATTAACAGAACCAATAGCCTATATCGGGCTAACGTCATGTTTCGTTCGGCACCTGTATAGTCGCATATCAGCCATGGCAGCATCAGTACATTAGGAATTTGCGAAGATACACCCGCAGCAATCAGCCCAAAAGCAAATATCGACGCGGCCATTGGTCCAGCAAGGGGCTCAAGTAAGGAAACCATTTGCGAAGCCTTTGATAGCCCGACCCCCTCAACATGCAAAGTACCTGCAGCAGCGGCCATGATTGCTGCGCTGATAATAAACATCAGTACCACCGAAAACGCAGCGTCATTGCGCTGCTTTTTATAATCGACCAGAGTCCAGCCCGCTTCCTTAACGAGGGTGGTACGAATAATAAACAATCCTGAAAATACCGTCGTGCCCACCATAGAAGCGATAACCAGATAGGCACTACTGCCTGAATCCCCTGGCACCTGTGGAATACTCGGAAATAACCCGCTAATAATTTCAATGGGTGGCGGCATCATCAGAAAGAAATTAATTATGAAACAGGCCGCCATAATCGCAACAATCACCGCCAGACTACGCTCAAAAAACTGTGTTCTGCCATTCCAAAAAATAAAGTACACCAGGGTGACAAAGAAGCTGGCGAAATAGATTGGAGCAATACCGCCCACAACGAAAGACTTGGACCACTCATAACAAATCTCCGCCACAATCCCCATAACCCCCATCACACTGCCACAAACACCAGCCGCTAGGGCAGCAATAAAAAAGATGCCTACCGAGGGGTGGATATGTTTTCGAAAAGCTTCCAGTGCTGTCTCACCGGTGATTAAGGTATAGCGGCCGTACTGATTGATCATAAAAAAAGTGCACAGGCAGGATGCAACAATTGTCCACAGAAGAGACATACCATAATCTGCGCCGGCCTTAGCCATCGCCGTGACACTGCCAGTGCCAATATTAAAGCCGAGCAAAAAAATTCCCGGCAGAAATAGCGCCAGCCCTTTGGCAAATTTTTGCGCAAAGGATGCCTGGGTCGTGCTGTTTGTACTAATACGATCGTTCATCATAATTCTCCTATGTGATAAGCAGAAAGCGCCTGGATAACTCCGCGAATCTCCGCCAAACCTTTCAGGCGGCCAATCGCCGAATAGCCGGGGTTCATCGCTTTTCCTATATCATCCATCATCTGATGGCCATGATCGGGGCGAATATAAATATCGCAATTACTCAATCCAATTTCTTTGCGACGTTTCTCTTCGGCCAACAACTCCTTGACCACCTGAATCATATCTACATCGCTATCGAGGTGACTGGCTTCGTAGAAAGAGCGCTGCTCTTCGGGGTCACGACTGACGCCTCGTAGATGGGAAAAATGAATTCGAGCCCCAAACTGCCTAGCCATTGCAGGCAGGTCGTTATCCGGGCGACTACCGTATGTCCCCACACAAAGCGTAATGCCGTTAGAAGGGCTAGGAAGCGCCTCAAATAGATCGTCTAAATCGCTCGCAGTACAGACGATGCGCGGCAGGCCCAACATATCGCGAGGCGGATCGTCTGGATGGATAGCCAATTTAACCCCCAAAGCCTCTGCACGGGGTAGAACCTGAGATAGAAAAGCAATCAGATTGCTGCGAAGAGTGTCACTGGTTATATTCTTGTAATTTGCCAGCATGCGGCGAAAATCTTCGAGACCGTATGCTGCCGTCATCTTGCCTGGTAAGCCAGCAATTATATTGTTGGTTAGCTCTGCCCTCTCCGTCTCAGACATGGCTTCAAAGACATGCCTTGCCGCTTCGACTTCCGCATCAGAGTAATCGATTTCCGCATTGTCACGTTGAAGAATAAAAAGGTCGAAAGCAGCAAATTTTTGCTGATCAAAACGCAATGCATAGGCTCCGCTCGGCAACCGATAATTTAGATCAGTACGAGTCCAATCAATGACCGGCATAAAGTTATAGCAGATCGTCTTAATCCCGCACTCAGCGAGATTTTCCATCGATGCAATCCAGTTATCTATGTAGCCTTGAGAACTCTCCCTCGCCAACTTGATGTCTTCATGCACAGCAATGCTTTCTACCACGCCCCAGGCCAATGGCGCTAGATCAGGGTTACAACCCTCTATCAGAGCTTTGTATCTACGTATTGCCTCGATCGGCCATACCTCACCGGTGGGTATGCTATGCAATGCACTGACAATATCTGTAGCGCCAGTTTGTCTAATATCATCAATGGTGACTGGGTCGCTGGGCCCAAACCATCTCCAGGATTCCCGCATATTAACCTCGTATTTAAAAGCGTTAACTTTTCAGCAGCCTTGGCTCAATCAAGAAGAGCTGCCAATTTAACTAACAATGTAGTACCTACAGATATGTTGATTTAAGTAGGCAAAAAAAAAGGCACCGCCGAATGAACAGCGATGCCTTTTTAAAAGGTCTAGCTTATCGCTTAGAAGCGGTAGCTAGCACCGAAAGTTACTCTACGATCCGTAATACCACGGTAGCAAAGCACTGCTTCTTCATTAAGGCAGGATACATCCATGTCTTCCTCAGTCAGGTTAATACCTTCTAAACTAAGGCTGAAGTTATCGGTAACGCTGTAGACCGCACTGGCATTAAGCTGGCCTCGGGCATTTACGACACCTCTACCACCTAATGGAGTATATACATTACCCGTACCGGGAAGATCGTCGGTGTAATACTCACTACGATACGTGTAACGCATTCTTGCAGACAGACTCTCATCTTCGTAGTAGACAGTAACGTTGTAGGCTGTTTCTGAAAGATCTAGCAATTGAAAAGGAAGCTCAACCACACCGTCGGTGAAACCGTTGGCTTCGAAGAAAGCCTGCGGGCGGCCACCACTAATTTCAGTGAAGCCCTCGTTGTTGTCTTGCTCTTGCTTGGTGAAGTTAGCCAAAATACCAAAACCTGAGGCCCAACCAAGGGTATCTTCAAATTGACCTAAGTCATACTGAACAGCTAGCTCGTAACCTGATTGAGTAGTGGTTTCAGAAGTATTGAACTCTGTTTGATTACCAACACATACGCCTGTTTCACCATCACCGAAAATACCAGATTCGGTTTCCGCGCTCCAGATACCGCCACCTTCACATGAAGTAAATAAAGCATCTGCAGATCCTATAACGTCACGAAGACCGCCAACTTCTGCTGGTGCTTCAACAGCAGCATCAATAATCGCTTGACGCTTTTTATTGAAGTAACCCAAGCTGACAACACTTGATGGAGCGAAATAGTACTCAACAGCTAGATCGAAAGACTTTACTTCCTCAGGCGACAGTAATGGGTTACCACCTACAGAATTACCGTTCACACCACCACGGCCGGGAAAGGTACGAGAAGCAGAAATACTATCGAAGTCTGGACGTCTTAGGTCTTCCGAATATGAAGCACGAACAACCACATCTTCATTGACGTCAGCAACCAAGTTTAATCGTGGCAGCAAGAAATTATAGTCATTAGAAATTGTTTCAAGTGCGCCACCTACGTATGCAGTAGAATCAAGGTCTGTCTGAACATACCTAAAACCAGCATTGCCGCGGAAAATCCCTGCTTCAAAATTCGCTTGCGCGTAAAGAGCTGTGCTGGTTTCTTCAATATCAAAGAATTCACCTTCTCTCTCGATCAAAGCACCGATAGGGTCAATAGGAGTGCTAACTCCTGCAGTTACCGCATTTTGTGCCAGTCGCGCGGCATTTATTGCAGCTACAGTTTCTGCACTGTTTGCAGCAAGCTCAGGGTCCAACATCAAAAGACCGCTGACAAAGAGGTCAGTGCCAGTGCCATCACCAAAGTTATCTGGCATTTCGATCATGAGACCACTGATGTAAGAAGCATTTAGACTGCGACTTAGCTGGGAGTTGTTGTTCCAGGCAGCTTGAGTATTAACTCGTTCTGAGGTGCGTGTATTGTGACGCAATCCAAAATCAACTGAGGTGATAGATTTCCAATCTAGATCATATTCGAAATCAGTACGGAAGGTCGTATCTTGGTTTTCTCTAGTATTGTAGCGATACTCACCACTGTCGTTCACATAGTTAGAAGGATCTAAAAGCTCCTCAGGAGTAGGCGCATATGGATCAGAATAGTTGATATCCCATGCGATATTGCCATTAAGATCGAAGATATATGGCACACCATTTTCATCGCGATAATCAGGAGTGACTCCGTCAAGAAGCGTACCGCTTTCTGCAATGTAAGAATTAGGGTTAATAAAGTTCACAGTGTATTGAAGGTTCGATTCAACCGACTCAGAAGTCACTTTTGAAACTTCCGCCGAACCCCGCAAAGAATCAGAGATTTCGAACTCACCACCAAGTCTAAACATGGTGTTATCAGTGATGCGTGAATCGCCATCGCTAGAAGAACGCAGGAAAGGTGCACCTCGGCCATCACCACCAAATCCAGCTTCCCGACTAGCGGCTTCTTGAAGCGGACTGAAAGATCCTTGAGTTACCATGGTGGCTGACCCTAGGTCTTGTAGGCCATCTGAACCCGGCATAGTGCCGAGGTCATAGGTCTCAAATTCCCAGAAATTTGCATTATCACCTGGGGTTGGATTTCCAAGCGCATCATAAGAAGTATTGCCGTTACCCTGTAGCCTGCTGATGTTAGAGGCTTGAGCACGATGTCCTTCTCCACGACGTTCTTGGTCGTTGAAGACGAGGTCCAAGTAAAACTTAGTAGTATCATTAGGCGCGAACTCAAAAGAGGTAGCGACGTTTGTGGTCTCATATTCCTGATTGACAAGAACCTGATTAAAGAACTGCGCACCTAAGAAGTGAGTTGTTCCATCGGGTACGTTGTCACAAGTACTTGGAGCAGAAAAGCTTGAGTCACTTGGATCTACACAAAGTGTCAAGTTGTCACGGTCAGTACGAGGACGGAAATGGCTCACATCTGATTTAGTTGTGCTTCCACTAATAACGAAACCAAAATCACCAGCGTCCGTTGACCAGGTGTCACCGAAGGCGCCAGATATTCTCGGCGAGGCACCTTCGTCAGAGAGGCTGCTTGTTTCGCCTTTGATGCTAATTGAACCTAAAGTCTCTTTCAAATCAAGGGGACGAATGGTCTTGAGGTTAATTACACCACCCAGAGCGCCTTCAATAGTCTTGGCTTCAGGTGCTTTGGTTACTTCAACAGCTGCAATAATGGAGGCATCCACATCTTCAAAATCGATACCTGTGCGTCCGTTACCAGAACCTACGGTAGCTACGCCGTTCATCAACGTAATGTTAGAACCAGAACCACGAATTTGAACGCCAGTACCAACACCGGCTTCACGTGTGATCTGAACACCAGTAATGTTCTCCAAAACCTCTGCGAGGTTCTGATCAGGCAGCTTGCCGATATCTTCTGACTGAATAATTTCTACTAGGTTATCTGAAGAACGCTTCTCTTGCAGTGCGCTTGCAAGTGATCCTCGAATTCCTGTTATTACTACTTCTTCTAATGTTTCAGTCTGTGCTTGCGCTGTAACCGACAGTGACAAAGGCAGTGCGGCTGCAGCCAAGGCTATCATCCTGATCATGCTATGACGATTTTTCATCTATTTTCCCCTAAATAAAGTCTATTTGTTATTTCGGGCCCGAAGACCTTGCGTCATATAATCCAATTTCCAGCCTTCTGTCAACCAAATTTTATATCCAATTGTGCATTTTTGGTATGACCAATTTAATAGAATACATAATAAAGGCCTGGTTTTGCAAGTCGACAGATAGTCCAAAAGCAACGATTAATATGAATCGACACAGAGCGATCACGGCATTGCCGAAACAAGTTAAACATTGAACAGTGGTTAGGAACCCCTTAGCGCGCAGGGGATGGGCCCGGTCGAGTTTGATAGGCAATGGCGAAGATACGTTGATATGACAGAAGTAAACCGACGTTGTACATAGAGGTATGCAAAAGAAAGGCCCCTGGGAAGATATACACTGAGGCACTGAAATGTGATGACACAGTATTTGGACATTACCTGCTCGCCCATAGATACCAAATAGCAACTGGCGAGTTAATAGAGTGTTAGAGCAGTTGGGTGGTATCTATCGAAGCAGAGAATCGCTTGCATGCGCAGAAAGCGCTGATGGTCTTTTTACTGGAAGCTAGCAAATAACGGTAACCCTATCTACTAGGTGTCCTCAATCTTGAAGTCTTTATGAAGCTGGCGCCAATGGTTGCTCAGGGCATGTTTATGGGCTTCATCCATAGGAAGTGTATTGAGGGCGGCAGGCCACAGCTCTCTCGCCTTGCTCAAGGTGTCATCCAAATGTGGCTTTACTGCCCGCCAAGGGATTCCCGATCGCACCGCCCAAGATTCAAAGTTTTTCATTGAGACTTCATACCACGCCTTCGTTTCTCCTAAATTCAGCGCATACTTAGTTTCGTTTTCGATATAAACCTTGGTTGTCACAATATCGTACGCAGGAGAGAGCCTCGGCGTGAATTTATCAGGGTATATAAGGCTCCAATTCTTAAGATGTGCGTCTCCATTCGCCAAAAGGATATTTACCAATAGACGCCTAGCGAACTGTTGGACATCCGCCAAGCCATCACCAGAGAAATCATAAATGACCTTGCCGATATTTTCATAATTGGCAGCCGAGTATTTTTCGTGCGGGTATTTCACCAGAATCTGCGCGAAGTCTTCCATATGAATGCGCTGTTCACCGTTGCGATCAAACCGTTTGATCGCGAACGCTTTTTTCTCGTCAGGTAAGTTAATCGACGGTAAATCATCAAGCTGTGCCATCTCAACGAGTTTAATCTCAGGGATCTCAACACCAGCAAGCTCTGCTAGCGACATGGCGGTGTATTCATTAAGTGGTACAAATTTATGTTTGGTCGAGGGCGTTTTGATAATCCAGTCTCCCAACTCATCGCCCTTTGATAAATTATAGCGACCGTCTTTTTCCTTCATGGAAAACTTCATCTGGACGCCAGCCAGAGAAAACTTATTTTCCTGAATCACCTTATCGAACTTAACCGCCTTGGCATTTGCCTTCCCCTGAATACTCAACAGGTAATCAGGGACATCTTCAGGATCCATTGGGGCGGCCTTGATTGCGCCAGGTAAATCGTCACCGAGGTAGGAGAGAATGTGAAATTCATTATCAACATGCACCTTTAGACCCTGTGCAACTAACTCACGTAAAGAGCCTTCTGGCAGTAAGTTTGAAAGTACGGGATGCAACCTTTGGCTTCTTACCCACGGCTCAGCCATTAGCGTTTTCGCGCTCGGAAATTCGGGATGTGTAGTTAGACTAAATGTCGGGCGATCAGGATTACTTTTAAATTCCTGTGCAATACTCAATACATTGTGGCCATCCCTGAAACCTACAAGATGGCCCACGAGTGCGCCCTGTATTGTCAGCCTTAATACATTCACTTCATTAGCGTTGTCTGTACTCATTTTCCATCTCCTAGCAATCCTTGCCATGGGTCATCCGCTAACGATTTCTTATGGCCCTTGACCTTGAACCCTGACTC
>Ga0206127_1004084_pt1 | contig 13053 bp, 31 predicted proteins | sample Helgoland_Spring_6_FD_148646 | JGI IMG/M metagenome (GOLD analysis project Ga0206127, IMG submission 148646) | Pelagic subsurface seawater microbial communities from Kabeltonne, Helgoland, North Sea - Helgoland_Spring_Bloom_20160419_1 | ecosystem: Environmental > Aquatic > Marine > Epipelagic ...
GGGTACATTTTGTTGTAATACCTCTAAAACCTCGTTAGAAATGCTCTCAGCATCACTTAGGCGCATCTTAGACACTAAGGCTATATCTACACCGCAAAATATCTCTATTGTCTTGAACATAAAGAACTCTTTATCCTGCTCTTCTGTATTAATCAAAGCAAACCTTTGGTATTGCTCTAGTGTTATATCGTTTATATGTGTAGGGACTTGTATCTTCATATTATAGCTTTATTTAAAAACATTGTATAACAAAAAAGGGCATCACAATTAAGTGACACCCCCAAAACAAAACAAACATTTTTAATCTCTTATTACTTCTCTATCTACTATAGCCTCGTAGAGTACTTCTAGTAGGTTACTGTCTCCTAGATGCTCTGAGTTATCAATGATACCTTCTAAGTCTGCTAAAGCGTGCATATAGCCTCTTAGGTAGTCTTCTCTGACCTTCTCCATCTCTCTGTTGTTATATAGTTTGTCTAGTGTGCTCATATTAGTCTATTATTAAGTTATCCTTCCAATTGGTGTTGTTACGCTTGTATTTAAGTATCTCAAATGTAGCGTTTTGAATCTCTTCTCTAGTTAGGTCGTTTCTTTTAAGTAAGCTAAGGAATTTAGCTCTGATTTGCTTTTCTGTCATAGTTTAGGTTTTTAAGGGGGCGTTAACCCCCGTTATTTATTAGATTGCTAGTGCTTTTGCTAGGTGCTTAAAGAAGTCTAGTATATCTCCATTATTGAAGTCTATTTTTACTAGTACATTTTTTATAGCTTGTTGCTCTGCCTTAGGAGCTATTAAGATATGCTCTACTATTACTCCTACATTCATAAAGTTAGTACCTGAAGCTCCTTCTACTTCTATTGGTGTAGTCATTGAGATGTTAGCTTTTTCTGAGATTAAGTTATTTAAGTAAGTTGTCATAATGTTTGTTTTTAGTGTTTGTTATTATTTACACTACAAAGATACAACACATTAAAGGTTACTACCAAACTTTTTTGCAATTATTTTTGATTTATTTTTTATAAATGCCCCACTAAGTTAATAATGAGGCAGTTACAGGTTAATTATTTTTTACTTTTCTTTTGGTATATCTAGCATCTAGTATTCTTTTAGCTCTCTGAAGTGTCTTATTAGGAAACCAAGTAAAGTTTAATAGGATGTGTTCTAGCTGCATAGTGGTGTACTTGCTGAGGTCTTTTCTCATTATATAGCGTTATCTATTTGCTCTATTATATGCCTAAGCTCCGAGCGTTCAAATCTACCCATCCAAATCATATTGACGTGTACGTTAAAATAGTCTTTTTCTAGTGGTGTAATTGTTACCTGTGAATTATTGTCTTTCATATTATTTAGTTTTAAGGTTTAATATTCTTTTGTTAATTGCTCTACGTCTTTTACAGCATTGTATCTTGTCTGCTATCTGTTGTAGTTTCTGTATTATCTCTTTAGTTGTTCTCATATCTTTGCTTTATGGTTATCGTAATAGTACTTGTATATCTCGCACACTTTAATATGCATCTCGTGTTGTTTGTACTCTTCTTTACCCAAATGCTTTGCGTTGCCTATCTCAATGACTAGCTTAACGTAGCTGAGGTTAACCGTCTTAGTACCCTTCTTATAGGTGTACATACTTTTTGTTGGCACAGCATACACTCTTAAGTGATTGCCTTTTAAAGCCCAACTCATATAGTCTAGACACTCCATTACTTCTGACTCATTCTAACCGCCTCTAAGCGCCCGTTTCTGTAATGCTTAACTAATAGCTGTGTATCTAGTTTAACGACCTTATATGGTCTTATAGATAGCTTAATGAGTAGTTTGTTATATAAATTCATAGTTCTTTATTTTTTATAAACTGCAAGTCATTACCTGTTAGTCTATATGTTAGTAATTCGTTCTCTTTTGTCAATCTCTCTACCTCTTCTCTAAGGGCTAATATAGCCATTTCTTGATAGTCTAATAGTAATTCTGTTTTAGTGTCCATAGGGTTGTATTATGGGGCTGTGACGCCCCCGTTAGTTATTATTAGTTGTGAATTGACTCAGCTAATCTGTCCCACTCATTTTCTAATCTCTCTAATCTTAAAATAATATCCTCGCTTCTGTTGTTCTCTCTGTCTAAACGACTACCTAGAGGTAAGCTTAAATTGTGCTCTTCTAAATTGATTCTCTCTTCAATCTGAATCATTCTGCTGTTAATTTCTTGTAAGTTCATAATTTTTATATTTAGTTGTTTTGTTTGATACAAAGATACGCATAACAAGATGTATCTACCAAACTTTTTTGCAACTTTTTTTAAAAAACTTTTGAAATAAAATGTAACTAGCTGAGGTGTAGCTAATTAGTTAAGAAAATATTTTCCACTATTTGGGTTACTTAAGTGATAAGATACAAAGTATCTAATACCATCTAGCAAGTGATTGTAGTTATCTATAGCAACATCTTTGCCGTCCTTCCAAGTGTAGTTATTAAGCTCTGTAATAAGGTTTCTAGAGCCTTTATGTATATATAGCTTGTACTCCTGCATAAGAGCAATACCTAAGTTAATAGAGCCCTGTCCTTTAATACTAGGCTTTATATTAAGACCATAGTTAGCTTTAAGTTCGTGTAGTAATCTTGGCTCAGCTGAGTCTCCTATAGTTAACGTGTCTTTACCTTGCTTTAATAACCTAGCAGCTATATCTGAGGTAGTAAGCCCCTGAGCGTATATAATCTCCTTAATGTATATCTCCTTAGACTTCTTATTGATACTAATTAGACAGGCTCCTGTAGGGTCGTTACTAAAACCAAAGTCCATACCTATACCATAGTAGTCCCCGTTAGCATTAAAGTCTCTAACCTCCCAATTACTAAAGATAACGCCTTCAGCTACAGAACGCCAACCTCCTAAGATTTGAGCCTTATACTCCTCAGGTCTCTCTGTCTTCATTCTCTCTACGTTAGCCAAGAAGGTAGCGTCTAAGTGCTTCTCGTTGTCCTTATATGAGGTGTGTATATAGGTAGTGTCTTCTAGTGTGGTATTCTCTCCACCTTGTAAGTCTCTAGACTCAAAGAAACGCTTGTATATCCAATGAGCTTTAGTAGCGGGATTCATTACCATTATCACTCTGTTCTGAGCATCTTTAGAACGTACTGAGAGGTCAATCTTATCGAATAGTAAAGGGTCAGGCATCTCTTCTGCTTCGTCTAATATCCAAGTAGTAATACCATTAAGCGACTTAAGCGCAGCTGTCTGATTCCCACTCCCTGTCTTAAGCCCTCTAAAGTATATCTTATTGCCTGTTATCTTATTAGTTATATCTGTCTTGTTAATTAAGAAGTCATCACTAAGTCCTAGTATCTCAATCTTCTCTGTCATTTCAGGGATAATAGAAGTACTAGCTGAGGTCATCGTATATCTAGTGAATAGTATGTTATGAGCGTTCTCGTAAGTAAGGAGTAATAGAAATGAGGCAACACTAAAAGACTTAGAGCTACCGCGTCCCCCTGTTATTATATAATACCTTGAGTAGTCGTTAAACAAGGATTTATACTTAGGGCTTAATTTTATTAAAGGGTTTTGTTTTGTCATCTATTCGTCTTCGTCTTCGAATCCTATAAGGTTTCTTAGTCTTATATTGTGGTCTATTGTGCCTGTTGTGTTGAGGTCTATCTCTTGCTTAGGTAGTCCTGCTCTATACTTTAGAAACAGTTCTATAGCTCTTTGGTCTCCTGACTCAATACGTTCTAGTAGCTTCTGTATCACTACGTTTACGTCTATATTGTCATCAAGTATTTGTCTTATGTTTATTACTTCTCCCTTTGAAGGTCTGCCACTATTAGGTCTAGCGCCTCCTGAGCGTCCTTTTTTACCTGCCATTTGAAATCATTTGGTTTTTTACTCTTTATTTAAAAACAGCCTAGTTAACAGGGCGTTATCAACTTAGCCATAAACTCGGGTAATACATAACTATACTTTGTTATCTTAGCGTTCCTGCTGAAGTCTGTTGTCATAGGACACGTAAAAGCTCTTACGGTCATATTCACGATGGTTTCTATATTCTTAGATATGTTGTATACCCACACGCCTTTATTATCTGTTACAACGTATAAAAAGTCTTTGCCTTTAATCTGTGCCTTTTGATAGTTAACAAATAGCTTAGAGGCTTCTAATAGCTTCTCAGAATAATATACTCTCCTGTTCTTTATCTCTACTATATAGTTATTGTCTTCTGCGTCATAACTACTGAAACCCCCTGAGCATAATCTCAAGGTAGTCTCAGCTCTGTTATTTAATACATCTATTGTGCTCTGTTCTGTCATATTCCAAATATCTTTAATTTAGCTTCTAAGTCCTTAACTTTAGCTTCTGCTATCTCTAGTGCCTCTTCTGCTTTACGTGCTCTTAAAACGGCTCTATTGCGTCCTTCTCGTGCTTCAGAGATTAACCTGTTAAAGCCATAGTCTCTAAGCTCTAGGTTATTGATATAAACAAACGTTCTAAGAAATGAGTTGTATATATCTAGTAGCTCGGTATTTTCAGGCTTAACGTCTAGCCATTTACCTAGTATCTCTGTTATCTTAGTAGTATCTGCGCACTTCTGTAAAAATTCAATAGTCGGCGGTGTCATCATAGTCTTGAAATATTATCCTGCAGTTAAATTGCTTATCTGTATTGTTATAGTCTTTTAGCGCATCTCTTATGCCTATTGCAGCCTCGAAGTCATTTATCTCGGCTGCGTCTTGTTCTGCTACTAATACTCTGTCTGTCGTTACTCCTATGCTAAGGGCGTATAAAGCCCCTACGTAGTTAAAGTGTCTTATATCTTTGTCTGTCATCATAACGTCCCTTCTTTGTGATATTGTGATAGGTCTATTAGTTCGTCAACAAAAAAGGCTTTGTATATTGCTATAGCTGCTTCTAGTTTATCCTTACCCGATTGTAGCGTTTCTTCTGAGGCTTTAAATACTCCTATATCTGTAGTAGTTTTATCTATTACCAACCAATAGAAATCAGGCACATTATATAGCTGTGTATATAGGTAAGCCTGTAAGTCATAGTCATACTTTTGAATAGTAAATTTAAACTGATTAACATTGTCTCCGTTCTTTAATGTAATGTCCTTCAGTCCGTCGTTAGTTGTTTTAACGTCTGCTACATATTCTCCTTCTTTGAATATATCTGCCTTACCTCTTACGGCTAGTCCGTCTACTTCTACTAGAGCAGGTTCTTCTGTTTTAGCTCCCTTCATAAAAGATACACAGGCGTCGTTTTGTAAGAATGCTGCAGCTATCCTAGAAGCCATATACTTCTCCTTAAGGGTGTAGGTTACTTCTGCTCCGTTCTGCTCCTTAGCTAGTTTCCATTTAGTGGTATTCTTACTAGAGGTATCTACAAAGGTAAATTGTCCGTACTTCTCAGGCTCTAGTATCTCAGTATGTACTAACTTACCGTCTCTTAGGGCTTGTGTCTCTGTCATACCTTTTTTCTTCATATGAGCAAACCACTTAGGGCTTTTCAATAGCCATTTCATAGTAGAGTAGCTTAATACTCTGTCTAGGTTGAGGTATTTGTAATAGTAATCGTCTCCTACCATATTGTCTAGTGTCTCAGACAGGTCTACAATCTCGTGGTTTAATAGTGTTACTTTCATATTATTTGTTTAAGTTGTTAATTCTATTTTCTGCTATTTTAAAGTATTTGTCATCAAGCTCTATACCTGTAAAGCTCCTGCCTGTGTTCTTACAAGCTACGCCTGTAGAGCCTGAGCCCATAGTTAAATCAACTACTAAATCATTTTCATTACTAAAAGTTTTAATTAAATCTTCTAATAACAACACAGGCTTTTGTGTTGGATGGTGTCCTGTATAGTCCTTTTTGTATTTTAATATATTGCTTTTGTATTTGTTACCCTCCCAAAGGTTGAAAGTAGATGCAAATCGTTTCTTGAATTCGTTATCTATTTCTTTAAGCTCTTCGTAAGGCTTTTTAAAGAATCCTGTAGGTTGCAGTATATTTTCATATATTTCTTCCGTTGGTAAATGAAATTGAGCAGCAGCCCAATAATGTTCTAAAACACTTCTATTTCTATTGCCTTTTTTATTTGTATAATCACTAAATAAATGATTAAATTGTTTATTTGTCATTCCGCTTTCTTGCTTACATTCTTTTAAGTAATTCCTTAAAGGGTGTAAATCTTCTGTATCGTGCACCTTACTAAAAACTAAAATATCTTCATAATAATTTAAAGGTGCTTTTTTAGCAAGTAAAGCGTGTCCGTAATTATCTTTTTCCCAAATCATAGAGTAACTAAAAGGTATGTTTGGTATTGCTTTGTTTATTAATTCATTTGTGAATGGTTGTTGGCAAAATAAAACCATTTTTCCATTCTTTCGTAAAATACGATTTGCAATCTCATATACTTTTTTAGTTTCTATTACTTCATCCCATTCGAAAGAGTTTTCACCTCTATATTGTATTTGCTCCTTATAATTTAGTTTTGTCATTGTCCCATACGGTAAATCCGTTAATATTAAATCAACACTTCCGCTTTCTATTTTATCGCTTTCTATTAAGCAATCTCCTTTTATTAATTGTATCATAGTTTTTAGTTTAATTGGTTGTTAAATAAGTCTAGCTCTTCTAAAGATGTATTAAGGTCAGCCTCTATATCTAGAAATCTGTCACAGTTAATGAAGTCATCTTGTGTGTCTATTTGGTTGTATATGTTTGTAAATGTCATCTTAGTTTTTGTTTAGGAATAATGAAAGGTTTGTTTCTGCCTGTTCTAATACGTTACAAGCTTCTAGGCTTAAGCTGTCGTTCTCTTCTGTTTGGTCATCGTAGTATTTAGCTGATAGTATCCTAGCTTCTACCTGAGCAATATTTCTTAATAGTTGTAATGTGATTAATTTGTTCATAGTTATATAGATGTTAAAAAGTTAAGTTTTTCTTGAATTGGTTTTAAAGATTTAGTAGCCTTTATGACCTCGCAGTTTAATTCTAGGCAAAATCTATTAGTCTTAGGTTGAAACCAAACCCATATGTCGTCTCCTAATGAGTTTGTGAATGCTTGTAGTCCGTCTTCTAGTAATTGTTTTTTTGTAAGTTTCATAATGTTTTGTTTTAGTGTTAATTATTATTGTTGGTACAAAGATACAAATGTTTTATTGTTATTACCAAACTTTTTTTAATCTTTTTTTAAAATAATTTATTATTAGCTGATTACTAGACTCTTGCGTAGTTAAATATTTTACTGTCTGTAGATAGACCACCCTCTTCGTGCATAGCTAGCCTCTTAAATTCCTTCTTAGCTTTAGCGTCTGCTTCTCTTTGTGCTTCGTCCCTTCTTAGTATAGCCTTTTCTATATTCACAAAAGACTTTAATTGGTTATCTATAAAGTATTGTATTTTATCTTCAGGCAATCCCTCTAGTAATTCGTTAATAGTGTCATCTGAGGTTAATCTAGATAGTTTAGCTCTTAGCTCTGTGTTCTGCTTTATTAGATAAGTGTTACGCATCTCATAAGCCTCTAGGAGCGTCTCTGTTGCATCTTCACATTCTTTAACGTCTAAGTTACCTAAGATGTCTTTTACCGCGTTGTAATTAGCTCTAAATAGTGAGTCATATTCTACGTCCTGTTCAAACTTCTTTAAAGAGTGCATTACTGTGGCGTGGTCTCTCTTCAGGAACTTACCTATAGCTTGTAAGGTTTGTTTATTGTCTCTAGCGAATCTATAAAATATACTCCTAGCTTGTACATACTCTCTCTGTCTAGTTCTCTCTACTACGTCACAATTAGTTATTGTCTCCACGGCTTTTCTAATTACCTCTAGCATCTTCGTATTTGTCTGTTGTTTTGGTCTCATATTATTGTAAGTCTTCTTTATTTGGTGTTTCAAAATGTATCTGAGCGTCATCAGGGTAATCCTGTAATATAGTCTGACAGGCTTTGTCTTGTGATAGGTCTGATACCATTGTGTTAATTAAGTATCTGTTATTGTTTACTACTAGTATTGTGTACATATTGTTTTTTTTTAAAAAGATTGTGAATATTTTTTTAGTTGTGCAAATGTCTTAAATTCTACAGCCCAATTATTATCACTACTTAGGTCATATACATTTTCGCAATCGTTAGCTGTCCACATTCCGTTTGCTGTAGCTTCTCCACCTCTAGCAATCCAAGTGCCTTGAGCGTCTATTACTTTGTAAGTTCCTTTTGATAGTTTTGTAATTTTCATAGCGTTTGTTTTTGATTATGGTACAAATATACAAACCTTTTTGACTTAAAAAAAACTTTTTTGCATTTATTTTCAAAAAAAAAGCCCTACATCTCTGCAAGGCTTATCAACACTAGGGTTTTAGTCTTTTCATTTTTCGACCTTTGTGGTATTTATTAAGTTTAGGCTTATGCTTATGTATTAACCTACCTTCCGTCTCAAGCATTTCCGACTTGTCTGTTAGGGAACACATCAAAGACCACTCATTGAAGTCTTTTTCTTTTTTATCTAAGTGCCACCCCACCCGTCTCAATACATTACTAGATGAGCCTATATAGACTATTTTACCGTCTTTAAGTAAGCAATACACACCTGAGTGATAATTTACTTTATTAATAATCATAATCGCAATCATATTCTATACATACCCACTCTGTTGAGCCATCGCTATACGTATAAGTGTAACAATCTTCGCAAGGGGCGGGCTCACAGCTTGTAAAAAATACAGCTCCTAATGCTAACGTGCATATTACTACTAGTCTTAGTATCACTGATACAACCTTTTCTTCTTTTTTTATTTCATTCATAATTTTAATATTTATTAGTTAAAAATCTCTCTAAGCCTGCTAAGGCTCTCCAAGCTACTTTAGCTAGGTGTAATTGTCCGTCTTCGTCTAACGGGTTAATGCTATGGTCTATAAGGTGTCTAGTCAATGCGTCTAGCTCATCTTTTGACTTCTCCTTATCCCAATGTAAGGGAGTGTTGGGGTGGTGTTGGTCATTACCTGCTTGTGAGCACTTAGATACTTCTTTAAGTGCGTTAGGGAAGTACTTTAGTACTCCTGAAAAAACAGGTGTTGCTTTGCGTTCTGCTGCTGTGTCCTGATTACTGAAGGGTGGATTGTCTGCCATCTCAGTAATATCACTTGATACACTTTGGTAGAACCTCGAGCAGCTCCCGAGGTTATCTCCGTTACACGTGCAATTCAAACACTGCATTATAAAACCATTAATTCATTAATAGCTGTCTTACCTCCTAAGACCACAGCACAACCAATAGCGGGCTTCTTACCCACCTTCATATAAGCCATTGCATAACTCTTAGCATCAATACCACAACCAACTTGGCAACCAAATACTCTAGAGTTAGCTCCTACAAAATACTCAGTGTAAGCCTGTGTATGTAAGTGACCTTGTACTGTGCTACGCATATCTGCCCTAGCCTTAGTCTTTGCCGTCCCTGCTTCTCCGTGGATATATAAAACGTCATCAATTTCTAAAGAGGTTACAAACTTCCAATTAGGTGTATTAAGTACCTCTGAGTACTCCTTTATCCACTGCTTTGGCACTCCTCCTGATTGTGCCTTACGTATAATAATTCTATCGTGGTTTCCTACAGTAACGTGAGCGTCAGGCCATCTGTGATACCATCTCTCTAGTCTCTTAACTGCTAGCTCTAACTCTTGACCTCCACCCATACCATTCGCGTCTGTCTCGTGGTAACTACTATAGTGATTGTCTATTACGTCTCCAATGAAAACAACTTGATTACAGTTATATCTCTCATATACTTCTACGCAATGGTCAAAGTAGCTATCTAAGTCAAATGGACTATGTAAGTCTCCCACTACTAGCACTCTAGATTCCTTATTGTTAAAGAACTCAAAAGAGGCCAGTTTTGCTCCTTGTAGTCTTGGTCTAACGTCTGCTTTTTTCTTTTTATTTGCCATAATTTATCTTGGGTTTTTTAGATTTTTCTATTTCTTTTGCTTCAATAATGTTTGCCACGTGGAGCAGCTCAGAGGCTAACCTCTTATACTGCTCAGGCTCTTCTTCGTCTTTACCTACGCTATGTAACCATTGTAGCTTTGTAGCTAGTTGGTCAGCTAAATTAGTTAGCGTGGCTATATTCATTTTTCTTAGCTTATTGCTCGTTAGCTCTGTCATAGATTTTGTTTAATTCGTTAATCATTCCTAAGATACAAGGGCTACAGTTAGACACTTTGCGTTTAGACTTAAAAACGTGGTTATAAATCTCTACAAGTCTCTTTTGCTGTTTTGAGCTTACACTACTAGGTCTCTTTGGCTCAAAGAACTTTTTAAGGTAATCAAATTGGTCTGTAAGTAAGTCGTTTAGTTTTCTGTTAGGGAACAAGTCGTTTAACTTCTCAGCTCGTGCACTACAGCCGCAATCGTCAACCACAGCCTCTACTACTGCTTTAATACCTGTAACCTCTGTAAAAGCCGTTACAATGTCTCCTAGTCCTTCCTTGCCTGCTTCTCCTAGAATGTCTAAGACTACAGCTTTTTTAATTCTAAGCTTCTGAGCTATCTTACCTGCTTTGAAACCTTCTGAATGTAATTCAAATACTCTTTCGTTAATATCCATTTTTAAGGGTTTAATTATTAATACTGCAAGTATATGTAAAATTATCGACATACACAAGCTTTTTGTTACTTATTTTTATATTAGGTCATAGTCTCCATTTACAAAGTCTTGGTAATCTTCAAATAGCTTCTCGGCTATAATCATTTTAGACCGCTTAATACTTAAGTAAATAGTTCTTATTCCTATCTTACTTTCTTCTGCTATAGTCCTAAAACTTTTACCACTTGTCAGGTAAGTCTTAAATAGTTCGTAATCAAACCATTTTGCCTCCTCTTTTAATATTTGGTACATTTTAGTTTCTAGTGCTTCTACTCCTAATTTTTCTTGGTCTAGTCCTGTGTCAACGAAGTTGTACGTCTCTTCAAAATCGTATTGGCTACCTAGGTAATTGTATTTTAGATTGCTTTTCTTTTTAATAGCGTTAACTATTATAGAGCGTAAGCAAAAGAACATATATCCTTTAGATACTTTACCTTTAGCGGTTACTACTTTGTCAAAGAGGTCATCGTATCTCGCAAGCCTTAAGTAGGCTTCTTGTACGAAATCTTCAGCGTAGTTAAATACTTCATTGTTATTACCTGCTATAGCCTTTGCCATTTTGATATATTCAGCGTGGTGTACGGCTAGCATTTCTAGAGCTTGGTTTTTATTATTCATATTAAAAAGCTAGTTTAGGGTTAATATTAGGTACTTTCATTGTGGCTACTTTACTGTGGTCTATAACATCTTTACCTGCTACTGTAAAGGCTACGTTACCCGCCTGCATTCGTAAACTTATAGGTGTATCCATACCCGTTGGTCGTCCACCCGTCTCAGTCTCTTTTACCTTTACTACGTGAATATCTGAAACCATCCACCTAGTAGGGTGTTGAGTGTATCTGTGAATACTTATAACGTCATCTGCTCTGTTACCCCACTTACCACCGCCTTCAGTGTCTGCCATTCCGCAAGGTTGTGGCAATCCTTCGAACTCGTGCCCGCTAGGGTGTTTACGTCTTAGAGCTTCTGTTACTGCGTGAGCATTAAGCCAAAGTGTTACATTGTTTTCTTTACAAAACAAACGCATCTCTGAGGCTATTTGGTAATCATATTCGTGACCACCTACTGAGCGTAACAATGCAGGGTCTTTTATTAGAGAGTTATAAGGGTCTACTAGTAAACCATCGTAATGCCAAACATCGAGTATCTGCTTTGCCTCTGTCATCAGAGTACGTGCGCTATATAATTTATCGACTGCCATTATCTTAAAGTGGTCATTTATCCACTCCATCTCCGTCTCTATTTGTGCATCAGGTATTTTCTGTATTGGTGTACCTGTCTTAAATTCTAGTATTTTTCTAGCTATGCTGTAATCACTATTCTCTGAGCTAAATATAAGCCACTTTAAATCGTGTTTAAGAGCGTAAGCTACCATTAAATATAAGACTACCGTAGTTTTACCTGTGTTCGCGTGACCTACGCAAATATTAAAAGCACCTTTTTTGTATCTTAGAAATTCGTCAACCTCTTCAATGCCAAGACCTTTACCCTGCTCAATCCTATCATACTTCACGTCGTAAAGCTTCTCTTTAATCTTAGAAATATCTGTTATCATAGTTTTTATTAGGTGTTAATGTTAATTAAAAAGGGGCACTTCTTTTAGCACCCCTTATGTTATCTCTCAGTATTTAGAACGGTAAATCAGGTGTTTCTCTACCCGCTGTAGATTGCTCACTTGCTTGTGTGCCTTGCTCTACTCTGTCTGCTGCAGCTATCTGTCCGTCTGTCCAAACTACTTTACCATTACCTACATAAGCCTTAGCCTCCTTAGCCTCTCTTTGCTCTTTAGTCTGCTCCATAGCAACTGAAGCGTTTTGACCGTAGGTGTTGGTTTCGTCATTAACAAATACTGTGATGTTAGCCCACCCTTTGTCATTGAAAGTAATTTTGTCTCTGTTTAATCCTAATGAAATGATTGTACTCATAATTTTTGTGCCTCTCTTAAAGGCTTTTATTTTTGGGTTTAATTGTGGCAATATTGCCGAGTGCGAATATACGTTTTTTTTATGATATACGCAAGCTTTTTGTTACTTATTTTTAGTTATATTTATTAGTGATTCCTTCACTTTGTCACTTAATGTGTACTTGGCCTCTATTTGTGCTAGTGTAACTTTGCCGTCTTTTACAGCTTGTAACGCTTTTAGATAACTCTCACTAGTCATTGCTAGGTTAGGCTTTGCTACAGCCTTTGCAGGTGCTTTACCGTGCGTGTTGGTTGCGTCTGCGTCTTTAGTGTCATCTAATAAGAATAAACCTCCTAGAGCGTATTTACGTGCGTAAGAACTAGATGCTCCTGAAGCCTGTGCTTTGTCCATTCCTTTGCGGTTTAAATCTAGACCTGCCTGAGCTTTTACATTAAAGCTTTTTTCTCCGTCTGTTATAGTTGCTGTTGACTCTACAAATAGAGAGCCACCTACTTCTATTACTTCGT
>Ga0206127_1004094_pt1 | contig 13035 bp, 10 predicted proteins | sample Helgoland_Spring_6_FD_148646 | JGI IMG/M metagenome (GOLD analysis project Ga0206127, IMG submission 148646) | Pelagic subsurface seawater microbial communities from Kabeltonne, Helgoland, North Sea - Helgoland_Spring_Bloom_20160419_1 | ecosystem: Environmental > Aquatic > Marine > Epipelagic ...
ACAGAACTTCCTGTTCCTGACCCTACATTAAAAAACTCAAAATTTTGTTTGTTCCTATTGTTAATTAATCTTTTCAAAGCAGCAATATGAGCTTTCGCTAAATCTACTACATGAATGTAATCACGAATGGCAGTTCCGTCTTGCGTATCATAGTCATCACCAAAAACAGATAATTCATCACGCATTCCTGCAGCAGTTTGAGTTACAAAAGGAATTAAATTTTGAGGAACACCTAAAGGTAATTCTCCTATTTTTACAGTTGGATGCGCTCCAATTGGATTAAAGTATCTTAAAGCAATGATATTTAAATCGTGTGCTTTACTTGCGTCTCTTAATATCTCTTCACCAATTTGTTTGGTGTTTCCATAAACAGATTCAGCTGTTTTTACAGGTGCTTTTTCTGTAATAGGTAATTCATCAGCTTGCCCATAAACAGTACAAGAAGAAGAGAAAATAAAGTTATCTAACTTTCTATCTCTCATTTCTTGTAGTAAGTATACTAAAGTACCTAAATTATTTTCATAGTAATCTAAAGGTTTGTGCATACTTTCTCCAACAGCTTTAAAAGCAGCAAAATGGATTATTCCATCAACTTTATTATTTTCGAAGAAGTTTTTTATTTCGCTTTTTACTCTCAAGTCAATTTGATGAAAGTCTGGTTTAATTCCCGTAATTTCTGTGATTTTATCTAAAACACCAATAGAGGTATTTGATAAATCATCAATAATTACAACTTCAAAGCCTTCATTTTGTAATTCTACAACTGTATGAGAACCAATAAAACCTAATCCTCCTGTTACTAATATTTTTTTCATTGTGATGTTTTAGTTAACGAAATCTAAAATCGTTTTTGTAATAAATGTTAATTGTTCTTTATCTAGTTCGGTATGCATTGGTAAAGAGATTACTGTTTTTATCAATTCATTTGTAACAGGGAAATCACTTTCTTTATAGCGAGTATCTGCATATGCTTTCTGAGAATGCAATGCTACAGGATAGTAAATAGCATTTGGAATTCCTTTTTCTAGCAAATGTTTGTGTAAATCATCTCTTTTACCGTTTGTGATTTGTAAAGTATATTGATGAAAAACATGGCAATCACAAGTATCACAGATTTCACCACAAAAACTTGTTGTTGGTGTAATAATATGTTTTGACACAGATAATGCTTGGTTGTAAAAACGGGCAGCGTTTCTTCTTGCGTTACAGTAGTTATCTAAAAGAGGTAATTTGGCTTTTAAAACTCCTGCTTGTAAAGAATCTAAACGAGAATTGACACCCACAACATCATGGTAATAACGTGTATACATTCCGTGGTTTACAATTCCTCTAATTATATGTGCTAATTCATCATCATTTGTAAAAATTGCTCCACCATCTCCGTAGCAACCTAAGTTTTTAGAAGGAAAAAAAGAAGTTGTACCAACATTACCTATGGTACCTGCTTTCTTTTTTGTTCCATCTTTAAACGCGTAGTTTGCACCGATGGCTTGCGCATTGTCTTCAATTACAAAAAGATTATGCTCTTTTGCAATTTCCAAAACAGCATCCATATTTGCAACTTGTCCGAATAAATGAACAGGAACAATGGCTTTTGTTTTTGGAGTAATTGCTCTTTTTAAAGCATCAATATCGATATTATAAGTTCTTGCATCAACATCCACTAAAACGGGTGTTAGTTTTAACAAAGCAATAACTTCTACTGTTGCAGCAAAGGTAAAATCTGCAGTAATTACTTCATCACCTTGCTCTAAACCTAAACCCATCATTGCTATTTGCAATGCATCTGTACCATTTGCACAAGGAATTACATGTTTTACACCTAAGTATTTTTCTAAATCAGCTTGAAACTCATGAACTAGAGGTCCATTGATATAAGCTGATGTATTCAAGACCTCCTCAATAGAGGTGTTTACAGCTTCTTTTATTTGTTGATATTGGCCTTGTAGGTCGACCATTTGAATTTTTTTCATATAAAAAATTTTGCTCCTCAAAAATACAAACTTCCTTTCATTTTTTGTGTAGATATTAATAAATAATATTTCTATTATATTTGAGGAAAATCAATTTTCATGAAGCTTTTGAGACGTTTTTTAAGAATTCTATTAATTCTTGCTGTATTGGTGTTTATTTGCGGTTGGTTGTATTCTAAAACATACCATCCAGATTATTCTGGAGCGTTAGAACTTAAAAACATTTCAGAGGAAGTAACTGTTTATTTTGATGATATTGGTGTTCCTCATATAAACGCACAAAATCAAAAAGATGCCTATGTTGCTTTGGGTTATGTGCATGCTCAAGATAGGTTGTGGCAAATGGAATTGATACGAAGAATTGCGGCAGGAAGGTTGTCTGAAATCTTTGGCAAAGATTTATTAAGAGTAGATCGATTTTTTATAGGCTTAGGTATCGAGGAAGCTGCAAATAAAACAATTGCAAATTTAGATAGAACTAATGAAGCTTATATCCTAACGCAATCTTATTTAGATGGTATAAATCAATTTATTGAAGATGGAAAAACTCCTTTAGAATTTACTTTGGCAGGAGTAGAGAAAGAAAAATACACACTTAATGATATTTATAATGTTTTTGGGTATATGTCTTTTAGCTTTGCGGTTGCTCACAAAACGGATCCTTTGTTAACGGAAATTAAAGAAAAACTAGGCGATTCTTATCTAAAAGAATTGTTAGGGTCTTATAGTGATAATTTAACCATCAATAGAAATAATTTTTCTGATAAAGTTGATTTTGTTTTTTCTAACTCTGTAAGTGAAATTATGGATGAGTTGCCTGTTTCTCCTTTTATTGGAAGTAATTCTTGGGTAATTGCGCCTGAAAAAACGAAGAACGGAAAAGTGATTTTTGCAAACGATCCTCACATTGCATATTCACAACCTTCAGTTTGGTATCAAAATCATATAAAAACACCTGATTATGAAATCTACGGATTTAATATTGCTTTGATGCCATTTCCTTTGCTAGGTCATAATAGAGAATATGCTTACGGTTTGACAATGTTGGCAAACGATGATTTAAATTTTTATATAGAAGAAAATAATCCGCAGAACCCTTTAGAGTATAAAACTCCTGATGGTTACAATACATATGAATTAAGAGATAAAACAATTCATATAAAAAATGAAATTGATACTTCTTTTCAGGTAAAAGTAAGTAAACATGGACCAATAATGAATGGACTTCTACAACATGTTATTGATGAAAGGCCAATTGCGATGAGTTGGATTTATACGCAGTTGCCAAATGAAATGTTAGAAGTCTCTTATGGAATTTCTCATGCTAATTCAATAAATGAATTTAAAAGTTCCGTTGCAAGAATTCATGCGCCAGGTTTAAATGTAATGTATGGAGACGCAAAAGATAATGTAGCTTGGTTTTCTTCTGCTAAATTATATCAGTTAAGAGATAGTTTGTCTTCTAAAACCTATTTAAATGGTGCTTCAGGAAATGATGAAATTAGAGAATATCTTCCTTTTGATGAAAATCCACAGGCAATAAATCCTAAAAGTAATTATGTGTATTCTGCGAATAATCAAATAGATTCTGTGAGGGGAAAGTTGTATCCAGGATATTATCAGCCACAGGATAGGGCAAAAAGAATTGTTGAACTTTTAGATCAAAAAAATGATTTTACAAAAGAAGCGGTTGCAGAAATGATTTACGATGTAAAATCGTCTACAGTTTCAGAAATTATTGAAAATTTGCTAAAAAGTGTCGATAAATCAACATTAACACCTTCAGAGAGAAAGGCTTTCTCAATTTTAAAAAATTGGGATGGCACTTATTTAAAAACATCTCTTGGACCAACAATTTATAATCGCTTTTTGTATAATTTTTTAAAAGCAACCTATAAGGATGAATTGGGTGAAGGGTTTGAGTTATTTATCAATTCACAATTGCAAGATCAAGTATTGCCAACTCAGGTCAATAGAAATAATTCTGTTTGGTGGGATGATATTTCTACAAAAGATAAAATTGAAACAAAAAAAGAGGTTACTCAAATGGCATTTAAAAGTGCAATTTTATTTTTACAAAATCAACTAGGAGAAAATATAGATGATTGGACTTGGAATAGAGTTCTCTCTGTTGAGTATGAGCACGCAATAGGAAAAGCTGGAGGATTGTTACGAAAATTTTTTAACGTTGGTCCTTTTGAAACTGTTGGAGGAAATGAAGTGATTAACAATCAGATTTTTAAATTAGACAGCACAGGGTATTATAAAGTAACTGCGGGGCCTTCAACACGAAGAATTATAGATTTTTCTGATGTTGAAAATAGTTTAGCAATTCTACCAACAGGTCAATCTGGAAATGTATTTAGTGAGTATTATAAAGACCAAACTCAGAAATATTTAGATGGAGAGTTTGTTAAGATGAAATTGAACCAGTCTGAAATTATGAAAAGTAAAAATGTTTTGGTTTTAAAGCCAAAGAAGTGATGTTTCTATAAAATTTAACTCCACTTTAATAAAGTGCGTAATTTTTTTAATTTATGAGTGTAAGGAGCGTATCTAATTGTTAAATCTAACCAATTACCTCTTCTAACGACACCTTTACTATGGGAAAAAGTTTCGAAAGTTTGTTTACCATGATAACTACCAATTCCGCTTTCGCCAACGCCTCCAAATGGCAATCTATGATTTACAAAATGAACAGTTGTATCATTAATAGTTCCACCGCCAAAAGAATATTTTTGAATCATTTTTCTAGCGATTTTTTTATCAGTAGAAAAAACATAAAACGCAAGTGGTTTATCGTATTTTGAAATGATTTCGCTTATTTCGTCTAACGATTCATAAGATATTAAAGGAAGTATTGGTCCAAAAATTTCACCTTTCATTACTTCGCTATCTATAGAAGGTTCGTCTATTAAGGTTGGTGAAATAAAATGATCTTCTTTGTTGGTTTTTCCGCCAATTAAGAAGTTTTCATTTTCTAACATTAAAACAAGTCTATTAAAGTTTTTCGTATTTATAATTCTTGGAAAGTCTTTTGAGGTTTCAGGATTATCTCCATAAGCTTTTTTCAATTCGTTTTTAAAGCAATTAACGAATTCTTCTTTTTTTGATGCGTGTATCAATAAGTAATCTGGTGCAATACAGGTTTGTCCTCCGTTAATAAATTTCCCCCAAACGATTCTTTTTGCGGCTAATTTAATGTTGGCAGTTTCATCAACAATACAAGGGCTTTTTCCGCCTAATTCTAAAGTAACCGGCGTAAGAAATTCTGCAGCAGCTTTTGCTACAATTTTTCCGACAGAAACGCTTCCTGTAAAGAAAATATAATCCCAACGTTGTGTTAATAATCTTTGTGAAACTTCAACACCACCTTCAATAATCGCAACTTGTTTTTTGTCAAAAACAGCTTCAATTATTTCTTTGGTAACTGTACTTGTGTTTGGTGTTAGTTCAGATGGTTTTAAAACAATGGTGTTTCCTGCTGCAATTGCGCCAATTAATGGTGAGAAAGCAAGTTGATGCGGGTAATTCCAAGGAGAAATTACTAAGACCGTTCCATAAGGTTCTTTGTGTATTTTTGCTGAAGAGGGAAAGTTTAAAAGTGATGGTAAAACTCCTTTTGGTTTTGCCCAAGAGTTCAGTTTGTTGATTGTCATTTTTAATTCAGACAAAACAATAGAGGTTTCTGTTAAAACCGCTTCGTATTCTGATTTTTTAAAATCATCATGCAATGCTTTTGTAATATCAGATTCCCTTTTTATAAGTTCGGTTTGAAGTTTTTTTAAGCACTTCTTTCTAAAAGAAATATCTTTTGTTTGTTGTGTTGTAAAGAACTCCTTTTGTGATTGTAAAATGTTACCGATATCCATAAAAAAAAATAATTTTTTAAAGATAACAATTAGTTACAAGCGTTCCAAACAACTTCTTTTGGGGTTGGTGCAGTAATGTTAATTTGTTTTTTACTAACAGGGTGTATAAACTGAATTTTTCGGGCATGTAAATGGATACTTCCATCTTTATTACTTCTATCAAAACCGTATTTTAAATCACCTTTTATAGGGCTTCCTATATTAGATAATTGTGTTCTAATTTGATGATGTCTACCTGTTTCTAAATCAATTTCGACCAAAGAATAATTATCTAATTTTTTAATAATAGTATAATGAAGAATGGCTTTTTTACTGCCTTCAATTTCTTTGGTATAAGCTGTAGATTTATTGTTTTTAGGATTTTTCCTTAAGTAATTAATTAAAGTGTCTTTCTCTTTCTTCGGATGATTTTTTACAATAGCCCAATATGTTTTATTTATTTTTTTATCGCGTAACATTTTATTGAGACGCTCTAAGGATTTTGAAGTTCTTGCAAAAATAATAATTCCAGAAGTGGGTCTATCTAGTCTATGAACAACACCTAAAAAAACATCTCCAGGTTTGTTGTATTTGTCTTTAATGTATTCTTTTACAACATCACTTAAAGGTTTGTCTCCAGTTTTATCGCCTTGTGTAATATCTCCCGCACGTTTGTTTACAACAACAATATGGTTATCTTCAAATAAAACTTGTAAATTTTCTTTGGTAGAATGCATTGGATATTATTTAAAATCTTCTGCAACATCTTCATTAACACCATCAATAAATGTTAAAAACTCTTCTCTACCCAATCCTGTAGATGAAGAGGTAATAAATGAAGTGGGAAGAGTTTCCCAAGTGTTTAATAATTTCTTTTTGTAAGAGGTAATTTGTTTATTAATTTTAGAACTTCCTAATTTGTCTGCTTTGGTAAAAACAATACAAAACGGAATTTGGTTTTCGCCTAAGAATTTCATGAATTCCAAGTCAATTTTTTGAGGGTCGTGTCTAGAGTCAATCAAAACAAAAGTACAAACCAATTGCTCTCTTTCTTTAAAGTAGTTTTCTATAAAAAACTGAAAAATTGTTCTTTTCTTTTTTGAAATTTTAGCGTAACCATAACCGGGTAAATCTACCAAGAACCATTCATTGTTTATTTTAAAATGATTAATTAGCTGCGTTTTCCCAGGTTTCCCCGAAGTTTTAGCCAGATCTTTGCGCTCCATTAACATGTTAATTAATGAAGATTTACCCACATTAGAACGTCCAATAAAGGCATATTCAGGAATTCTGTCTTTTGGAGCCTTAGTAACATTGCTGTTACTCATTATAAAGTCTGCAGATCTAATTTTCATTACGTATTATAAAAGATTCTATGTTTTTGAGGATTTTCCGGAGAAAATTATAGTTTTCTTAAAGTAAACCAATCTTTCAGAATTTGGTTAAATTCTTGTGGCTTTTCCATCATTGCAGCATGCCCACATTTATCGATCCAAAACAAATCAGAGTTTGGTAAAAGTTTATTGAAATCTTCAGCAACTTCAGGAGGTGTAACAATATCTTGTTTCCCCCATATAAGGCAAGTTGGTTGTTCCATTTTTGGCAAATCGTTTGCCATATTATGTCTAATAGCGCTTTTAGCAATTGCAAGAGTTCTAATAACAGAACTTCTGTCATTTACAATTTCAAAAACACTATCTACCATTTCTTTTGTTCCAATTTCTGGGTCATAAAAAACTCCTCTTGTTTTTTCTTTTATGTATTCGTAGTTTCCTCTTTTAGGAAAACTATCTCCCATTGCTTCTTCATACAGCCCAGAGCTTCCTGTTAAAACTAATGCGTTTACTTTTTCTTGGTAATATTTTGTAAAATAAAGACCAATATGTCCTCCCAAAGAGTTTCCTAGTAAAATAGCTTTGTCTAAATTTTTAAATTCCATGAACTCCTTTAAAAATTTAGCTAAATTTTTAACGTTAGTTTTTATTAGTGGAAGTGTGTATAAAGGAAGTTCGGGAATTAATACGTTGTAAGAATTTTTAGAGAAATAATTAAAGGTGCTTTCAAAATTACTTAAAGCGCCCATTAAACCATGTAGAATAATGATTGTAGGTCCTTCTCCTGATTCTGCATATGTAAATTTCCCTTCAGTTTTTAACTTGTCAGTCATTGATTTTTCAATTCGCTTAAAAGCAAATGTAATTCTTTTTTATGAGATAGATAACGTTTTTTAGCTTGCCATTTTTTTAAATAAAATGAATAAAATAACAAGGAGTTGTTAACAAATAGGTTATTTATTAACAATGTGGTGAAAAGTGGTAAAAAGTGGTAAAATTTAGCTATTTTTGGTTTGGACTAATAATTTATGTAATGTTAAATTTAATTGGGACATATGAGTGTAAATCAGATGCTAAGGGAAGATTGATGTTTTCATCAGCCTTCAAGAAGCAACTGTCTTCTGTGTTACAAGATGGTTTTGTGGTAAAGAGGGCGGTTTTTCAGCCGTGTTTAGAGCTGTATCCAATTAGTGAATGGAGTCTGATGATGGGGAAAATCAACAAGCTAAATAGGTTCAAGAAAAAGAACAATGATTTTATTCGAAGATTTACGGCAGGTGTAAAGATGGTTGAGTTAGACGCAACTGGGAGGATTTTAATTCCTAAAGATTTATTTGAATTCGCAGGTATAAAAAAACAGGTGGTCATGTCTTCTTCGGTAAATATTATAGAAATCTGGGATAAAGAAAAATATGAAAAAGCCATTGAAGATGCGTCTGACGATTTTGCAGATTTGGCTGAGGAGGTAATGGGAAATACAGAGTTAGATGAGTTATCATAATCCAGTTTTATTGCAAGAGAGTGTAGACGCCTTGTCTGTTAAGGAGGATGGTGTTTATGTGGATGTTACGTTTGGAGGTGGAGGTCATTCGAGAGAAATTTTGAAAAGACTAGGTGAGAATGGCAGATTGTTTGGTTTTGATCAAGATCCGGATGCTTTGGGTAATGTGATTGATGATGGGCGCTTTGTGTTGATTCCAGAAAATTTCCGTTATATATCAAGGTTTTTGAGGTTTAATGGTGTTAGGAAAGTGGATGGTGTTTTGGCGGATTTAGGTGTTTCTTCACATCAGTTTGATGAGGCTGAAAGGGGTTTTTCTACCCGTTTTGATGGTGATTTAGATATGAGGATGAATCAAAAGTCTAGGGTTTCGGCAAAAGAAATTGTAAATGAGTATTCAGAGGAGAAGTTAGCTGAAATATTGTTTTTGTATGGTGAATTGAGAAATTCTAGAAATATAGCTAAAACTATTGTTGAAAAAAGAGCTGAAGCGAAGATAGATACAAGTTTTCAGTTAAGAGAGGTGTTGCGAAAGTATTTGCCAAAAGCAAAAGAACATAAGATAATAGCACAGATTTTTCAAGCGATAAGAATTGAGGTAAATGAAGAGTTAGATGTTTTGAGAGAGTTTTTGGAGCAAATTCCAAATTTATTAAAAGATGAAGGAAGGTTGAGTGTTATCTCATATCACTCTTTAGAGGATAGGTTGGTAAAAAGATTTATCAGAACAGGATTGTTTAGTGGTGAGTCTAGAAAAGATATTTTTGGGAATACCAGTGAGCCGTTAAAGAAAGTAGGAAAATTAATAGTGCCTACTTCGCAAGAGATTAAAACAAATAATAGAGCTCGGAGCGCTAAATTAAGAATAGCAACATTAAAAAATTAATATGTATCAAGTTAAAAAAGGTGTGTATGATTTTCTTCGTGGGAGCTTTCTTACGGATGATTCTGCTTTTAAAAATTGGCGTATTATCATTTTTGTAGTTGTGCTGTTGTTGTTGATAGTATCAAGTGCGCACAAGGCTGATAAAAAAGTGATTCAGATATCTGAGTTGAATAAAAAGAAAAGAGAATTGCGAGCAGAGTATGTTGATACTGGTACTGTTTTAATGAGGATGAAAATGGAATCTAGTATCAGGAAAAAAGCAAAAGCAAGAGGTTTGGCGCCTTTGAAGTCTCCTCCTAAAAAAATAAAAGTAACTATTCATAAAGATAAATAAAGTTGGCAACTCATAAAAAAAGCATACTTACAAAATTTTACTTAGTATCAGCTTTTGTGGCTTTTATTTTGATAGCTGTAGTATTTCGTGTGTTTACGATTCAGCATTTGGAGGGAGATAGATATAGGGAGTTGTCTACTGAGTTGACAATAAAACAAGACACTATATTCGCGAATAAAGGAAATGTGTATGCTGCCGATGGGAATTTGTTGGCTACATCTATGTCTAAATTTACAATTAGAATGGATGTTCTTGCTGTTGATGGAAATGTTTTTGAGGAAAATGTTGGGGCGTTATCTTTGGAATTATCCAAGATGTTGGGGAAATCTTCTAGTTATTATCAAAACAAATTAAGAAAAGCAAAAAAGAGAAGGAATAGGTATTTGCTGATCGCTAGAAATATTGGTTACACAGACTATTTAAAAATGAAGCAGTTTCCGATATTTAATAAAGGGGTTTATCGCGGTGGTTTTATAGCAGATCAGAAAACTGTCAGAGCGCATCCGATTGGTAAAATTGCAGAACGAACAATTGGGTATGATGATTTTAGGGGTGGAGCGGGAATAGAAGGTGCATTTGCGGATTATATGGAGGGTGAAAATGGTTTACGATGGAAACAGAAAATTGCCAAAAACCAATGGAAGCCAATTAATGATGTTAATGAAAAAGAACCTATTGATGGTCATGATATTATTACCACAATAGATGTAAATATTCAGGATATTACACATCATGCTTTATTGCGAAGGTTAGAGTATTTTGAAGCAGATCATGGTTGTGCCGTTGTTATGGAGACTGCAACGGGAGAAATTAAGGCAATTTCTAATTTAGGAAGGACTTCTGAAGGTGCTTATTATGAGAAAAGAAACTATGCTGTTTGGGAGAGCCATGAGCCTGGTTCTACTTTCAAACTTGCAAGTTTGATGGCTGCTTTAGATGATAAGGTAATTGATACTTCAACTGTTGTTGATACAGAAAAAGGTCGGATTTACATTCATAATAGAAAGGTTGAGGATTCTCACAAAGGTGGTTACGGTAAGATTTCTGCAGCAAGAGTTTTTGAGGTTTCTTCGAATGTGGGGATTGTGAAAATTATGAAAAAAAACTATGATCATAGACCTCAGAAATTTATTGAAAAACTAGAAAAATATGGTTTTAAAGAGCCTATCGGTTTTTCAATTAAAGGTGAGGGAAAGCCATTTGTTCCGGAGCCTGAAGATAAAAGTTGGAGTAAAATTTCTTTAGAGTGGATGTCTTGGGGTTATGGAGTTTCATTAACGCCAATGCAAATATTAATGTTTTATAATGCTGTTGCTAATAGTGGGGTTATGGTAAAGCCAATGTTTATAAAAGAATTACGCAGACAAGATAAAACTGAAAAGGTTTTTGAAACAGAAATTGTAAACTCAAAAATAGCATCAAAAGAGACATTGATGAAGGTTAGAAAAGTGATGGAAAATGTCGTTGTGAAAGGAACCGCACAAAATATTTATTCACCAAACTTTTCTATGGCAGGTAAAACAGGAACTGCTAAGAAATATATTTCAAGAACTAAAGATAAAAATGGTGAATGGCAAGGTGGGTATTATTCAAGTAAGCACTACGTAGCTTCATTTGCTGGTTTTTTTCCGGCGGATAATCCAAAGTACTCTTGTATTGTTGTTGTTCATGATCCAAAGAAAGAAAAAGGGTATTATGGAGCCACGGTTGCTGCTCCAATTTTTAAAGAAATTGCTCAGAAAATATATACAACAACTCCTATAGATAATCAATCAGTAAGTGATGAGGTAGACTTCACCTCTATTGAAAAGCAATATGAGAAATACAATATCAAATTAAACAAAGAATACAAACGAATTCCAAATGTTTATGGAATGATTGGGATGGATGCTCTGTCTTTGTTAGAAAACATTGGGTTAAAAGTAAAGCTATCAGGGATGGGTAGAGTGAAATCGCAATCACTTAAAAAAGGAGTGAGGTTTACAAAAGGTAGTACTATTATTTTAAAACTTTCATAAGTTGAAGAATTTAAAAGACATATTATATCAGGTTTCTATTAATCAAGTATTTGGATTTACAGATGTTGAGGTAAATAGTCTTGTTTTTGATTCAAGAAAAGTTCAAAAAAATGATGTTTTTATTGCTCAAAAAGGAGTTAGGTTTGATGGTCATTCATACATTGAAAAAGCAATTTATTTAGGAGCGGTAGTAATTATTTGTGAAGATTTTCCTACTTATAAAAGAGAGGATGTTACATATGTTCAAGTAAGCGATTCGAACTTAGCGTTGGCTATTATGGCCTCTAATTTTTACAATAATCCATCTAAAATATTATCTCTTGTTGGTGTGACGGGCACAAATGGAAAAACAACAATTGCATCACTGTTATATCAATTATTTAAAAAAGCAGGTTATAAAGTTGGTTTATTGTCAACTGTAAAAATTTTAGTTGACGAAACTGAATTTAAAGCAACCCATACAACTCCGGATTCTGTTACAATCAATTCGTATTTAGATAAAATGATTGAGTCAGGCGTAGATTATTGTTTCATGGAAGTTAGCTCCCATGGAATCCATCAAAAAAGAACTGAAGGCCTAACTTTTGCAGGAGGCGTTTTTACTAATTTATCTCATGATCATTTGGATTATCATGAAACTTTTTCCGAATATAGAAATGTAAAAAAATCATTTTTTGATTCGTTGTCTAAACCTGCCTTTGCACTTACAAATATCGATGATAAAAATGGCGATTTCATGTTGCAAAACACGAAGGCAATAAAGAAAACGTATGCATTAAAAACATTAGCAGATTATAAAGTAAAGGTTTTAGAAAAGCAGTTTTCTGGAACGCTTTTAAAAATTGATGAATCTGAAGTTTGGACAAAGTTAATAGGTAGGTTTAATGCTCTTAATTTACTAGCGATTTTTGCCACCGCAGAATTACTAGGTTTAGAAAAATTAGAAATATTAACAATTATAAGTCAGTTAGAGAATGTTAGTGGGCGTTTTGAATACGTTCTGTCTGAAGACGGTGTAACTGCAATTATAGATTATGCTCATACACCAGATGCTTTAAAAAATGTTTTAGAGACCATTAATGATATTAGAACAGGGAATGAAAAAGTAATTACAGTTGTTGGTTGTGGGGGAGATCGA
>Ga0206127_1004100_pt1 | contig 13025 bp, 12 predicted proteins | sample Helgoland_Spring_6_FD_148646 | JGI IMG/M metagenome (GOLD analysis project Ga0206127, IMG submission 148646) | Pelagic subsurface seawater microbial communities from Kabeltonne, Helgoland, North Sea - Helgoland_Spring_Bloom_20160419_1 | ecosystem: Environmental > Aquatic > Marine > Epipelagic ...
ATTAATGGTAGGCAACCCATCAAAAAACATTGGATGGATGAGTGAGTTTGGAGAGCGTTTAAATTTTGATAGTTCAGGAATAGCAATTTGTGACAATACAGGTTTAAAATATAAGTTAAGTAATAATTTAGTACATAAAATAGATGAGTAAAAATTTCGCACTAATTGGAGCTTCAGGCTATATAGCACCAAGACATTTACAGGCAATAAAAGATACAGATAATAATTTATTAGCTGCATTAGACAAATTTGATAGTGTTGGTATTATGGATAGTTATTTTCCTAATGCTGACTTTTTTACTGAATTTGAGCGTTTTGATCGTCACATCTCAAAATTACAATTCGATAAAAATATAACAATTGATTATGTAAGTATTTGTACACCTAATTATTTACACGATGCACATATTCGTTTTGGATTGCGCCAGGGTGCTGATGTAATTTGTGAAAAACCCTTGGTTTTAAATCCATGGAATATTGATGCTTTAAAAAAAATGGAACAAAAAACCGGAAAGAGAATTTGGAATATTCTGCAATTGCGTGTACATCCAAGTATTATAGCTTTAAAAGAAAAAATAGCAAAAGGACCTAAAGATAAAATTTACGATATAGACCTTACTTATCTAACCTCCAGGGGAAATTGGTATTATGCCTCTTGGAAAGGCGATGTTACCAAATCTGGTGGGATAGCCACAAATATAGGTGTCCACTTTTTTGATATGCTATCCTGGATATTTGGCGACATAAAAAATAACATAGTGCATTTAAATACCCATGACCGTAGTGCAGGTTATTTAGAATTCGAAAAAGCACGAGTACGTTGGTTTTTATCGATCAATGCAAGTACCTTGCCAGACGAAATAAAGTCGAAAGGTCAAACCACATATCGTTCTATTACTATTGAAGATGAAGAACTAGAATTTAGTGGTGGTTTTACTGATTTACACACGATGTCATACCAAGAAATTATTGCAGGCAAAGGGTATGGACTTGAAGCTCCGCGCCAAGCCATCGAAATAGTTCATGACATACGTCATTCAACACCTATAGGTTCAAAAGGAGATTACCATCCGTTTGTTAAAAAAGCATTTTCAAAACATCCATTTGAATAAATGATACTTTAAAAAGTATCATAATTACAAGAACAAGATTTCAGTTTATAAAGTTTTTTTTTAATTTTTGTGATAAAAACTTATACGAATAATACAATTATTTTAGTAAATAGTAAACCATAATAAATCATAAAATAGTGTTGTTGAAATTGCTAAAGAAAATAAAGTATAGTGAGTTAACAAATACTTCGATTACTGAGCTAAAGTCTTGTTAATAATTTATTCAAAAATAAAATTAATTTAAAATCTATATTATGCAAAAAATTTATTCAAAAATAAAACCTACTAAATTATTACATATAGTACAAAGAATAGACGAAACAACAGAGTCTAGGGTTGATTTAATACCAGAAGAACATTTTATTCAGTGTTCCTCATTAAAAATGGAAAAAGGCAAAACATTTAAACCGCATAAGCATATTTGGAAAAACCGTACAAGAGATGTTATTGCACAAGAATCATGGATTGTTATAAAAGGCAAAGTTAAATGTATTCTTTATGATATTGATGATCAAATTATCGCTACACCTATTTTAAATCCAGGGGATGCTTCTTTTACTTTAGAAGGTGGTCATACATATGAAATATTAGAAGATAACACTTTAGTTTATGAATACAAAACTGGACCTTATGAAGGACAAGAATTAGATAAGATTTTTTTATGAAAAAGGGAAACAATATTTATATACACAAAGATGCTGAGTTTAAAATAAAACCAAATTTAGGAAATAATATAGCTATTGATAAAGGAGTTTATTGTACAGTGAATTCAACAATTGGTAATTACACACACATTTCTTCATTTACCACTATTATAGGCGGAAAAACTGGCGTATTCGAATGTAAAGGCTTTAATAACATAATGGCTGGTGCTAGAATTATTTGCGGTTCAGATAGGTTTGATGATAGTGGATTGTTTGGTTCATTAATACCTAAAGAATTAAAAGGCAAACAAATTATTAAACCAGTAATTATGGAAAAATTTTCTAACGTAGGAACTAATGCTATAGTATTACCAGGATCTGTATTAAGAGAAGGTGTTTTATTAACTGCTGGTAGTTTATTACTGGGTGATACAGTGCCCTGGGGTGTTTACAAAGGAAACCCTGCTCAATTAGTGAAAGTAATTGATGGAACTAAAATCAAAGAAAATGCTAAAAAACTAAAACTAAAAATATAACAATAACAATAGACTAAAGATGAGTTTTGAAACTATAAATAAATTAGAAAACAGGATTGCTAAATTTTTTGGAGCACCTTATGCAGTATGTTTAGATTCATGTACACATGGAATTGAATTATGTTTAAAATATCAAAATATAGGTGTTATTACAATTCCTAAAAGAACTTATATATCTGTTCCTTTCTTAGCTCATAAATTAAATATTCAGTTAGAGTGGAAAGATGAAGATTGGCAAGATTACTATATAGTAAATAAACATTTCAAACCTATTTATGATGCAGCTGTATTGTGGAAAAAAGATAGTTACATTCCGGGGTCATTTATGTGTATAAGCTTTCAGTTTCGAAAGCATTTGTCCTTAGGAAGGGGAGGTGTTATACTTTGTGATAATAAAGAAGATGCAATTGCATTAAAGAAAATGACATATGATGGCAGATTACCTAATATTCCTTGGAGAGACCAAAATATTCAATCTTTTGGATACCATTATTATATGACACCAGAAACCGCTCAATTAGGCTTGGATAAATTTGATAAGGCAATAAAAACGAAACCTAAACAATGGGTAATAACTGATTGGCCGGATTTAACAAAAATGGAAGTTTTTAACAATAAAAAATAAGATATGAAAAAAGCATTTATTACAGGTATTAATGGACAAGATGGGTCTTACCTTTCTGAGTACCTTTTAAAATTAGGTTACGAAGTACACGGTACAGTAAGAAGAAATTCAACATCAGAGAACCAATCAGCTAGATTAAAAACTGCATACAGTAGTGGACAAATTACAACACATTATGGTGATTTATCAGATCAAGGAAGTTTGGAGAGATTACTAGAAGAAATACAGCCTGATGAAATATATAATTTGGCTGCGCAAAGTCATGTGAGAGTAAGTTTTGATGTACCGCAATTCACAGTTCAAACAAATGCATTAGGGTTATTGAATATAATAGAGGCATATAAAAGAACTTGCCCTACTGCAAAATTTTACCAAGCTTCATCATCAGAAATGTTCGGATTAACTGTTGAAAATGATGGGTTCCAGAGAGAAACTAGTATTATGAATCCTGTATCTCCTTATGGATGTTCAAAAGTATTCGGATATAACATTGTAAGACATTATAGAAGAGCTCATAAATTACATGCTGTAAATGGTATTCTATTTAATCATGAATCTCCAAGAAGAGGAAGTAACTTTGTAACTAACAAAGTAGTTAAAGCCGCATGTTCTATTAAACTAGGTCTACAAGATAAATTAGAATTAGGTAATATGGATTCTTATAGAGATTGGGGACATTCTAAGGATTATGTTAGAGCAATGCATGCAATCATAAATCACGAGACACCTGATGATTTTGTTGTTTCAACAATGGAGACCCATTCTGTAAGAGAAATGTGTGAATTAGTGTTTGAATATTTAGATTTAGACTATAAAAATTACGTCATGCAGAACCCAAAATTTATGAGAGCTGAGGAATTACCTTATCTTAAAGGTGACTCTACTAAAATCAGAAAAACTTTAAATTGGAAACCAGAATATACTTTTAAATCATTAATGCACGAAATGTGCGATCATTGGATGGATGTTTTACAAGGAAAAGTTTCATTAAGATAATTTTAGAATCAATAATAAGAATTGATATTTTTAATGAAAAAAACAAATACACTAATATCGTTTTTTACACAAGGTAATAAGAGAACACTTCGCGCCAAAAAGAACATCACTGTTTCTTTTATTTCAAAGGCAATAAGTATTTTAATTGGTTTTATTATTGTGCCTTTGACCCTAAGTTATATTGGGGAAGTAGAATACGGTATTTGGCTAACTATAGCATCAATAATTTCTTGGTTTTCGTTTTTTGATATCGGTCTAGGCAATGGGCTTAGAAATAAATTAGCAGAAGCCTTAGCAAAAGATGATCAAGAAACCGCTAACGTTTATATAAGTTCTACTTATGCTTTAATAACAATAATAGCATCAATAATGTTTTTTGGTTTTTTTATTGTAGCGTATTTTATTTCCTGGAATTCAGCTTTAAACACAGACATAATTACAAATAATGAATTGCTGAAAATTATTTTAACCGTCTTTTTCTTTTTTTGCCTTGGCTTCATAACGAAGATTCTTTCTTCTATTTTACAAGCGATGCAGAAATACGCAATAGACGATATACTTGCAGTTTTAGCACAAATACTTGGGCTTATTGCGATTTTTATATTAGTTAACACTACAGATAGCTCTCTTTTCAATTTATGCGTAGTTTATGGAAGTAAAACTGCAATTGTTTTTATCTCGGCTAGTTTTTTTTTATTTTCCAGTTCTCTAAAAAAGTACAGTCCAAAATTTAGGAATATCAACCTAAAAAAGTCACTCCCGTTAATGAATCTTGGAATGTGGTTTTTCATGAATCAAATACTTTATTTAATTGTTACACAAACATCAATAATATTAGTGGTTCAGTTTTTTGGTCCCGCTGATGTTACGATTTTCAATCTTTCATTTCGTTATATGACCATTGTATCTATGCTATATATAATGGTGTTAGTTCCATTTTTATCTGCTTTTACTGAAGCATTTACAAAAAATGAATTTGAATGGATTAGATCTACAATGAAAAGAATAAATATTATTTGGTTGGTAGCTTCTTTTGGAACACTGATTCTTGTTCTTGTTTATAAAATATTTTTTAGATTGTGGGTTGGAAATGAAATAATTATACCATTGACATTGATTATTGGGTTTGGAATCTCGAGTATTGTATCCACTTGGGTTTCAACGTATACATTATTTTTAAATGGTATAGGAAAAATAAGACTTCAGTTTCGTGTTCAACTTTTACAAGCAATCTTATTTTTTCCCTTATGTTTCTTGTTTTATAAATTAAATTTCGGCTTGGTAAGTCTAGTCATTCCAGGAATTATATTTGCTATTATGGGGGCCTTTATATTTCCCCTTCAGTATAAAAAAATTATTAATCAGACTGCAATAGGTGTTTGGAATAGATAGTATATGATTATAGCAGAAAATTTGGGAGGACTTGGAAACCAACTTTTTCAATATGCAAATGCAAAGGCATTATCCTTAAAGTTAGGACATGACTTGTATTTTGACTTAAACTTTTTTGAGACATATCATCGGGATGATGTGTATAGATTAGATAAATTCAAAACGTCTGTCAAGATAGCTGATGAAAAAGATATTAATATGCTTAAAAGAAAAAATAAGAAAGGGAAAATTTATCGAAAAGTTTCTACGAAATTAGGTTTTTCTTCTTATTCAAAGCGTAAGTTTCATTTTGATAATCAACGAATGGACAGAACTGAACTCCAAGATATTAAGAAATATAAAGACATATTTATTTCAGGATATTATGCTGATCAAAAATATTTTATTGATATTGAAGATGTCATTAGAAAGGAATTTACCATTAAAGAACCATTAAATGTGGTCAATCAAAGGATGTTAAATAAAATTGAGAATAGTGAAGCCGTTTCTTTACATATAAGACGTGGTGATTATGTAGGAAATTCTTTTTTCGCGAGGATTCCAATAACCTATTATGAAAACGCCATAAATTATGTAGAATCAAAAACAGAAAAAAATAACACCTATTTTATTTTTTCTGATGATATTGAATGGTCTCGTAATAACTTAAAGACTGAAAAAACCTGTGTTTTTGTTGATATAAACGAGAGTTCTACAGATTATATGGAATTAACATTAATGGCAGCTTGTAAGCATAATATAATTGCTAATAGTACTTTTAGTTGGTGGGGGGCTTGGTTAAATGATAATATGAATAAAATTGTTATTGCTCCTAAAATTTGGTTTGGAAATTTAAAAGAACAGAATAAATATAACTCAGGAAATCTAGTTCCTGAAAAGTGGATTAAACTTTAAAAAATAAATTCTATGAAAAATATTGATGTTTCAATATGTGTATTTGCTTATGATAAAGAAAAATATATAGTTAAATGTCTCGAGAGTATTTTGATGCAAAAAACACAATTTAATACAGAAATTGTTATTGGAGAAGATTATTCTACAGATAAAACAAGAGAGATATGTCAAGATTATAAGGAACGTTACCCTGATAAAATTACGATTTTAGATAGAAAGTCTAATTTAGGTCAAATAAAAAACTACTATGATACTTTAAAACATGCCACAGGAAAATACATTGCACTAATGGATGCTGATGATTATTGGATAGATCCACTTAAAATTGAAAAACAAGTTTCTTTAATGGAAAACAATTATGATATATCAATTTGTTTTCACAATGCATTTGTCTATGATTTTAATCATCTTATTAAACCGAGATTATTTAATAATAACATTAAAAACCCTTCAATTAACAATGTTATAGAAACATGGCTTATGGCAACAAGCACAATTGTATATAGAAATCAAATTGAATTTCCGGACTGGGTATATAATACGACCAACCCTGATTTGTTAATTCAGCTATTAATATCTACAACGGGAGCAATAGAATATATTAATGAACCAATGGGAATATATTTATCTAATGATTCAGGTCTGACTTTCAATAAAGATTATAATCCCTTAAAAAATACTTATAACTTGATTGATCTTTTTACAAAATATAATGATTTTACAAATTTTAAGCACAATGAAATTATTATTAAAAAAATCAATAATTTAAAAAAAACTATAAAATATATTAAGTTAAATAACAAGAGTAAGTTTATCTATCGTACATTAAGATTTCTTGAATTGTTAATTAAAATACCTTTGAATTGTATTAGTCCAAGAAAAGGATATAACACAATTCCAAAATTTAATCTGAATATATGCAATACTATAAAAATTAGCAATTTTTAGTTTATAGGTCTTTGATGACAGATTAAAGCTCCTTTGATAAAAAACAGAAAACAATGTAAATATTGTAATAGTGTTTTCAATATCATTTTCAAAAACTTTTTTTTTACTGAATCATTTGGATAAATTATACCTATAACAATAACTGAAATTCTTATTTTATCTGATATCAAATAAAAGAATCAGATTATATTTAAGTAATTAAAATACTATTCAATACTATTTAATGCTATTTAATTCTATTAATTTTTTATTTTTTATAATTGTTTTCTTTTGCCTTTATTGGTTTGTTTTTAAAAACAATCTTAAAAAGCAAAATCTCCTTATTTTGGTTGCTAGCTATATTTTTTATGGTTGGTGGGATTGGAGGTTTTTATCCTTAATAGCAATTAGTACCGTTATTGATTACTTAATGGGTTACCTTATTAATGAATCAGTTCTAAAGAGTAGGAAGCGGATTTTTCTTTCTATTAGCCTTCTATCAAACCTCGGGATGCTAGGATTCTTTAAATATTTTAATTTCTTTATTTATGGCTTTTCCGATTTACTCGATATTTTTGGATTAAATGTAAATATTTCAACATTAAATATAATACTCCCAGTAGGCATAAGTTTTTATACTTTTCAAACCCTTAGCTATACAATAGATATATATAGAGGAAGGATTAATGCTACTAAAAATTTAATTGCCTTCGCTTCGTTTGTAAGTTTTTTTCCTCAACTAGTGGCTGGCCCCATTGAAAGGGCGAGTAAATTACTTCCTCAGTTCGAAATTAAAAGAAAATTTGATTTTGACAAAGCAAGGGATGGGGTAAGACAAATTCTTTGGGGTTTCTTTAAAAAAATAGTAATTGCAGATAACCTTTCCCAAAATGTAGACTACATATATAGCAATTATTCTGATTTAGATCCAAGTATACTTCTATTAGGAGCTATCTTTTTTTCTTTTCAAATATATTGTGACTTTTCAGGATATTCGGATATTGCAATTGGTCTGGCTAAAATTTTTGGGTTTGAGTTAATGACTAATTTTAAATATCCATATTTTTCTAAAAACATAAAAGAATTCTGGCATCGTTGGCATATTTCACTATCTACTTGGTTTAGAGATTATGTGTATTTTCCGTTAGGAGGAAGTATAAATGGAAGTTTTAATCATATTCGTAATATTATTTTAATATTTACAATTAGTGGATTTTGGCATGGGGCTAATTGGACTTTTATAACTTGGGGGTTTTTACATGGTATTGCTTATATCCCTTTGCTAATATTAAATAAATCTGGCAAGATTTGGAAGAATTTAGATTATATTAGAAACAAATATCTTAATTGGTTGAGGAATTTTGTTTCTATTTTATTAACATTTTCCTTTGTAACCATTACGTGGATTTTTTTTCGTGCTAACTCGATAACAATTGCAATTGATTATTTAAAATTAATGTTTCAAAAAGGCTTATTTACCTTTCCTAGTCAACAGAGAGCAAATATTCCTATTTTAGTTATATTTATAATGGTTGAGTGGATTCAAAAAGACAAAGTACATCCTTTGCAAATTGGTAATTTAAATGTTGTCTTAAGGTATTGTATTTATTTGGTTGTTTCATTTGTAATTTTACTATTTGGGTCTGATAGCGATATGTCATTTATATACTTTCAATTTTAATGAAAAGATTTTTAAAACGTTTGTTTATCTATATTGGGATATTATTAGTATTTAATATAGTAATTTCCAATATAATTAAAAATATAAATCCTTCACCCACTTATAAACAGTTTTATAAACTTAGCCACCTGGATGTTGTATTTACTGGATCATCACATTCTGCATTTTCAATAAATCCTTTTATTATAGATAGTATTGTAGGAGTTAAAACTTTTAATTTATCTAGCCCAGCTCAATCTCCAAAAACTGCTTATTTTGTTGTAAATGAAATTATTAAAGAAAAACATCCAGACTTAATTGTACAAGAGTTGTTCTTTTATACTTTTTATCCTCAAAATCAATTTTTAAATCAAATGTTACCAATTTCTGAGTTCAAACATTTAGATAGTCAATTGTTCATTGATCATTTCAGTTATATCGAATTAACTAAAATGGCTTTCCCATTTTATTACCAAAAGAAAAACATTAAAAATTTCTTTAAAACATTACCTTATAAAAGTGAAGATAATAAAGAAGATGTATATTATCACAAAGGATATTATGGATTCAATAATCGGGTTAGCAAAAAAGAATTAGAGGATGCGATTGTTGATTATAAAAGTTTTGATCGTAAACTATTAAAAAAACCAACAGAGCAAATTGAATATTTGATTAAAACAATTGATTTGTGCAGGAAAAATAATGTAAAACTTATTTGGTACACTGCTCCATTGCCTAAAGCTATTATAGATAAAATGGAAACTTATAAAGAATTTAGTTTTAACATTGATAGTATTGCTAGCGCCAATTCCCTGAAGTATATTGATTTAAATAACTTCAATGAATTATTTAGCGATTCTTTACATTTTAAAGATTCTGATCATCTAAATTATAATGGAGGTTTAATTTTAAGTGATTTTATGGCAAATGAAATATTGAAGAATGAATAAAATTAATCAACTATATTTTGATAGTGGAAAGTTTTTTAATAATAATAAGATATATTTTTTAATTACTTATTTGATTTATGCATCTGGAGGAATAATGTTTTTTTATTTAAAACCTCTGCCTAAAATTTTAACTTTTGGATTCTTCCTTTTGGTTTTTTTATGGGAAAGACGAAAAGTAACTGAATTAGGGATATTTTTAGTTTTGATTCTTTACACTATTATTTTTTTAGTTCAAAAAATTACTTTGCCTTTTTATGATTTGAGTAATTATATGTCCTACATAATTATTATTTTAAATGCATATTTAGGTTTAAAAATCTTAGGCGACAAGTTTTATTTATATTATATAAAGCTTGTTTATTATTTTTGTTACATAAGTTTGTTTTTTTGGGTATTAGTAAATTTATTTCCGAGTTTTCATACCTATATTCAATTTTTAGCAAAATATCTACAAACTGATCCTAGTGTTGTTGATGAAAGTATAATATTATATGCATACGAGCCTAGTGATGCGGTTTTTAACTTAATTAGAAATAATGGGGGTTTTTGGGAGCCTGGTGTTTATGCTACTTGGCTTTTAATTGCATTAGTATTACATACAATTACTTTTGAAAAGATAAATAAAACTTGGTGGATAATTTTTTTGACCTTATTAACAACATTTAGTACAGCTGGTTTTATTGGCCTGGCTTTTGTTTTATTAGGTATTATTAATAGACAGAAAGTATCTCGAAAAATAAAGTTACAACGAAAATTTCTAATTTTAACTATTATAACTATTTCCCTTTTTAATGTTAGCTTTCTTGGAGATAAAGTCACTTATCAACTTACTAATGCAAATAGCACCTCTTTGAATAGTGATACTAGTGGCCGTTTCTTATCGGCTCGTAAAGCAATGGTATCTTTATCAAGAAATCCATTATTTGGAGAAAGGTTAATTTTAAAATTAGAAGTAGATAATTTGTCACAGGATGATGCTTTTGGAGGCTATGGTCTTATTGATTGGCTTGCAAGAATTGGTATTATCCCATTTTTCATCTATTTATATTATCTATATAAATCCATAACAATTTTACTAATAAAAAACCACAAATCAAAGAAAGAAACTTTAATGTACTATTTAGCAATTTTAGCTGTTTTATTTTCACAATCAATGTATGATGATTTAATGGTTTTAATGCTAATATTTTCTAGTTTTGTATTTCCTATTAGATATAGAATTAAAAAATATTTCTAAACATTTAGAATCATGAAAAAAAATATACTCCTAATAACAGGTGGAACAGGCTCTTTTGGTAAAGCAGTTCTTAATAGATTTGTCGAAACCGAAACATTCTCAGAGATTAGAATTTTTAGCCGGGATGAGAAAAAACAAGACGATCTTCGAAAAAAAATAATGAATCCAAAGGTAAAGTTCTACATTGGTGATGTAAGAGACAAACGTTCTTTAGATTCGGCTATGAATGGAGTAAATTATGTGTTTCATGCGGCAGCACTAAAACAGGTGCCCTCTTGCGAGTTTTTTCCAATGGAGGCAGTACGTACCAATGTGCTAGGGACTGAGAATGTATTGGAATCTGCCATACAACATAAAGTGAAAAATATGGTGGTGCTTTCAACTGATAAAGCGGTGTACCCTATCAATGCGATGGGCATTTCTAAAGCCATGATGGAAAAAGTAATGGTAGCTTCCTCCCGTAACACTAATGATACTGTAATTTGCGGTACTCGTTATGGCAATGTAATGGCTTCAAGAGGTAGTGTCATTCCGCTTTTTGTAGAGCAAATCAAAAAAGGCGAACCACTCTCCATAACAGATCCTAATATGACCCGTTTTATGATGACGCTAGATGATGCTGTAGATTTGGTGCTTTTTGCTTTTAAAAATGCCATTCCTGGAGATATTTTTGTACAAAAATCTCCTGCTAGCACTATCGATACCTTAGCAAAAGCTCTAAAAGAGTTATACCAATCCAATTCTGAAATCAAGTATATAGGCACACGTCACGGTGAGAAACTCTATGAATCATTAGTGAATAAAGAAGATATGATGAATGCTGAAGATTTAGGTAATTATTACCGAATTCCTTCAGACAATAGAGACCTAAATTATAATAAGTTCTTTAGCGAAGGAGCGGGACAAATTGAGATGTCCGAAGAATACCATTCACACAATACAAAGATTTTAGATGTAGGAGAGATGAAGAAATTATTGATGAAATTACCTGAAATTAGAAAAGATTTTAAGTGAAACAAAAGTATAAAGTAAAAATATAAGTATAAATTATTTATAAAAAAGATTATTTAATTTTGCTTTTAGGTCGATAAAATATCTTCGGACACTTTCGTATTCATCTAGATATAGAGTAATTTGTTATCAGCTTACTAAAAGTTAAACATCCAGTAATGCAAATTATGAAGAAACTAACGCTGGTTTTTTGGTGCTGATTTTAGCAATAAGACAAGAATTGCGCTGAGAGAAATGTGTGAATCAAATTATTAGTTGAGTGTTACTAATTACCTTATCTAAAATCCTTTTGATAGTAAAGAGCTTATTTAGCTAATTCAAGAATCAAAAGAATTAAAAAATATACCTGAATCAATAGTCCAAAAAATTAGGACGAAATAAAAATATGCCAAGAGTTAAAATTTTTTATTTTTTACTTTTGTTTTTAAATTTTTATATATGAGCGATGACAAATAATCAATCACAAATAACCAACCATCAACTACGAATAGGAATAACAGGACAAGCTGGATTTGTAGGCACTCATTTATACAATTTCCTAGGTCTAAAGAAAGAGGTTACAAGAATTTCTTTTAAAAGAACATACTTTCAAGATAATAATCAACTCAATAATTTTGTAAAATCTTGCGATGTAATTGTTCATTTAGCAGCGATGAATCGTCATGGAGACCCACAGTTAATTTATGATACTAATATAGAACTGGTAAATAAATTAATTAAGTCTTGTGAAACTACAAATTCTACTCCTCATATTTTATTTTCATCCTCTACTCAAGAAGAAAAAGGCACTAGTTATGGAAAATCAAAGTTTGATGGTAGAAAATTATTAGAAGAATGGGCAGAAAGAAATCAAGCAAAATTCACAGGGTTTATAATTCCTAATGTATTTGGACCATTTGGCAATCCTTATTATAATTCATTTATAGCAACGTTCTGTCATCAACTTACACATAACGAAATCCCAAAAATTGATATTGACGGTGAAGTAAAATTAATATACGTAACAGATTTAGTTGAGGAGTTTTGGAAACAAATAAAGAA
>Ga0206127_1004106_pt1 | contig 13020 bp, 10 predicted proteins | sample Helgoland_Spring_6_FD_148646 | JGI IMG/M metagenome (GOLD analysis project Ga0206127, IMG submission 148646) | Pelagic subsurface seawater microbial communities from Kabeltonne, Helgoland, North Sea - Helgoland_Spring_Bloom_20160419_1 | ecosystem: Environmental > Aquatic > Marine > Epipelagic ...
TTGGTGTAAATCTTCATCTGGATAATTCACTCCAATTAACAACATTTTTTTATCGGCCGTATTCCAAATTGAAGCTAATTTGTTATAATTGATATTTGAATTATCTAAAGAACTCATAGAAATGTTCGGAAAATGAAAAGTTTTCATTTCTTGCACAGTTTCATACAAAGGCTCATCAAAAGGAACATTAATATGTACTGGTCCTTTTTGTGAATTTGCTATTTGCAATGCTTCACCTATTAATTGAGAGTTTCTTGCAATAAACTTTGGATTTTCTACAAGGTTTGCAGAAAACAAAATGTGATTTTCAAAAATATTTTCTTGCCTGATGGTTTGCCCATCTCCAATATCAATAAGGTGTTTTGGTCTATCAGCAGAAATAATTACCAAAGGTATATCACTATAAAAAGCTTCAGCGATTGCTGGGTAATAGTTCAATAAAGCAGAACCTGAGGTGCATAATACTGCAACTGGTTTTTGTTTTTGTTGAGCAATACCTAGAGCAAAAAAAGCAGCACAGCGTTCATCCACTAAACTAAAAGTTTTAATCTCTGAATGATTTGAAAAACCAATAGTTAACGGGGCATTTCGTGAACCAGGAGAAATTACAACCGTATCAATATTAAATTGATAACAAGCTGAAATTACTAACTGTGCAAGTTCTTTTTTTGGATACATTTACTACTTCACCAAATTTAAAACCAAAAAGTCGCAAAACTTACTTTTCAAGCTTTGCGACCTTCTAATGTTTATAAGTTTTTAATTTCCTTTTTGATAATCCGCTAAAAATTTAGCCAAACCAATATCAGTTAAAGGGTGTTTTAATAAACCTTCAATAGCACTTAATGGTCCAGTCATAACATCAGAACCTAATTTTGCACAGTCAATAATATGCATTGTATGGCGCACAGAAGCTGCTAAAATTTCGGTTGTAAAACCATAATTATCATAAATCTGACGAATTTCTGCAATAAGATTTAAACCATCTGTAGAAATATCATCTAAGCGCCCTATAAAAGGTGAAACATAAGTAGCCCCAGCTTTTGCAGCCAATAAAGCTTGACCTGCAGAAAACACAAGAGTTACATTAGTTTTTATTCCTTTTGATGAAAAATATTTACAGGCCTTTACACCATCCTTAATCATTGGTAATTTTACTACAATTTGAGGATTTAATGCTGCTAAAGCTTCACCTTCTTTAACCATACCATCAAAATCAGTAGAAATTACTTCTGCAGAAACATCTCCATCCACCAATTCGCAAATTGCTTTGTAATGATTGATAATATTGTCTGTACCCGTAATACCTTCTTTAGCCATCAAAGATGGATTTGTTGTTACTCCGTCTAAAATACCTAATGCCTGTGCTTCTTTAATTTGCTCTAAATTAGCAGTATCTATAAAAAATTTCATCTATTGAAAAGTTATAATTAATTTCTACAAAGATAGTTACAATCAAATAGATTTTTAATCTTAATCTCTATAAATTTTAATTGAATTAATTCAAGAAAACTCAAACATTCAGAATCAAAATTATGTTAAATATCATTCTTTTAAAGCTATCTTAAATAAAACCAAATAAATTTGCACGTCATAAAATTAAAAATTACCTGAAAAATCACAATTATATATTATTAATTCTTTTGTTTGCTCATATTTATTCTTGTTCAAAAAAAACAATGTTAGATGAAGAAAATGACAGAGAAATCATATGCGCATCGTCCATCGTTGATTCAAATACGGTAACAGAAATTCTAATTCCTGATGATAACAATTCGGTTTTATGGAAAGGTTATTATACAGATACCACCGTTAAAATTTATTTTACTCGAAATTTAGGAGTAGACAAAGAAACTGAAACTTTAAATTTTATTTTTAACAAAGTAGAGGGTTGTTTGCAAGTAAATCGCGGATATGAATATTATTTTGGTTCATATGCGGGAATTTCTGCGCTTACTGAAGTAGAAGTTATCGATTTACAAATCACAGAATGGGATGTAAATAAAATGTTAAATGGTAAAGTTTCTTATATAGATCATCACGATAAAGAAGTTTATATTCGTGATTTTAAGATTGCATTTACAGAAGAAGATTACGTAATAGAAAATACAAATTTTAATTATTTTCCTGAATGTTTTTCTAACAAACTTCCCCTAAACATCGATTTAGATGATGACAGCAGTACTGATTATCAAATAATTGCAGAGGAAACCGAAAATACAGGTAATATTCCTAATTATATAAGATACACTTTAAAACTTATTTCTGTTGATGAAACTATAAATGAAATTTTATCACCTAAAGGAATAAACCCTCCTTTTCCTGTAATATTTGAACCTCCTTTTTCATCAGAAAACACAATAAAATATGACGCAAATCGTTTTAATTCTGCTGATGTAAGAAATGCACTTGATGTTTTCTATGAATTCAATACACCGTATGAAAATTATAATTTTTTCTTAAACAATAATCTTACAAATAAAAAAGAATTCGCAAATACACTTGATGATTATTATTTGGTCAGACTTAAAAGAAATAATTCCTATTTCTATGGATGGATTAAAATAGATTTTAATACTTTAGCATGCAATATAGAAATATTGGATACTTTTTTAAATACTAATGCTAATCAACATATATCCGTAGATTAAAGTTTATAATGATTCATCAATAACCTTTCGTAAATTCTATCGGGTAAAATTCTTTTGAGTGCAATAGAAAATTTCTGCATAAAATTACCAACCTTATAATGTAGTTTTGGTTTTTTAGTATTTATAATTTTATAAATAGATTTTGCCATTTCTATAGGATCCATCCCATCATCAACATGCGCATCCATTAAATCTAAATTCTCTTGATATTTTTGTTTGTAAGCAGAATTTTTAAAAACCGGAGTATGATATCTGCCCGCAGCAATATTGGTTGCAAAATCTCCAGGAGCAATATTTACTGCCTTAATTCCAAAATTTTGTACTTCCATGCTTACAGCTTCTGTTACAGTTTCTAAAGCTCCTTTTGATGCCGAATACAATCCTCTAAAAGGTAAACCCATGTAACCTGCAATAGAAGTAACATTAATTATAATCCCTGATTTTTGAGATCTCATTTGTGGTAAAACAGCTTTCATTACATCAATTGCGCCAAATAAATTGGTATTAAAAACTGCTCTCATTTCCTCTGTAGGTGTATCTTCAACGGGGCCAGTTATTCCCATACCTGCATTATTAACTAAAATATCTAATCTACCTTCTTTTTGAATGATATAATTTATGGCATTATTAATAGTATCCAACTTTAAAACATCCAATGCAATCAATTCAAAAGTAAAATCTTTTATATTCTTAGGGTTCCTACTTGTTCCATAAACTTTACAACCTTTATCTTGTAAAAAAGTAGCAACTGATTTTCCTATTCCTGATGAAGCACCTGTAATTAAGACAACTTTAGACATAAATATAGTTAGTTAACATTTAGATAAACGCAAATATCTAAAAAGTAAATTTAAATGTGATGTAAAAGGAAGAAAGAAACTTTAGAGCAAAAAAAATGGCAAGCTATCTACATCACACTGCTACAACCTAATACCCTTGCTGTGTTCCCACCCTGGGGGATTCAAAGGGAGCTAGTTGTGTAGGACTTGCCGCTGCAAATCTACAATCTATTTTTATTATTACAATTAAAAAATATTAAATTTTTTGTAACATTTTTAACTCTTTGATTACTAATACAATGTTTTGGTATTAAAATGAACACTACCTGAATGAAAATATTATATTTGAACAACTAATTAAACTTTAAACAACAATGGAAAATCAAGCAAATAGTAAGAGTATTATTTTGAATTATGGATTATATTATGGGGTTGCTGGTATATTATTAAATCTAGTACTTTATGCTTTAGGAATGCATTTGGATCCAGGATTTACTGGTATGTTATTGGGAATAGCGATAATGACGGTATTTACAATTTTGGCAATTAAAAAATTTAAATCTGAGAATAATAGTTTTATGACTTGGGGACAAGGCGTAAAGATTGGTTTAGGTTTAATCTTAGTGGGTATAATAATTAATCTAATTTATCAACAAATATTTCAAAACTTCATAGAACCCGATTTTATGGAGCAAGTTATGGCTCTTAATGAGCAAAAACTAGTTGATATGGGCTTAACTCAAGAACAAGTAGAAGCTCAAATGGAAATATCTCAAAAATTCTCATCTCCATTAATGCAATCTGCGTTTGTTTTAATTGGAGGATTATTCTTAGGATTTATAGTTTCCGCTATTACATCAGCCGTTATGAAAAAAACGGAGGAAGAAACTTACTAAAATATAAAGTTTAGTGTTCAATAATTAAGAAAATTGTAACTTTGATTATTGAAAACTAAATTTAGGATTAAAATTTATGCAAATTTCGGTAGTAATACCACTTCTTAACGAAGAAGAATCTCTACAAGAATTATACGATTGGATTGTATCTGTGATGCAATCCAATCGTTATTTATATGAAATTATTTTTATTGATGATGGAAGCTCTGACAGTTCTTGGAATGTAATAGAGCAATTATCAGCTAAAAACAAAGCTGTTAAAGGAATTCGTTTTCAAAAAAACTATGGAAAATCTCAGGCTTTAGACGCTGGTTTTAACATTGCATCAGGAAAAGTAGTCATTACAATGGATGCTGATTTACAAGACAATCCTGAAGAAATACCAGAGCTATATGACTTAATAGTTAATGATAATTTTGATTTAATATCTGGATGGAAAAAGAAGCGATATGATAATGTAATCACAAAAAACATTCCCTCAAAACTATTTAATGCAGCCGCTAGAAAAACCTCTCGTTTAAAATTAAATGACTTTAATTGTGGTTTAAAAGCGTATAAAAATGAGGTAATTAAAACCGTAAAACTAAGTGGAGAAATGCACAGATATATTCCTGTTTTAGCAAAAAATGCTGGTTTTATTAAAATTGGTGAAAAAGTAGTTCAGCATCAAGCCCGGAAATACGGGGAAACAAAATTTGGAATGGATCGTTTTGTAAACGGATTTTTAGACTTAATTACGATTTCCTTTTTATCTAAATTTGGTAAAAGACCAATGCACTTTTTTGGTCTTTGGGGAACATTCATGTTTTTGTTTGGTACTAGTTCAGCTTTTTACATAGGTGCTTACAAATTGTACAACTTATATAAGGGCATTAAAATAATTTTAGTAACTAATAACCCTTGGTTTTATATTGCTTTAACTTCTATGATATTAGGAACTTTATTATTTTTAGCAGGTTTTATTGGCGAACTAATAATAAAAACAAAAGGAAACGAAAAACACTACATAATAAAAGAAGAAATAAATTTGTAAATGTATATTTGCATGTTTAAAAAAATAATCAAAACACCTATGAAAGATATTTTAGAAAGAGCAAAACAATGGTTATCTCCTACTTTTGATGCCGAAACTCAATCCGAAATTCAAGAATTAATCAATAGTAATTCTGATGATTTAGCAGACAGATTCTATAAAGACATGGAGTTTGGCACAGGTGGAATGCGCGGAACAATGGGCGCAGGAACTAACCGAATTAATAAATATACATTAGGTAGAGCTACCCAAGGCTTATCTAATTATTTAATAGAAAACGTAAACAAAGAACAACTAAGTGTTGTAATCGCCTACGATTGTAGACACAATAGTAAAAAATTCGCAAAAGTTGTTGCAGACGTTTTATCAGCCAATAAAATAAAAGTTTTTTTATTTGAAGATTTACGTGCCACTCCAGAATTATCATTTGCTGTGCGTCATTTAGGTTGTGATGCAGGTATTGTTTTAACAGCTTCGCACAATCCACCTGAATACAATGGTTACAAAGTATATTGGGCAGATGGAGGTCAAATTGTCCCTCCACACGACAGCGGAATTATAAACAAAGTAAATGCTTTAGATTATTCAGAAATAAATTTTAATGCTAACGAAAATTTAATTGAGATAATTGGTAAAGATGTTGATAATGCGTTTATTGAGGCATCCGTTAAAAACGGTTCTCTATCTGATAAGATTGATAGAGATAATTTAAAAATTGTTTTTACATCTTTACATGGTACATCAATAATGTCTGTGCCAGATGCTTTATCAAAAGCAGGTTATACTGATGTTCATATTGTAGAAGAACAAAGAAAACCTGATGGAGATTTCCCTACAGTAAAATCTCCAAACCCAGAAGAACCAGAAGCTTTAGAAATGGCTACCAATTTAGCTGATAAATTAGGTGCAGATATTGTTATTGGTACAGATCCTGATTGTGATAGATTGGGGGTTGCTGTTAGAGATTTAGACGGTAATATGAAGTTAATGAATGGTAACCAAACAATGGTGGTTATGACTGACTTCTTGTTACGTAAATGGAAGGAAGAAGGCAGATTAAATGGCAAACAGTTTGTAGGTTCTACAATTGTTTCTACAGAATTAGTAAATGATGTTGTTGCGAATTATGGGGTAGATACTAAAGTTGGATTAACTGGCTTTAAATGGATCGCAAAAATGGTAAAAGATAATCCTGAGTTAGATTTTATTGGTGGTGGAGAAGAAAGTTTTGGTTATATGGTAGGTGATTTTGTAAGAGACAAAGATGCAGTTACTGCTACTTTATTAGCTTGCGAAGTAGCTGCTTATGCAAAACAAAATGGAAGTTCTTTCTACGAGGAATTGTTAAACATTTATGTAGACAACAAATTTTATAAAGAACATTTAATTTCGATTACCAAAAAAGGCATGGATGGCGCTGCCGAAATTCAACAAATGTTAAGCGATATGCGTACTAGTCCGTTAACTGAAATTGATGGAGAAAAAATTGAATCTCTTTGCGATTATCAAGCGTCAACCAAAAAAGATATTATTACTGGTGAAGTTACAAATATTGATTTACCTAAATCTAATGTTTTAATTTATCAAACTACATCAGGGACAAGAATTGCTGCAAGACCAAGTGGAACAGAACCTAAAATAAAATTTTATTTTAGTGTAAACAGTACTTTAGATGCTATAGAAAATGCTGCAACAATTGAAGCAGAATTAGATGCTAAAATTCAAAGAATTATAACAGAGATGAAATTAGATTAATGAGCCACTTTAAGGACATTCTTAAATATGAAAGAGAATATAGAAAGTTTACACTTTTAAATATTCTCTTTAATATTTTTTACGCCATATTTAATGTTTTATCAGTTTTAGCTTTTATTCCTGTATTAAATATTTTATTTGGCGTAGATAAAGCTATTTATAAAAAACCCGCTTATAACGGCATTTCTAATTTAGGTTCTTATTTGGAGGGTAGTTTTAATTATTTAATTTCCAATAAAATATCAGAAGAAGGTGAAGTAAGTGTTTTATTATTTATTTGCCTCTTGTCGTTAACTCTTTTCTTTTTCAAAAACTTATTTAGGTATTTAGCTTCTTACGCAATTACCTTTTTAAGAACTGGCATTGTAAAAGATTTAAGAGATAATTTGTATCGAAAAATTGTTGAATTACCGATATCTTATTTCTCTGAAAAAAGAAAAGGTGATATAATTGCAAGAATGACATCTGATGTTCAAGAAGTTGAAAATTCTATTTTAACATCAATAGAAACTTTGGTTAGAGAACCTTTAACAGTAGTCATTTCAATTGGAATTATGCTCTTTATTAGTGTTAAGTTAACACTTTTTGTATTCATTCTTTTACCGGTTTCAGGTTTTATCATCTCCTCAATAAGTAAGAAATTAAAGTCACAATCTATAAAGGCTCAAAAAGAAACAGGAACATTCTTGTCTTTTATTGAAGAAACTTTAAGCGGGTTACGAGTAATAAAAGGCTTTAATTCAGAAAAAATTATTGAACAAAAATTTAACACATCTACCACTACTTTTAGAAATTTGATGACAAGTGTTTTTCATAGACAAACATTAGCATCTCCAATGAGCGAATTTTTAGGCTCTGCCACTATCATTACAATTCTTTGGTATGGAGGAACAGATGTTTTAGAAAATACAAGTTCTCTAGAAGCTGGCAAATTTATGGGGTACATCGTACTTTTTTATACCGTTTTAAATCCTATAAAATTAATCACAACAACATTTTATAACATAAAAAAGGGAGAAGCATCAGCAGAAAGAATTATGCAAGTTTTAAATACTGAAAATAGTATTAAAGACAAGCCTAATGCAACTATAAAAGAAAGTTTTGAAAATGAAATTGAGTTCAAAAATATTTCTTTCAAGTATAAAGATGATTATGTTTTAAAAGACTTTTCTCTAACTCTCAAAAAAGGAGAAACGGTTGCTTTGGTTGGACAATCAGGAAGTGGTAAATCCACTTTGGCTAATCTCATTACCCGTTTTTATGATGTTAATAAAGGTGATATTTTAATTGATAGAATTAGTATTAAAGATATTACAAAAAAATCTTTACGTGATTTAATGGGAATTGTTACGCAAGATTCTATTTTATTTAATGATACAGTTCAAAATAATATTAAATTAGGTACAGAAAATGCAACAGAAGCTGAAATTATAGATGCTTCAGAAATTGCAAATGCTAATGAATTTATTCAAAATTTACCTGAAAAATTCAATACAAACATTGGTGATGGTGGAGGAACATTGTCTGGAGGACAAAAACAACGTTTATCTATTGCAAGAGCTGTATTAAAGAATCCACCAATAATGATTTTAGATGAAGCAACCTCAGCTTTGGATACAGAATCTGAACAATTGGTTCAAGTGGCGTTAGAGAAAATGATGCAAAATAGAACCTCTTTAGTCATTGCACATAGGCTGTCAACTATTCAAAAAGCAGATAAAATTATCGTAATGAAAAAAGGAGAAATTGTAGAACAAGGAAAACACGATGAATTATTAGCTAAAAAAGGAGAATATTTTAAGTTGGTTTCAATGCAAAGTTTGAGTTAGGAACACTAACTTAAATTTTAGTAATTAAGAGAGTAAATAGTTAATATTAAAATATCACCATCAACTTTAAAAAATATTCCCAATAAATATATTAAATAATACCAAGCATTTGGAAAATTAATTTATCCTCTCTTAATAAGGAATAAATGAAAAAAATAAATTTACTACTTCTTTTATTACTTGCTCTTTTAGCTTTCTCTGAAAATAAATTTGATATTAAAATAGGTTTGAAATGTCAGGATTGTATAACGCAAACAAAAGTGACATTACCCTAGCTAAAATTTTAAGTTTTGGTGAATTAGATAAAAAAATGGTAACTTTAATATAATTGATAATTTTATGACTGCCATTAAAAATGAAGATTATAACTATTTAATATAAGTATCATAAATCGAGAAATATAGTCCTATTTTAATTCAATAATCAAATCATCTGAATTAACCATAGTCCCTTCTTTTAAAATTATATTTTTAATTATTGTATTCTCTGTCGCTGAAATTGTAGTTTCCATTTTCATAGCTTCAATAATAAATAAAGGCTGGTTTCTAGCAATAAAGTCACCTTTTTTCACTAGTACTTTTGATAATAAACCTTGTAAAGGAGCACCAATTTGTGTAATATCGTTTTTATTAATTTTAATATTCTCTACAACATCAACCTTAATTGATTCATCTTTAATTTGTACATTTCTACCTTGTCCATTTACTTTAAAATAAACAGTTACCATTCCTTTACTATTAGGTTTTCCAATAGAATCTAAAGTAATTAGTAAAGTTTTCCCTCTACTTAATTCAACTGCAATCTCCTCTCCTCTTTCCATTCCATAAAAGAAATTTTTAGTTGGAAGATTGGTTAAATTATCATATTTCAAATGTTTATTATAAGCATCTGTAAATACTTTTGGATATAATTTGTAAGATAAAAAATCTGTAAAATCAATATTTCTGCCTAAATCATTTTCAAATATTTTTTTAAATTCGGTGTATTCTTTATCAAAATCTACAGGAGGAATATGAGCGTTTGGTCTTTCTGTGTAAGGCTTTTGATCCTTTAAAATTAAATTCTGTAATTTCTTTGGAAAACCATTAACTGGCTGACCTAAGTCGCCCTTGAAGAAACTAACTACAGACTGAGGAAAAGAAATAGTATCACCTAGCTCTAGTACATCTTGTACAGTTAAATTATTACTGACTAAATATTGAGCCATATCTCCAACAACTTTAGAACTTGGTGTTACTTTTACAATATTGCCAAACAATGTATTTACTTCTCCATACATTTTTGTAATCTCATGAAAACGATCTTCTAAACCTAAGGCTTGTGCCTGAGGTTTTAAATTTGAATATTGACCTCCAGGAATTTCATGTTTAAATACTTCTCCTGATCCTGCTTTTAGTCCAGATTCAAAAGGGTAATAATATTCTCTCACTGTTTCCCAATAATTTGAATATTCATTTAAAGATTTAATATTGATTGGATTTTCTCGCTCATTAAATCTCATCATTTCAACAATCGAATTAAAATTAGGTTGTGATGTTAGGCCAGACAAGCCACTTAATGCAACATCTACAACATCTACACCAGCTTCTATTGCTTTTAAATATGTAGCAGATTGTATTGATGAAGTATCATGTGTATGTAAATGAAGTGGAATCTTTAATTCGGATTTTAATGCCAAAATTAATTCTGATGCAGCATAGGGTTTTAATAAACCAGCCATATCTTTAATACCTAATATATGTGCTCCAGAATTCTCTATCTCTTTTGCTAAATTAACATAGTATTTTAAATTATATTTAGTGTTTTTTACATCTAAAATATCTCCTGTATAACAAATCGATCCTTCTGCCAATCCTTTTGTTTTTGTTCTAACATGTTCGATGCAAGGAGCAATTGATTTCATCCAATTTAAAGAATCAAATACTCTAAATAAGTCCACACCATTTTCCCAAGATTGTTCTACAAATTTACCAATTAAATTATCTGGATAGGCTGTATAACCAACACCATTTGATCCTCTAATTAACATTTGCAATAAAATATTTGGCATTTTTTGTCTCAACAACTTTAAACGTTCCCACGGATTTTCTTGTAAAAATCGTAAACAAACATCAAAAGTTGCTCCACCCCAAACTTCCATACTAAAAATATCTGAATGATTTCTTGCATAGCCTTCAGCCACTTTTAACATATCAAAAGTTCTCATTCTTGTGGCTAATAAACTCTGATGCGCATCTCGCATTGTAGTATCTGTGTAATGAATTTTCTTCTCGTTTTTTAACCATTTAGAAAACTTCTCAGGCCCAAGTTCTGTTAATAAATCTTTTGTCCCTTTTGGATATTTCGCTGTAATATCAAAACCCGGAACTTTTGGCTTTATAAATATTTTATTTGGATCTAATTTTTTAACATCAGGGTTTCCATTTACAGTAATATCACCTAGATAAGAGATAATTTTTGTGGCCCTATTTCTAGAAGCTTTAAATAAAAATAAATCTGGGTTTGATTTGATGAAGTTTACTGTAACTGCTCCTTTTTTAAAAGTATCATGCTTTAAAATATTATCTAAAAAAGACATATTTGTCTTAACTCCTCTAATTCTAAATTCCCTCAATGCTCTTCTGACTTTTCTTGAAGCTCCATCTAAAGTTCTACTATTAGCAGTAACCTTAACTAACATTGAATCAAAAAAAGGTGAAATAGTAACGCCTTGATAAACGCTACCTGCATCTAAACGAATTCCAAAACCAGACGCACTTCTATATGTAGAAATTGTACCAAAATCCGGTTTAAAATCGTTTTGAGGATCTTCTGTTGTAATTCTGCATTGTAAAGCGTATCCATTAATTTTAATAGCTTCTTGATTTGTAATTTTTATTTGTTGATCATTCAGCTTGTAATCTCCCGCTATAAATAATTGTGTTTTTACTAAATCTATATTTGTAATAACCTCTGTCACAGTGTGCTCTACTTGAATTCTGGGATTTACTTCAATAAAATAAATAGAACCATCATCATCTACTAAAAATTCTACAGTACCTATATTATTATAATCTACAGCTTTACAAATTTTAATTGCGTAGTTATACAAAGCATTTTTAGTTTCTTCTTTCAATCCATAAGACGGAGCAAATTCTATAACTTTTTGGTATCGTCTTTGAACAGAGCAATCTCTTTCATATAAATGAACAGTATTTCCATAATTATCTGCAACTATCTGAATTTCTATATGCTTTGGGTTCTCTACAAACTTTTCTAAAAAAACAGTGTCATCACCAAAAGCGTTTAAAGCCTCTCTTTTACTCTCACTAAAAGATTTTTCTAACTCCTCTTTTTTTCTTATAACACGCATTCCTCTTCCACCTCCACCAGAAGCAGCTTTTAGCATTAAAGGGTATCCAATTTTTTTAGCTTCAGAAAGAGCAATTTCTATACTTTCTAAAGATTCTTGATTACTTTTAATTATGGGAATATTATTAGCCAAGGCTACTTTTTTGGCTGTAATTTTATCTCCAAGAGACTTTAATACAGATACTTTAGGACCAACAAAAATAATATTATTTTCTTCGCACTTTTCAGCAAAATTTGCATTTTCCGATAAAAAACCATAACCTGGATGGATAGCATCTGCGTGATTGTCTAATGCTATTTTTATAATAGTATCAATATCTAAATAAGGTTTTAAAGGCTGATTATCTTCGCCAATTTGGTAAGATTCATCTGCTTTATATCTGTGCAAAGAATATCGATCTTCATGAGTGTAAATACCGACAGTACTTACATTTATTTCTGAACAAGCTCTAAATATTCTAATTGCAATTTCTCCTCTATTTGCAACAAGTACTTTCTTAATTTTCATGTTTTAGTATAAATAATTTAGGATCAAGACTAATTGTTGTGTTTAGGTAAAAATTGTTGTCAATCTATACAGGAAAAATTCTACATTTTTGACACCTCTAAATTGTGCTCTAAAGGCTTTAATTTTGGCATTGAAAGATTCAGCAGAAGCATTAGTACTTCTATTGATAAAATAATTGAGTATTGAACGATAGTTTATAGAAATAGTATTGGCTATAG